>JGI11641J44799_10000686_pt1 | contig 10308 bp, 10 predicted proteins | sample WetSurSiteA1Bulk_FD_44799 | JGI IMG/M metagenome (IMG submission 44799) | reverse complement strand
GAACTCCCTTCTGACTTTTCTGGGGGCAGAATTTGAACCTGAAATTCGTGAATATCATAAAACACCAAAACATTACTATTCCGATGTAATAGATAAACCTCCAACAGCGCGTGAAGAACACCAGCGCCAATACCGCAACTGGCAAATCAACCAACCGCTCTTTGATGGAAGAGGCAAATGGAAAAGAATGACTGATGAAGAAAAGAACCTTGTCAAAAACCTCGCTGGTCAGATGCTGATTGAATACGGATATGTCAAAGATCATACCTGGTAATATCCCGACCGCTTTCTTGTCGGGAAATTTAAGTCTCCTATTGGTTTTTCAAAATATTTTTATTTTATAATACGTTTTGTGGTTGGTGTCGGGCTCAATTCAGGCCGTCTCCACCAGAATTTTTTATTCTTTTTGGAACTGCTCTCTGTATTCTGATAAAGAGGAGAGGTAAGAGGTATCGTCTGGTGAAAAAGAGTTTTCTTATATTGTTTATTTTGTTTGTTGCTGTTTTCCCCCTTTCAGCACAAAAAAAGGTTGTGGTTTCACTGAAGTTCAGCAGCCAGGAAAACTCTCTCCGTATTGTTCTCGATGCTGAGGAATCCTTTCTCACCAGAACAAAAGTTACCACGTCTTCAACACAAATAAAGGCAGATTTTCCGGAAGCATACACCATCACCTCGCCCCAGGGTCTGCCCTTTGAACTGATCCCTGCCGAGAAATCCCTGGTCATGAACTTCAAGGGAAAAGGAGAGACAAAAATGTTCAAACTTTCCTCTCCTGCCCGACTCGTTTTTGATATACAGAAAGAGGGAATCCCTGCTGAGAAACAGCATGTAGTCCTCGGCAGAGGGGTTGGAATTGATGCAGGACATGGCGGTTATGATTTCGGCATTACCTACGGCAGCACAAGTGAGAAAGATATTATGCTCACCCTGGCGAAAGATCTGAGCGCTTCTCTTGCAAAAAAGGGAAAAAAAACATTCTTTACACGGAGATCAGATCAATATCTCTCACTCGGTGAACGCATAGGGATTATCAATCAAAAGACTCCGGATGTATGCATCAGTTTGCATGCTTCAACCTCACAGGGTTTTGTTCTCTACAGCCCCCGGTTCGAAGAGCAGACGTCAGCAGAACCAGCAGATTTTTACAGCCTCTCAGTGAGGCAGCGAAAATATGTCCAGAAAAGCAAGGCTTTTGCCGAAAGCATCGGCAAAGCTCTTAAGGATGCATTCAAGGCAGACATTTTTCAACGGGAAATGCCGCTCCCCCTTTTAAATTCGGTAGCTTCACCATGCATATTAGTAGAACTGCCTTCACCGAAGTACGTTCATTATGACCAGCAGATAAGAGGGAAAGTCGTCGATGCTTTAATCAACGGCGTTACGGCATATGAGCAATAACCCAGCCCTTTTCATGTACAGGGCTTCATGCACAGGGGATGTTCCATGAAACCCTTAATTTCATTATGAAAAAACAGCAATGTATACAAAAAAAACAATAGCAATAGTACTCTTAGTCCTCCTCTTCCTGGGCGGTGTTACGGGAGGATATTACTATTTCTCTAAAGTCTTTTCGAAAGAAAAACCTCTCGTCGATGAACCGGCAGAAGGCCTTCCCCATGCCGACAGTTTTTTTACAATAAGAGTGTATTATCCATCAGGGAACCGACTCCAGCTTGAAGAGAGAAGACATCCCCGGAATAATGCAAACCTTACTATAGCAGAAGCGACTGTTGAGGAATATCTGAAGGGACCGGCAGGTGCAACAGTTCCATCCATTCCCCGGAATGTTCGGCTTTTGGGTGTTTATCGCGGAGCAGATAGGATTCTCTATGTGAATTTTTCTGATGAGATCAGACGAAATTTTCAGGGCGATGCCCTGGCAGAATATCTCCTGTTAAAAGGATTATATGAAAGTCTTATTTCCAATGTTGAAGATATTCAGGATGTAAAGGTTCTTATCGAGGGAAAAGAAGTGGAGACGCTCGGAGGTCATCTCTATCTTTTCTACCCCCTGAAAGATATCATCTCCCCTGAATTCGGATAATCTCAGGTACCGTATATTGAGGAGTTATGACAGAGAAAAGAGACAGACCTATCGGCGTTTTTGACTCAGGCATAGGCGGACTCACCGTCTTAAAGGAAATCCTCAGGGAATTGCCGCAGGAAAGTACTATCTATCTTGGGGATACGGCGCGGGTGCCTTACGGTATTCGGTCAGCCGAGACGGTCATGAGATATTCCTTTGAAAATACAAAGTTTCTTTCTTCAAAGGACATCAAAATCCTCGTGATCGCATGCAATACCGCGTCTTCCGTAAGTCTTGATGCCCTTAAAAACAGCGTTGCTATCCCTGTTATCGGTGTTATCGAGCCTGGGGCAAAAGCTGCTGTCCGGGCCACACGGAACGGAAAAATCGGTGTTATCGGCACTTCGGCAACGGTTCAGAGCAATGCTTACACCACTGCCATCCATGCTATAGATCCTGCCATCCAGGTGTTCGGTCTCGCATGTCCCCTCTTTGTGCCTCTTGTTGAAGAGGGCTGGATCACAGGGAACATCACAATGATGATTGCTAACCAATATCTCGACGGCATAATAGAGAAAGGCATAGATACTCTGGTGCTGGGCTGCACACATTATCCATTGCTGAAAAAGGTCATATCCGAGGTTATGGGTGAAGAGGTGACACTGATAGACTCAGCCGTAGAGACGTCCCGGGCAATAAAAACAGTGCTTGCACTGTCCGGGCTGGAAAGAGAGCAGAAACATTCCCCCCGGAGAGAATTTTATGTCACAGACTCTCCTGATCGTTTTGTAAAAGTCGGAGAAAGTTTTCTTGGAGAAAAAATCAATCATATCGAACAAATTGTTGTCGGTAACTGAAGGATGGAGGACTAATGAGACAGGATGGAAGAAAAAATAATGAAATGCGAACAGTGAAAATCCAGAGGAGTATTATAGATACAGCTGAAGGTTCGGCCCTGATCTCGATGGGGAATACTCAGGTGATTTGCACCGCATCAATCGAGGAGAAAGTCCCTGGTTTCCTCAAAGACCAGAAAAGGGGATGGATAACTGCTGAATATTCCATGCTCCCAAGGGCAACCCAGACAAGAACCATGAGAGAATCGACAGCCGGGAGAGTCAGCGGCAGGACGCATGAGATTCAGAGACTGATCGGAAGAGCATTGAGGTCGGTTGTCGATCTTGCAGTGCTTGGCGAAAGAACTATTTGGATAGATTGCGACGTCCTCCGTGCAGACGGTGGCACCCGGACCGCTTCAATCACCGGTGCGTTCATATGCCTGGCTGACGCACTGCACTACGCCCTGAGAAACGGGCTCATCGAAAAAACCCCTCTGAAGGATTATCTTGCAGCAGTCAGTGTCGGGATTATAAAAAATGAGCCGGTGCTTGACCTCTGCTATCTCGAAGACTCAATGGCTGAAGTTGATATGAATGTTGTCATGACAGGAAGCGGTAAATTCGTCGAGGTTCAGGGAACAGCAGAGGGGCTTCCTTTTTCAAGGGCTTCTCTCGACAGTCTCCTCAGCTTTGCAGAGGAAGGGATTCAGCACCTCATAGCTATCCAGAAGCAACTCATTGAAAAGGAGATATGATCTGCCAAAAAAGATTTTACGATATGCTAAAATAAAACCATGAAAAAATTAAAAAAATTCAGCACTTGGGATAGATAAGGCAATGAACAGTCTAAATGCTTACAGAGGATTGTTTGTTTGGTTGATCATCGGGGTCATGATGATCCTCCTGTTTAATCTTCTCGGCACCCCGCGCAAGCCCGATCAGGAAATCATTTTTTCTGAATTCATGACAAAACTTGAAGCAGGGGAGGTCGAGAATGTCACAATAAAGGGAAGTGTTATAAACGGCCAGTTGAAGGACGGCAAAAAGTTTAAAACTTTTGCAGCAGACTATCCGGATATCGTAAGTACGCTGAGAACGCAGAACGTCAAGATAACGGTGAAGCCCGAAGACCAGAATCCCTGGTACTGGAACCTCTTCTTTTCATGGGGACCCATATTATTCCTTGTTGCAATATGGATCTTCTTCATGAGACAGATGCAGACAGGCGGCAATAAGGCATTATCTTTTGGCAAAGCCCGGGCAAAGCTGATCTCGGAAAAAACAGTAAAGATCACTTTCGCCGACGTTGCCGGTATAGATGAGGCAAAGGCAGAAGTTCAGGAGATCATCGATTTTCTGAAAGACCCCCAGAAGTTTCAGAAACTTGGCGGTAAAATCCCCAAAGGTGTGCTCCTGATCGGTGCCCCGGGCACAGGCAAAACTCTCCTTGCACGCGCCATTGCAGGGGAGGCTGCAGTACCCTTCTTCTCGATATCCGGTTCTGACTTTGTTGAAATGTTTGTCGGGGTTGGTGCATCAAGGGTGCGAGATCTTTTCGATCAGGCAAAGAAGAGCGCGCCATGTATAATTTTCATCGACGAAATAGATGCCGTAGGACGTCACAGAGGCGCTGGTCTCGGAGGAGGCCACGATGAGCGTGAGCAGACATTAAATCAGCTCCTTGTAGAAATGGACGGGTTCGAGGCAAATCAGGGAGTGATTATCATCGCCGCAACGAACAGACCTGACGTACTCGATCCTGCACTGCTCAGGCCGGGAAGGTTTGACCGGCAGGTGGTTGTCCCTCAGCCTGATGTGAAGGGGAGGCTTGAGATACTGAAGGTGCATACGAGGAACATCCCCGTAGACGAGCATGTGAAGCTTGAAGAAATAGCCCGTGGAACTCCGGGTTTTTCAGGCGCCGACCTTCAGAACCTCGTGAATGAAGCTGCCCTGATAGCCGCGCGCAAAACCAAAACCAAGGTCGAAAAATCCGACTTTGAGGAGGCCAAAGATAAAGTATTGATGGGCGTCGAGAGAAAGAGCATGATCATCAGCGATACAGAGAAAAAGAACACGGCATACCATGAAGCAGGCCATGCCCTCGTCGCTCAACTAACACCCGGTACCGATCCACTCCATAAGGTAAGTATCATTCCAAGGGGGAGGGCCTTAGGGGTAACTCAACAGCTCCCTATTGATGACCGGTATACCTATCCGAGAGAATATCTGATGAACGCCCTTACAGTTCTCATGGGAGGAAGGGCTGCAGAAGAGATTGCGCTGAACCATTTGACAACAGGCGCCGGCAACGACCTGGAAAGAGCAACAGACCTTGCACGGAAGATGGTTACCGAGTGGGGCATGTCTGAAAAACTCGGTCCGCTCACCTTCGGGAAAAAAGACGAACAGATATTTCTCGGAAGAGAAATAGCAAAACATAAGGATTACAGCGAAAAGACCGCCATCGATATAGACGAGGAAGTGAAGAGAATCGTCATTGAAGCCTACCATACTGCAAAAAACCTGCTTGTAGACAACAGGGACCTGCTTGATGCTCTTGCAAAAACCCTTCTTGAAAAGGAGACCTTGGACGGTCCGGAGATAGATATATTGATACAGGAAGTGGAATCACAAAGGACAGTACCAGTGTGAACCTCACCTGGCGAAACTTTTCGCTGGATTTCTTAAAAAAGACCTTTGTTATGGGAATCCTTAATGTCACACCGGATTCCTTTTCTGACGGCGGACTCTATTTAGATACAGAATCGGCAATCGATCGGGCCCTTCGGATGGTGAACGACGGTGCAGACATCATAGATATCGGGGGTGAATCCACCCGCCCTGGTTCAGATCCCGTCCCCATAGATGAAGAGCTTAAACGCACAATCCCTGTAATCGAAACTCTTGCGCAGAAAATACAGGTCCCCATCTCAATTGACACCTATAAGGCTGTGGTAGCAAAAAAAGCGCTTGACGCAGGCGCATCGATGGTGAATGACATCAGTGGTTTACGCTTTGATCCTGAAATGAAAAAAATCGTATCTGCATATCAGGTTCCTGTCGTAATAATGCATATCAGGGGGAAACCGAAAGATATGCAGAAAAATCCGGTATACGCATCTTTGATCCCCGAAATTATTGAGTTTCTGAAGGAAAGCATAGCCATTGCTGCCGATGCAGGAATTGCTCAGGATACCATCATCATAGATCCGGGCATTGGATTTGGGAAAACATTCGAACATAATCTTGAAATAATCCACAACTTGCATATGTTCTCAAAATTAGGAAAGCCTTTGCTTGTCGGTTTGTCGAGGAAGGCATTTATCGGCAAAATTCTTGGTGACGCATCTCCTGAAGAGAGACTCGAGGGAACTGCAGCAGCAGCGGCAATATCAATTTTTAATGGTGCAAACATTATCAGGGTTCATGACGTGAAGGAGATGGTTAAAGTTGCAATGGTGGCAAATGCGATTAAAAGCATGAAGATACCTCCTCCGATGCATCCCCAACAGGGGAATAAATAACAGAATGGTACTTTCTGAAAAATGAAACTCCTCCTCTTTTATGCCCATACGTGGTGGTTCAAGACCGCCGCAAAGAGTCTTCCCTATGTGCCTGATATCGACAGGGAGGACGCCATGGAAAATGCTGTCGTAGTTTTCTATCACGTTGAAAAGGAAGATGAAGACAAGGGGAAAGGCCTTCTCGATAAATTCATCAAAAATATCAAATGGCTTGCAGGGAAATTCAGCACCAGGAATGTCGTCATTCATTCATTCAACCACCTCTCCTCAAGCAAGGCATCTGCTGAATATTCAGAAAAATTCATCAATCAGGCTGTGGAAAAATTACAGCATTCCGGATACACACTTCTCTGCACTCCTTTCGGATATTTTAATGAGTTCCGGATTCACGTTGGAGGTGAGAGTCTCGCAAAAGTATTCAAGGAACTCTGATTGAATCCCTTTCATTTGCATACTTGATACGATAGACAGGTGATGCCAATGAATAAAAAACAGTATATTGATAAGAAGATCTTCGAGCTAATGCTTGCATGGGGCGATCTGGTCCTTGCCGCCGGCGCTGGCATCACTCTTCTTCTGGGAGCACTCGACTATTTTGTTACACCCGAAAATTTCAAGCAATTTTTTTTATACAGATTGGTGTGTGCATCAGTTCTCGCATTGCTCATTGTTGTCAACAATATTAATAAAAAGCGGCAAAGCAGAGGCCTGCAACTCACGCTCTTCATCGCAGCTACTATCGCTGTAGCTTGCATGCTTGAACTCATGATTCTTTCCTTTGGCGGTCACCAATCTATCTACTATACAGGAATGATTCTTTTATATATTTTCTGTCTGGGGTTTGTTCCTCTCAACTCGTTCAGGCTTTCTCTGACATATGCATTGTTAGCATACAGTATCTATATCGTCCCGATATTGTTTTTTGATACAGTTACAAACACCAGGGTCTTTATCAATAACAATGCTTTATTAATCGCGTCTGCATTATCAGCAGTTCTCTGGAGACATTACAATGACAAATTGCTCATAAAAAACTTTTCGCTCGAATACGAGCTTTCCAAAGAGAAAGAGCATCTCGAAGACGTTGTGCAGGAACAGACTCAGGACTTGAAGGTATCCGAGCACAAATTCAGATCGCTTTTCGAAAATGCCACGGATGGCATTCTCATTACTGATGAACATGGTGTAATTCTCGATGTGAATCAAGAAGCCAGCGCAATATACGGTTTTGGCAAAGATGCACTTGTCGGCACCAATTTCGAGCTCCTTGAGTCAGATATGAATAAAACTCTTTTCCGGGAAAGGATGAAACGGTTACTGAGAGGAGAATCACTTCTGTTTGAAACCAAACATTACCGGAAAGACGGCAGCAAGGTCTCTCTTGAACTGGGGGCTAAAGTCATTCAGATAGCGGATACAACTCTTATACAGTTCTTTGTCAGAGATATGACAGAAAAGCATATGTTGCAGGAACAGTTGGTTCATACACAGAAAATGGAATCTATTGGTTCATTGATTGGAGGAATCGCCCATAATTTCAACAATTTTTTGACAGCAATTCTGGGGAATATCGAGTTGATTACAGGATATGGGACCCTGGATGAAATCACCGCTAAAAGGATGAAAAGTATCGAAAGCGCTGCACGGAAGGCTGCAGCTATGGTATCGACATTACTTAACTTCTCACGCAAAGAGAAATTCCATATGTTTCCGCTCAATCTGAATGACGTCGTCCATGAAGCGACAAAATTTCTTGAAGGCGTCATTGACAAAAGAATAGGGATAAAGCTGGACCTTGCTGATATACCATCCATCGAGGGTGATCAGAACCGTCTTGAGCAGATAATCCTCAATATTATCATGAATGCAAGAGATGCAATGCCTCATGGAGGACTCATTACCATCAAGACCAGTGAAATAAGGTTCGAAAAAGATCGTTTCGACATGCCGACGTATATACTTCCCGGCAGATATATTCTTCTCTCAATCTCCGACACCGGGCCAGGGATATTGCCTGATATACTGAACAGGATCTTTGAGCCGTTTTTTACAACAAAAGAGCGGGGGCAAGGCACGGGGTTGGGTCTCTCATTAGTATATCGGACCGTCAAGGATCACAAAGGCTATATAACCGTACAGAGTGAGGTGGGCAAAGGCAGCACCTTTTTTATCTACCTGCCTGTCGCGGGGAAAGACCTTGACAGGTCGGTACAGCCGGAAATTGCATTTTCACCTGCAACTCAAAACATCCTTGTTATTGATGATGAAGAAGAAGTACTGGAGCTTGTCAAGGACATCCTTGAAACGCATGGATACAGGGTCTTGCATTCTATAAATCCCTTGTCTGCTCTGGATATCGTTAAAAACCTTATTAATGATCTGCATCTTGTCATCACAGACATCATGATGCCACTCATGAACGGGAAAGAACTTATAACAAATCTCAGGGCAATAAATCCCGATATCCGTATCATAGCCGTCTCGGCATACAGTGAGGATGTATTTGATAAAGATTCTGTAAAGGTTGATGCATTTCTGCCAAAACCGTTTGAAGCTGCCGAGCTGCTCTCTTCAGTGAAAAAGGTTCTCGGAGCGAAAGTGAAAAAATTCCCTTCCTATTGATCCTGATGTCAGTGTATGAATAATTGCAGGAGGAAGAAACCACCGATTATCCCTGCTATAAATCCGACAAAAGCCATTATGAGAAGATACTTTCTGTTCTTTGTAATTACCCCTTCTGATTTTTCTTTCTGTAATGATGAATCGCTTTTTCTCTCATGGAAAGAACACCCTGTTCCGTCATGACCGGTCCCGGCAGATTGTTCCTGCTTTTTCCGGATTTCGAGGAATTCTGACAGGGTAAATTCTTTGTATTCAACCTCTATTTCCTCCGGAAGCGGAGAAATGTTTTTCCCACACTTGCTGCACGTTGTATGAGAGATTCCCTCCTTTCCGCAGAAAGGGCATTTCGTGAGTGATTGCTTTTCATCATTGATGGTATGCATTGTACTGCATTTTAATATTGCTCACTATAAATTGCAATGCCTCTTACTTGCCTGCAAGATCCGAAGTGCACTGTGCGCACCGCACCGCTTTCAGGGGAATGACCGAGAGACAATAAGGACATTCCTTTGTTGTCGGAGGCGGCGGCGCTGTTTCCTTCTCTCTCTTCATTTTATTAACAGACCGGACGACGAAAAAAACTGCAAGAGCAATAATGAGAAAGTTGATGATCGTATTAATAAATAATCCAACGTTGACCGTTACCGCACCGGCCTTTTTGGCATCGGCAAGCGAAGCATAAGGTTGCGGTACAATCCCATCTTTCAACACAACAAAAAGATTCGCAAAATCGATATTCCCAAGAAGTAGTCCGACAGGAGGCATGATCACATCCGCAACAAAGGAACTTACTATTCCACCGAAGGCTGCACCGATGATAATCCCGACAGCCATATCGACTACATTCCCTCTCATGATAAATTCCTTGAATTCTTTCAGCATAGTCTCCCCTCCATAACGCAAAAATTATTTAATCTTTATAAAAAGCATACCATTCAATATCTTTTGGGTCAATCATGTGATATTCTTTATGAGGATATATCAGGCATTGTTGTTGACAAAGTGCGTTCTGATCCGAGTTTATAAGTAGCTTTTCTTGAGCTACAATAGAGAAAATATCAGGAAGGGAGGAACCATGAGCAAAAACAGGGTCGGCATATTTATTATCTTTTTCCTGATGGCAGTCCTGACAGCCTGTGCAACTAACCCTGTTACGGGCCAGAAAGAACTCATGCTCGTGTCAGAGGGGCAGGAGATCGATATGGGCAGAGAATTCTATCCCAATGCCCTCTGGGGAGATATTGGGGGAGGAGGGGAGCTGAAGGATGAAAATTCCAGGGACTATCTGAAGGGG
>JGI11641J44799_10000685_pt1 | contig 10309 bp, 7 predicted proteins | sample WetSurSiteA1Bulk_FD_44799 | JGI IMG/M metagenome (IMG submission 44799) | reverse complement strand
AAAATAACCGGATTGAGATTATCTCAAACACGGCTATCGTATCCGCTTCCTCTGCCAGTAAAATAACCTCAGAGATCAAAAGAACCGGGGAAATTACCATGGAATGCTGGATAAGACCTTCAGACCCTGACTTATCAGCAAGCTCCCGGGTGATATCACTGGCTATCAATGATGCAGAGGTAGGTTTCGTGCTCGATCAGCATTACAGTGATGTGGATGATGGAAAATCATTGAGTTACAGTGTCCGGCTTCAAACAGAGTCAACCAATAAATCAGGGTTCCCCGAAATTTCCCCGTTGAACAGTATTGCCTATCTCAATATGCAGCATGTGGTATACATACGGGATACACTCGGCAATGAATCCCTTTATGTAAACGGGGAAAAGTCAGCCGAAGGATTTCGTCCCAGCAACTTCAGCACCTGGAGCAATAACTTTTACCTGAGGCTGGGTAATGAAAATGACCTTACCCACCCCTGGAAAGGAACGTTTTATTCCATGGCCATTTATAACAAAGCCTTATCGGTTGGTGAAATCAGTAAGAATTATGCCCTTGGACCCTGTGATAACATCAAGACTGATGGCCAGGAATTTACAATCAATGTTTACCCCAATCCTATCACCGATGTTGCAAACATTGAGATTGTGCCGGTCAATTTGCAGGATTATATTCCACTTACCACCATACGGTTACTGGACATGTATGGTAAAGTCCATTATCAGACCACGCTGTTTAATCCGGATGACGGGTATCATACGACCATGGATTTTGGCAGGTATTCCAAGGGTATTTATTTTCTGCAAATAGTATCCGGAAATGATCAGTCAGCTACCAAGCTTATTGTTCAGTAGCAGGTTTACCGGAAATAATTGCTCCTATCCAACTTCAGAAAAAAAACTTACATTTGTCCTTTCCTCAGGGATCAATGCATGATTGATCTTACGGAGAGCCAATCATTCATAAAACGATAATTTATTAATTGAATGGATTTTGTTAATTGCTTGGGATTTAATGTTTTCCCCGGTAATCTGCAAGAGATTACGCTCAGTAAAGAAAACAAGATTCTGAATACAATAAGTCCCATCTCCTATGGTATATCTACCAGGGATAAACTCTTCAGGCAGGCCCTAAAGTCGTCTGATATACTGGTCCTGGACGGAGTCTATTTTGGTTTGAGCAGTTTGTTTCTGCATGGAAGGATCATGACGGTAAACCAGGGCCCTGACGTATTTTATCATTTTATGAAGAGAATGAATGCCGTGCATGGCAAAGTCTTTCTGCTGGGAGCTTCCAATTCCACGCTTGAAAAAATGAAGCTTAGGGCACTGGTAGATTATCCGAATGCAGAGGTTTCGTTCTTCTCTCCTCCTTATAAGGACGAGTTTACCGATGAGGATAACCGTATCATGCTGGAAAAGATAAACAGTTTTGAGCCGGATATTCTGTTTGTCAGCATGACATGTCCCAAGCAGGAAAAATGGGCCTTCAAGAACAAAAACAATATCAAGGCATGCCTGACGTGCGACATAGGTGCCGTTTTTGATTGGTACGCCGGAATAAAACCCATTGCTCCTATTTGGTGGAAGCTGCGGCTGGCCTGGTTAAAAAGGCTCATCGACAGACCCGAAATGATCAAACGATATCCGAATATTGTGCTGTTTTTCTGGCATTTATTTCTGGCTGTTATGGGAATCAAGAAATACAGGAATGGTAACTTCTAATATCTTTACCTGAAGATTAATTTTTACGGTAATCTTCTGGCAATCCTTGCATTGAAGTTGTCATAAATCCGCAAGGTTTATCTTTTATTCAGATCATAAAAAGTTTTATCACAAATAACATGACTTTCATCAAAACGCATTTGAGAGTCAATGCAGCATTATATTGCCATAATTCACTGATATAAAGACGATTTCGCTAGGTTCAACTACCTTTGTATTGATTCCGTTCATCCAAAAAATGTATCCTTGCGTTGATTCATGGACTATTTTTACACAGAAAAATAATTGAAAAGACTTAAGGCGAATTTAAAATCTGAACAACCTGAACCACCCAAAATCATAATCTCTATAATTTCACTGATATGATTCCCTATCTCAATTATTCCTCACAAGTAATCTCCTTATGGGTTTTGGCAATCCTGGGATTTGCTTTTGCATTGATACTCACCTATGTTTCAATCCCATCACTGGTTACTATTGCTAAAAGAAAAAGCCTTCACGCCACTCCCAATGGACGTACTTCTCACACCGGTTCAACTCCGATACTCGGAGGTGTAGCCATATTTAACGGTTTCATTTTATCCACTGCCATCGTAGCCGGTACTTTCTTCAAGTTTGACCTGGTATATGTCATTTCAGGGCTCATCATCCTTTTTATTGCTGGACTGAAGGATGATATACTCGAGATTCATCCGCGCAGCAAACTTGCTGCAGAAATTACGGCCACGCTGCTGATTGCATTGCTGGCAGATATCAGGATCAGTGATTTTCACGGCTTGTTTGGTTTGCATGAAATACCTTACCTGCTTAGTATCCTTATTACAGTATTCGTATTTATCGTTATTATCAACGGATTTAATCTGATTGACGGAATTGATGGACTTGCTGCCGGGGTGACCATACTTACATCCTCAGTCCTTGGCATCTGGTTCTGGAGAACCGGTAACGTAGCCTATACCATCATGAGCTTTGCTCTTGCCGGATCACTTGTAGCCTTCTTCAGGTACAATGTTTTCGGCAAAGAAAATAAGATCTTTATGGGTGATACAGGATCGCTTATCATTGGCCTTGTCATGTCAATCCTGACGACCCGTTTTCTACAGTTGGATCTGCATGCCGAAGGTACCATGGCCATTCAGTCTGCACCAGCTGTTACTGTTGGTATTCTTATCATTCCACTTTTTGACACGCTTCGTGTTTTTTCCATCCGGATCAGTCAGGGCAAATCTCCTTTTTCTGCTGACCGGCAGCATTTGCACCATCGTCTTTTGCAGCTCGGCCTTACACACTTTCAGACCACCCTCACGCTTCTTGCAGTAAACGTAGCCTTTATTTTAATGTGCTATGCGCTTCAGAATGTTGGGATCCTTTGGCTCATGATCATTATTCTGGCGACTGCACTGATGTTATCACGGACCCTGATGTATTTTGTACACAAAAAGACCGCAAGGGAGATTATTGATACCAGATTTGTTACCGCCGAGAATCTCGATACTGTATACGGCAAGAGAAAGACCGAGAGGTTGCAGCCTAAGGAACCAACGGTCAAGGAAACCGCCAAAACAACTACAGTTGTACCTTAAAGTAATGCTGCTTAGGTTTCCTGAAGCAACAGAAACAGTCTGTTAAGCAAGTCTTGCAATGATCCGTGCATGAAACCTCCGCGTACATGCACGGATTTTGTATATCGGGCTTCATCATTAAAGGTCCCGTCAGGCGCAAAGTCACAAAACGAATTTATCACAGATATGCTGCCTTTCATCAAATCAGCATTTGGCGCCAAATGCTGAACTGACAAGCATAACCTATTGTATTATAATGCATTTGATCAGAGTTCCCCCTTCCAATATTGATTCCCTTCATCCAAAACCATTTTATTTTCACTTGGGCAACCATTACTTTTACATTGAAAACGAAACAAAAACGTCTCTGACAAGCGTGATTTTAAAACCTGAAGCATCCAAAATAGTAAATTAAAATTTTCACTGATATGATTCCCAATCTCGACATCCTGTCCCCTTCCCTTTCGTTCTGGTTAATGACCATATTGGGATTTGCAATTGCACTTTTCATTACACATGCTTCAATCCCGTCGATTGTTTTGATCGCCAGGACAAAAAATCTTAATGCCACACCCAATGGCCGTACTTCCCATACGAATTCCACACCGATTCTGGGCGGTGTTGTCATATTTGCCGGTTTTATTTTATCCACCATTATTGTTGCAGGGGGTCATTTCAACCATGAACTTGTTTACATTTTCTCCGGCCTCTTTATTCTTTTTATTGCAGGGCTGAAAGATGATATATTAGAACTTCATCCACACAGCAAACTTCTGGCACAAATTATAGCCACACTTCTGATTGCCGTGCTGGCTGATATCAGGATCAATGATTTCCACGGCTTATTTGGTTTGCATGAAATTCCTTATCTGCCAAGCATTCTCATCACAATATTTGTTTTCATTGTCATCATCAACGGTTTTAATCTCATTGACGGCATTGACGGACTTGCTGCCGGTGTTACCATTCTGACATCATCCATACTGGGCATTTGGTTCTGGATGACAGGGAACGTTGCTTATACTGTAATGTGCTTCGCACTGGCAGGATCACTGGTTGCTTTCTTCCGTTACAATGTCTTTGGTAAAAAGAACAAGATTTTCATGGGTGATACTGGCTCACTCACCATTGGTCTCATCATGTCGATTTTAATAACCCGCTTTCTCCAGTTGGATCTTCATGTTGAAGGGAATATGGCCATTAATGCTGCGCCTGCCGTTGCTTTTGGACTGTTCATCATACCGCTTTATGATACGCTGCGTGTTTTTACGATCCGGATCAGTCAGGGCAAATCACCCTTTTCCGCTGACCGTCAGCATATCCACCACCGATTGTTGCAGCTTGGTCTTACGCATTTACAGACTACGCTGACACTACTCGCCGCCAACCTGGCATTTGTTGTGATGTGCTACGCCCTCCAGGGAATCGGAATCCTCTGGCTCATGATCGTTAATTTAGTTACTGCAACTGCATTGTCGTCCATCCTGGTGTATTTTGTCAACCGGAAAAATGCAAAGGACATTATCAGCACCAAATTTGTCACTGCTGAAAATCTGGATGATATTTACAGAAAGAGAAAGGATCTGCGGCTACAACCCAATGTACCTGCTATGATAGGTGAAAGGAAAATAACCACAAGTGCTTGATTTTACTTACACAAGGCATGTCGTGCCGGCATAAGTACGGTTAATGCAGACCGGATGCTTTTTCCCGGCAATACTTATCAAATTGACCAACTTTATTTAATTTAGCACGTAAATAAATTTCAGCATTGCCCATTTCAGATAATTAATAAAATCTTATCCCATGAATACCAAAAAACAGTTCATAAAAGCTTTATTCCCTGTCCTATCGGTTGTAGTGCTCCTATTATCATCCTGTGCACCAATTGATAAGCTAAAATATGTCGCAGATGTCTCACAAAGCAGTTCAATCAAAAATGATTTTTACAATGACAGAACTGAAAAGACCATCCAGCCTTATGATTATCTGTATGTCAAGATCTTCAGTCTCGAAGAAAAAACCAACGCCATATTCAATGACAGAAACACCAACGTTGACAATGAATTATTAAGTTATTCGATAGATGGCAAGGGGAACATCAGCCTTCCATTCATCGGTGATGTTTATGTCAAGGATCTTACTTTAAATCAGGCACGGGAAAAGATTGAAGCCGCTCTTGGAAACAGGCTGAATTATATTTCTGTTATTGTTCGGTTTGTAAGCAATAAGGTGACCGTGCTGGGAGAGGTTCAAATGCCCGGTCAGCATGCCTTTTTTGATGAAAAGATCAGCGTTTTTCAGGCGTTGGGATATGCCGGAGGCTCCTCAGATTACGGCAATTTATCGAATGTCACCCTGGTAAGAGAAAAAGACAATGTCATTAAATATTTTACTTTGGACCTTACGAAAAAGAATATCGCCTCCTCAGAATACTTTTACCTGCTGCCCAACGATGTACTCATTATTAATCCAATTCCGGCAAAGTACAGAGATTTGAAGGATTATCCGCTGAATATTGCCGCGGTGACATTAACCTCGATATCAGCTTTGCTTTCGATTATTTTAATTGTTAATTCACTGTAAAATCAATTAAAAATACCCATGAAAGAAGGTCAGGATTTATTTGCGAGCAATTTAGATTATAAGAAGCTGTTTCAAAAACTGTATTCTTACAGGAGAGCATACATAACCCTTGTTTTGGTTTTCCTTTTTGCGGCATTCCTCATGAATCGTTATTCAACCGTTAAGTACCGGAACACCACGATCTTAAATCTCAGTGATAAGAACAATGCGAGTTCTTTCAATTCCTCTGAAGATCTTTTTCAAAGTTTTGGATTGTTTAACACCAAGGAAAATATTGATAATGAACTGGAATTGCTGAAGTCCTTCACGCTCATCAAGAAGGTTATTTCCGAGACCGATATGGGAGTCACTTATTATGCTTATAGAAATACACCGCTTTCAGAATTTCTTTCGAAAACACCCCTTGTAAGAAAAACTGAGTTATATACCCTTTCGCCGATTGAGGTTATTATTGATCAATCAGTTCCGCAGGCTTCGCTTGTGAACTTTCATGTTACCATATTAAATGATAACGAATTTACGCTCAATGCTGATGGTGAAGATGTACCGCTTTATAATTACATCGATGACCAGATCGTATCCTATGTTGACAAGCTTACCTTCCGGCAGCGGTTCAAATTTGGTGATGAAATCAAAACGAGGTATTTCAACTTCCGGATACAAAAAACCAAAAACTTCTCGAAAGATTTTACCGATAATAACAACCTTTGTTTTTATTTAAACAATATCAATTATCTCACATTGCAGTTTCAGGATGCGCTGAAGACCGAAACCATTAATGAAAGAGCCACACTGATCAAGATTTCGGTTACAGGTTCCAATCCTCATATGATTATTGATTTCCTGAATAATCTCACCGCTGCTTATCTGGGTAAAAGCCTTGAAAGAAAGAACAAAACAGCCCTCAGCACAATAGATTTTATTGATTCACAAATTTCAGAAGTAGCAGATTCCCTGAATTATGCCGAATCATCCTTAAAGACCTTCCGCTCTGCACAGGGAGTGATGGACCTTAATTTTCAGGGTCAGCAGGTATTTGAGCAGTTAGGCAAACTAGAAAATGACCGTGCGGCACTACAGGTGCAAAAGAGGTACTATGAAAGTTTAAGCACTTATCTGGCTACGAATTCAGAAATATCGGATGTCATGGCACCCTCTTCGATGAACGTAGTTGATCCCATTCTTACCGGCCTCGTAACACAATTGATTGCTTTGAACTCCGAGCGGGCCAGTTTGCTGAAGAATTCGACCAACCAGCAGAATCTTTATCTTTCTGATATCAACGTACGAATTGACAACATCAGGCAAACCATCAGAGAGACTGTAAAGAATAATCTCAATACAATCAACATGTCTCTTAATGAGATCAATTACAGAATGAACAGGGCCTCCGGTCAGATCGCCCAGATGCCAAAAACTGAACTTCAATTGCGGGGTATTGAACGCAAGTTCAAACTCAGCGACGCAATGTATACCTTCCTGCTGCAGAAGCGTTCGGAAGCGCAAATAGCCAGGGCCTCCAGCATGCCCGATTATGAAGTGGTTGATCCTGCTATCCTGGCCATGTCGCGCGAGGTATCTCCCAAAAGAACGCTGAATTATTTGGGCGCCCTGGTTCTGGCATTTTTACTTCCTACGTTATTGATACTCATGAAAGACTTCATGAACAACAATATCACGGATGCCGATGAGGTTGAGCATCTAACCAATTACCCGATACTGGGTCGGATTTTCCATAATTTCCACCGGTCCAAACAGATTGTCAATGATCACCCGAATTCATCGGTTACAGAATCGTTCCGGGCCGCCCGCACAAATTTCCAATTTTTCTCCGAGGGCGGAAAGCGCCAGGTATTGTTGATCACCTCGTCAACCAGTGGTGAAGGAAAGACATTCTGTTCCATTAACCTGGGAACGGTATTTGCTTTGAGCGGTCACAGGACCGTGTTGTTGGAGTTCGATCTCCGTAGGCCGAAGATCCACCAGGAATTTGGCTCGAGCAATATCATAGGGATCAGTTCATTTTTAATTGACAAAGCCAATATCGAGGATATCGTTCTGCCCACGCACATCGAAAACCTTGATCTGATCTCCGCAGGTCCGGCAGCTCCCAATCCGGCCGAATTGATCAACTCCGAACGTACAGGTGAGCTTATTGACAAGCTTAAGGAAATGTATGATTACATAATTATCGACTCAGCTCCGGCAGGTATTTTAACTGAAACCATGCTGCTGATGAAGCATACTGACCTGAATATTATGGTTGCCAGGATGGATAAGACCAACAGGGAGGCCTTCAAGACCGTTCTCAAATCATTTGAAAACAGCCGGATCAATAATATATCTGTATTAATCAACGACCTGAACGTTAGGCGGGATTCCTACAAATATGGGTATGATAATAAATATTATACCGATGACAGAAATGTCGGACTCCTTTCCAGACTTTTCCGTCGGAATAAGAAAGCTTCCTAATTCCTCATCCTGAATGATGTATGCAACAAAGAGGCGTGTATTTTTCCGATATCTTCAGCAAATAAATAATCACGATATAAAATGGAAAATTCAAAAGTATGCGTACTGGGCCTGGGTTATATAGGATTGCCGACGGCAGCCCTGCTGGCCACCAAAGGTTACAAAGTTCATGGTGTGGATGTCAAGCCTGATGTTGTTGAGACCATTAACAAAGGTTTGATTCATATCGTTGAACCGGAACTGGATGCTTTTGTTAAATCAGCCGTGCAATCAGGAAACTTAAAGGCTTCCCTAAAACCTGATTTTGCAGATATTTTTATTATTACTGTACCCACCCCGGTTGAGGAAAACAATGATCCTGACATCTCATTTGTTATGGAGGCCGCAAATGCAATTATTCCCTATGTAAAGGAAGGCAATTACGTCATACTTGAATCTACATCACCTATTGGAACTACGGAAAAACTGGTAAAGCTTTTTAAGGAAAAAGGCCTCGACACCGATGGTCTTCATTTCGCTTATTCACCTGAGCGTGTGCTTCCCGGACAAACCATGCGGGAACTCGTTGAAAACGATCGCATAGTCGGGGGTATAACCAAAGAAGCAGCCTTGCATGTAGCTTTGTTTTATGAATCATTTGTTCAGGGGAATGTGATCATCACCAATTCCAGAACGGCAGAAATGTCAAAGCTTACAGAGAATGCATGCCGCGATGTGAATATAGCTTTTGCCAACGAATTGTCCATTTTATGCGACAAGTTTGGGATTGATGTCTGGGAACTGATCAGCCTGGCCAATCGTCACCCGCGCATTAATATCCTAAAACCCGGCAGTGGTGTAGGCGGTCACTGCATTGCCATTGATCCCTGGTTTATTGTGGCTGAAGGAAAAGAAGATGCCCGGATAATCCGTACCGCCAGAGAAATCAACAACAACAAGCCCTTATGGGTAATAAACAAGGTTGAAAAAGCGGCAGCTGAATTCAGGCAAAAGAACAACAGGGATCCAAAAGTTGCCTGTATGGGTATAGCCTTCAAGCCAAACATTGATGACCTGCGGGAATCACCCTCGTTGTTCATCGTCAATAGTCTGATCAAAAGAGGATTGGATATTCTTGTGGCTGAGCCCAATGTTAAGAAGCATAATAATCTGAAACTCACTGAATATCAGGAGGCTATTAAACAAGCAGATATCATACTCTTCCTTGTAGCCCACAAAGAATTCAAGACGGTTCTGGTACAAGAAGGAAAAACAGTCCTTGATATTTGTGGTATCAGGAGTAATTATTAAGCAGTTTCATGAAGAAGATACTCATTGTTTTTGGAACAAGGCCCGAGGCTATCAAAATGGCCCCGCTGGTTAAAGAATTTCAAAAACATCCTGATGCTTTCCTTACCAAAATATGTATAACCGCGCAGCACCGTGAGATGCTGGATCAGGTCCTGTCGATATTCGAAATTGTACCGGATTATGACCTTAACATCATGAAAGCCGGCCAGGATCTTTACGATATAACAAGCCGCGTTTTGATGGGCATGCGTGACGTATTGCAGGAATACAAACCTGACCTTCTCCTTGTTCATGGTGATACCACAACTTCATCCACCGCGGCCCTGGCTTCATTCTATCAGCAGATTCCTGTTGCACATATTGAAGCAGGACTCAGAACCGGCAATATATTTGCTCCCTGGCCCGAAGAGATGAACCGGATGCTAACACGCTGCCTGACGCAATTTCATTTTTCACCTACACCAACGTCGAGGGAGAACCTGTTAAAGGAGAATGTAAAAGCAGAAAACATCATCATTACCGGTAATACTGTAATTGACGCCCTCCATCTGATACTTGAGAAGATACGGCTGAATCAGTCCCTGCATGATTATATTGCTAAGATCCTAACTGAAAAAGGCATTGAGATCAAAAAAGACAGAAAGATCATTCTTATCACCGGTCATCGCAGGGAAA
>JGI11641J44799_10000683_pt1 | contig 10316 bp, 14 predicted proteins | sample WetSurSiteA1Bulk_FD_44799 | JGI IMG/M metagenome (IMG submission 44799) | reverse complement strand
AATCAAAATCCATGTTCCATGCTAGAATTAAATCAGGTTGTTCAGTATGAACATAATCAATAAAATCATAAATCATTGAAAATTCATCACTAAAATCTTTTAGAAACCAGGTCTGTATGTTTTTATGCAAAGAATTGTATATAGATATACAAGAAATCGGGTCACTAGCTTTATCTGTATCTGGCATTTCTTTAGCTAAAACTTCGATGTCTAAAAAAATGAACTTAAATTCACTTTTTTGAATCGTATCAATTCTATCTATAATAAATCGTTTCGTATAAATAATATCAGCTTCATAACTGCTATTACTTCTCATCTTCTTTACATCCGAGGGATGAGGCAGTATTATTTTTCTAGCTTTTTTATTATCATAAGTATTGACTGTTCCAGCAGAGTCTAATTCATAATAATAAGGATAGAAATTTTCTATCTTCGTGATAGTTAAAGCTTTATCATCACGACAAAACAAGTATATCAATCGACCATCATTGAAGATATTTTGGAGATTCATATTTTAGTTTTCGTGAGCAAAACCTTTTTCTCTCTCCGCTGATTTCAAACTACTCTGTAATACCGAAATTAATCTATCACAACTATCTCTATATCCTTCAAATATATTACGAATTCTTCGATAATCTGAAACATGTTCCGTTGCTTCGTTTTCTAAACTAGCAGCTACAGTTTTGTGACCTTCATTTTCTAATTCCATACGTTTAACATTATAATACTTACTTTCAGCATTTATTTTGTATGTTTCAGCGATACGAGCAACGACATTTAAAGTAGAATAAACTGAAGCTAATTGTTTCATAGCTTTATCTGTTTCGCTTGGCGTGTCAACAGCATCATTTTTAAGACAACTCTCCCAGTAAAGAATAACATCAAATACTTCTTGATATTGTTCTAATAGCTCTGGCAGTTTTTCTTTGTTTTGAAAATGTTCTTCTATGTCTTGTCGAGTCATTTATTTCATCACTTCCCAAATTTTTTGTTCAAGATTAGTCCAATGCTCTTCTGTCATTTCTGATAAAAATTTTTCTTGTCCAACTGCTTTGATATTATTAAACTCATAAGTATTTCCAGTACGCTCAATACAACCAAAACGTAAACCAGCATAGAACAAAGATTTATTGTTGTCCAAATGCCCGTTAAGATAGAAATCGATTTCTGTCACTCTGTATGGTTTCCCTTTTTTATTCTTTGTGCAGTTGAGTTTTAACTCGATTCCTATTTTTTCATCTTTTTCTTCAATAGGTTTACCAGATTTAAATTCTATGCGAGTATTATAAAAGTGCTTTAGTGCGTGTCCACCAGAAGTTGTATTTGGTGAACCATACATAACACCAACTTTTTCTCTGAGCTGATTAATAAAAATCATAGCGGTTTTATGATTGCTTAAACTACCATAAATCTTTCTTGTGATTAATGAATTAACTCTTGCAGATAAAGCCATCTGAGCTTCTGCTGTATCTCTTTCTGCTTCACCGCTAGGGATTAAACTAGCAATACTATCAATTACAAATAAATCAATAGTAGGCAATAGTTTAACCATTAAATCACCAAACTCTTCTAGCGTATTAGGATAAATAATCAGCAGATTTTCGTTATCAATACCGAGTTTTTCTCCCCAATCTTTGTCATATGAACGCTCCGCATCAATAAAAGCACATGTTTTTCCTAAACTCTGAAATTTTTTAATGACATAAAGAGCAATAGTAGTTTTGCACGATGATTCTGCACCAAAAAATTCTAAACGATGACCACCTTCGCACACGTGAATACCACCAGATAAAACATAATCGAGACCAAATATTCCTGTTCTGATAATTTCATCTTTTTCTATTTCAGAAGCCAGTTTAATGGAATATCCTTCTTTGCCAAGTTGCTTTTGTATTTGTTCAATTACTTTCATATTAGTCCTTAATAAGTTTTGCGTTTTCACTAATCCCGCACAATGCAAGAATAATGGCATCAATAACATCAATATCTTTTATTTTAATTTTTTTAAATCGTTTTAAGAATTCTTTATGCACTTCTTCCTTTTTTGCTTTAGATGGTAAATTTAATTTAGCTCTAGCTGCGATAGCCGAGAGAAAATAAATATTAGATACTTTATTCAAATAACAGACCGCATATAATATACCACCTAAACGAGATAAGAATTGAAATACTCTAGCATTAAGTTTGAGAAAGGTTTCTTCAATTACAACAATATCTGGCTGTTTAAAGACCAAATCCCCCACAACTTCAATAAATCGATTAAATTTATAATACATATCTTTCGATTCAATATCTACAACACCATAATCAATAGAACAGATATCTTCATCAGTCTCTATTCTACACCATCCAGTTCTAGAAGCTGTATCGAATCCCATCACAACAGCATTGTGTTTAATATTTAAACCCAATAATTTTTCTAAATCCTTTATCGTATATTCGTTCATTTTAAACTTTTCTTTATTTTTTTCTGTGATGCAGTAGGATTTTTCTTAAATTCTTTTTCAGAAATCATCGAAGATAAATTTGAAATAGAAACAATTATATCAGCTATTGTTTTTCTTAAACTTTCATCGCTTTTAGCGATGCGAATATCTACTTCAGCTAAAATCGTATTATATAAACCCCAACACATCAATCCCATTGCAACTAATATTAAAAATGTTATCATTATGTCTCCTTATTTTTCTTTAATATTTTTTCGAGTTCTGAGATTTTTCTTATTCTAACAACATTTTTTATGTTTCTATTATAAGGGAAATCTATCAATATTATTCTCTCATAATTACTAAAATTTGGGCTATCTTCAATTAAAATAGTATCTTTATATTTATTTAATCTTTTTCTCTTTTGTTCGGTATTTAAAAATCTTATTATATAATTATCGAAATGATTATCTAACCAAATTAATGTATATTTTTGCCAATCTTTAGGTTGATGAGTCCATATTTCTGGTTCTGGATAATATTTCTTAATTATATTAAAATATTTAGAAGCTGGACTTTTTTTGCATATTTTATAATTATTATAAATAGCCCAATCATATATGTCTTTATCTTTATAAGTCCACCACCAATCTTTTGGATAAGGAACTTTATATTTTTTATATAAATATTCTTGCAATAAACGCATCACTCCATCTAAATCAAAGACTATTTTCATATTATATCTCTACTCGTTTATGTTCTCTAGTAGTGAAATCATATATACAAGGAATCTGACTTTTCTTACATTGAATTTGTGGTTCTCGAATAACATCAACAGACCAATATCCAGCAGTACCATCTCCATCTTTGTCATAAAAATATCTCGCTGCTAGAGAAGGGAATTGAGTAATCATATTCGGAGCAAAATAACCACCATCAGCTTTTAACTGACAAAAGACAATCAAAAATCCATTTGTTTTAAACAATTGTTCTATAAAATGTTTGAATACAGTATCAGTTTCAGCTTTATTTTCTACTAATAACCAATCTATAATTGTAACAGCGTTTTGTTCTAGTTCAATTTTAGTGGGGTCAGCTTCAAATGCCCAATAAAAATCACCTTCTACTAAACCTAATTTTCGTGCTGTAGCTAAGAATCGTGAACCCGTTTCTAATGAAATATAATATGGTTTAATATTCTGTTTAACAAAATGTTTAACAATATTCATCGAAATCGTTGTTTTGCCAAATTTATTCCCACTACCTAATAGAATTAAATCAGAATAATTAAATTCTGCTATATCATAAAAATAAGGAACTTGAAATTGCACTCTGTTATCTAATTTATCAAATGTATCTTTCCATTCAACTTTACGAATAATATGATAAAGACGATGAGAGCCACGAACAATATAACCCTCTTTAATAAGGAAAGCTAGGGTTTTATCTACTAACTCTTTTGATTCACCAGTTATTTCTTTAATATCTCTAGAATTTGCTTCGTGAACAATTTTTAAATAGTTCAAAACTTTTAATGCTAGGTCTCGTTCCTCAAATCGTACATATTTATTTAAACTGTCAGCGATAGTTCTAACTTCTCTATCTGATAATGGTGGGCTAAAAAACTTTCGATTAACAATATTCAAAACATAATTAGTATCTTCTATATTTAAATTCTTACGAAGAACACCACCAAGATGAGTCAAGTAATTATTACGACTACCTTCCGTTACAGCACTAATATTTGGCAAATCATCAATATTCGAAGAAAGAGTTTCAACTGTTTCTTCAATCACTTTTGGTTTTAAATATTGCAGAAAAAACTTTTTTAATTCATCACTCATAACTGGTATTTCTTCAAGTTCAATAAAATCTCTGATAACTTTATCAATACCAGAAGGAAACACTACAACTTGACCACCATCATTTTCAACATCAATATGAATATTATCGATATCAATAGAACCTTTTGATAGTTCAGATACATATTTAAAAAAGTAATGATAACCTTTCGTTGTCTTTTGAACTAAACCAATATAATTACTTAATAATGGTTGCAAAGACTTGGGAACATCAAACGAATCTATATCAATGACAGTAATATTACTGCACTTACCAGTCTTAACCCCAACATTTAATCCCTGTGCATACCAATTTTCCCATTCACTAATGTCTTTATGTGATTTTTGAGTCCACTCTTTTTCGATAGGACGTTTACCATTTGCTTGAACAGGAACCAAATCAAAACCATTTTGCTGATAATAGCGAAATACTTTCTCAATTTTTGTTATCGTAACTAAATTCAGTCCATAACGAGCAGAAAGAATATCAATAATCTCTTCGTTTGATAAATGAGATTTATCTGATTCGAGAATACGAACAAAATCATAAATATTACCAATACGCTTATTACATTTACAACAAAAAGCAGAATAATTAGAATTTGGTATTAAATTACAAGCGTATTCAATCTTACAAACTGGGCAAGTAAAAACCGTTACTTTCCCTCTCGAATCAACTTTAAAATTTTCTACTCGTTGAGACAGATAATCAAGTGTCTTATCGAGTATTTGTTGCATGTTAACCTACTTTTTGAACATATTTATCATAGATTAATTCAATCAAATCACAAACATTTTCTTGACTCACTTGACCCTGAAGAGCAATCAGAGTGCGAGAAGTCATATGACCAATCGCTTGACGTTTAATCGAATCTTGTTCTTCTTGAGATTTACCATAAGTTTTTGTAGCAGAAGAAGGGTGATTATAACTGACAGATGGTAAAGCATTGCTCTTAGTTGGAGAAGTCGATGTTTTATTTTCAGCACCTTCAGCAGAAATAAATAGTAGCGTGTTTGTGCCATTTCGTTTTTCGGAACGAATAGTTACGGAGTCACCAACTTTAAACTTCTCAAGAAAAGGACGAACTTCATTTGAAATCAAATACCAAGTAGCTTTTTTGGGGTCATCACCAATAAGAACCATCTTACCTGCGGTACCAAATTTTACTAATTGCATTGTATCTCCTTTTTGTTAAGTTAATAGTTCTTGTTTAATTTGACGAATTACAATTTTACTTTCTTCTAAAAGAATTCCAGCATATTTATCATATGGTTCACCTTCTAAATAAATGAGTTCACTAATATCAGCGTTGATAATCTCTATCGCACATTCCTTGCAAACTTGACAGCAGTAACAATAAAGAGAAGCATCTTTAGTAGCGATACCATGTTTAGCTGCTTGAATTAAAGCGTTTCTTTCGGCATGACCCGCTTGACACAAATGCAATCCTTGACCAGATTGATATCCCAAAAATTTTCTCGGACATTGAGATATCGCTGAAGTTCCTATTTCTTGATAGCTAGAAAAGCCTTTATTATCAAGATTTCTATAAAAATCAATCGTTCTTTCATCACAATGTTTTATTCCTCTAGCGGGACCATTATATCCTGTAGAAATAATATTCTTATCTCTAACAAGAACAGCACCGATTTTACGAGATAAGCAGTGGGATTTATTTGCAGTTTCCCTAGCAATTCGTAAAAAGTATAAATCCCATTCTAATTGTTTTCTAAATGGCATATATATTCTCTAATTTATTCATTAACAATTTTTTCCAATGCTTTTTCATTTTACTACTCCACATTTGTTACAATTTTTTGTTTCATTTTAATAAAGACTCTTAATACATTCAGTAATAATATTAGAAAATTCTTCCAAAGTAATATCATCTGACATATATGAATCTCTGAAAGGATATTTATACCACTTAATCCAAAAATTATTTGATTTATATAGAAAATTGGGTCTAATTATTGGACAATTTGATTCGTGATAGTGCTTCTCTGCAAACGCTCTCCATTTTTCTTGTCTATCACAAGTGCAATGAACAGCGGAACATTCCGGATAAGGTAAATTCATTGATTTACATAACGATTCAACATCTTTTTCAAATTCTTTTTGCAATTTACTTGATAAAGAATACTCACTAAAATATCCATCTCTGTTAAATTCATCTAATTTATTACTCTTAATCGCCCATTGTTTTTGTATATCTTTAAGTTTTATTTGATAGCAGTGTTCTTGATGTTTAGTAGTTTCAGACCACTCATATTCTAAATCTTCATATCCACAAGTACATTCACCCCAATAATATGGAAATATCATAAAAGTATTATTCTCAAAATTAAATCCATAACTATTTTCTTCGTCTGGTTTAATAGCATCGAATACACGATAAAGTTCTTCTTCCCATCCTATACTTCTAGGAATCTCAAAATTACCTCTACTATTTCCAAAAATTAGATTACCAAGTTCCATTAAATTAATCTTTCCTGTTTAGATTTAACTTTTTTATGTTTAAAACTTTGACTAACTTCAACTATTTTTTTATGATTATTATTAAATATTTCCATAAACTTATCTTTTAGTGTACCAAATCTAAAAGTATTAATATCATATTCTTTATCGGTAAGAGAAGCGAGTTTTTGGTAAATCGTCGTTTCAATATCTTGAGGCAGAGACAGTAAATTAACAATTGTGTTAACTTTCTTGTATTCTTGAATATTATAAATTGGTGTTACTATATTACTATCTATTGATTGATTAATTTTCTTAGCTAAAAATTTATGTGGATTTTTAACAATTTTATATTTCTTTGTGCGAGGAGAAAATATTCTCACATTTTGAAAACTCACTAATTGTTCTAAATTTAAATCTGTAGAAATAATTATACAATCATCATTCTCATAAAATCTTACTCCATAAGCAATAATATCATTTGCTTCAAGTTTGTCAATTTCAATAACATGAAAAGGTGTAGATAACTGACAATTTTCTAATAATTCAACAAATTCTATATATTTCTCTTTCCAGTTTCCCTTTTGACTAAATAAAAATCTGTTTGATTGATAAGTGCTGTCTATTTCTTTCCTCCAATTATCAATTGGACTATCAAGAGCAACAATAAATATATCATCATGATTCAATTCAATACGATTCAAACAAGCGAGAATAGAACTTGTAGCAACATAAGTAGCTGGAAGTTTTAACGCTTGCTGAGAGAATATAGCGGAGTGTATGAAATTTCCAAAATCAATAAAAATAACTTTTCTTTTATCTGATAATAGTTTATTCATATTTTAAGTCGAGGGAAGATGCAAAAAGTTCCGTAATAATAACCAATAATAACACATTACAGTGAACTCTTATAAATCTATGGAACAGGACAATAAACAACAATTAGTTTTTTATATAATTTTTGTCCATAGTAAATATAAGCTATTCGTCTGATACGTTCTATAAAGAATTCTTCGCATCTTCCATCAACCATCTTTTAGTACTATAGATTACTCAATAGGTGCTAAAATTTGGTCAATGTTGACCTCGACTCCAATTTCAGTTTTTGCATTTGCTCGTTTAATAGCTGTTTCAATCTTGAAAAGAATACCTTCTAATTCAGTAATCTTTTTATCGAGTAATCGTGGGTCATATTTTGGAGTGATTTCTTCTCTTTGTTTTTCTCCACCATCATCACGCAAAAAATATGTTCTCTTCTCCACAGCATTAGCATTGCGGAGAATAGTAAGAGCGTTCATTCTTTCACGAATGGTTTTAGTTAAGACCATAGCTTCATTGATAGTTATCATTTTTTTTCCTTTTGTTAGAATTTTAATTCTTTTCGATGACCAGTTTTCTGTTCCCAACAGAATTGATGATATACTTTTCCTGAACGAGTTTCTCGATATTCTTCATCTTCAAGAACAGCGTCCTTGCAATATTCGCAATATCCCAAAATTGCTAGTGTTTCGTCATTTTGTTTCATTTCGAGTGTCTGTATCATGTTGTTCAGTTTTATCGTAACCATCAGTAATCCATTGTTGAAAACATAATAAGAAAATCAAATATAATGTTTCTGCTTTAATACTATCCCAAATTACTAAATTTTTTAAAACAATAAATATTCTTTCTAAAAATGTTGTTTTAGGAATAAAATCAAAATTAAAATTATAAGTTAAACTATTTTGAGCTAAAAGATATGAGCATGTAAAATCTAGAATTTCCATGAAATCTTTTTCATCATATCGTAAATCAATATTTTTAAGAATTTGATTAATATTATCAATAAATTTATTAAAATATTCACTCTTGAGCTTAACATTAGTATCAATAGCATCGACTTTTAATCCTTGAGGTTGTAAAAAGTATCCTCGCTTGAGCCAAAGGATGTAGGAATAGGTAGCAATTTTGAGTATATCCCGCTCTCGTTTAAGATTTTTATAACGAAAGCAATATTTTGCCATTGTACCAAGTAACCACTTAAAACCAAAAGCATCAAATAATTCATCAGTAGATTCTCTGGTTGTAGAGTTTGCAAGAGCGTATTTTTTACCACCGTACTCGAACTGGTCACGAACTAATTCATCGAATTTTTCAAGATTGGTCATGATTTCTCCTTAATATATGAATAAATAGGATTTTTTGTTTTTGTATCTTCAATTAAATTTAATGCAATACATTTTCTTTTAATATAAGTAAAAGGAATTTGTGGTCCCCATTTTAATTTTTTACATAGTTCATTTTTTGACACACTACCGTTTTCTTTTATATATGAAACCATTTTTTTAATAGCCAAACTAGAATCTTTAATTTTGTTAGTTAAAGATAATATAGCCTTATCAATTTCAAAACTAATTTTTTTAATATTTATCATATAATCAAATAAATTATCATTAATTCGTTGTAAAGATTCCTCAGCTTTGACGTTACGATAATCATTATTATCGAGATATTTATTTAGTAATAATAACGCTTCTTTTGAATTTCTAAAACAATCTCCACTACTATCAAACAATTCAAAATAATAGTCACTTTTATACCATATATATGGCAATCCATTGGAAATACCATCTATAGATGCTATAGACCATCCACCATATTTTTGTTTTGGAGCAAAACCAACTCTACATTTCTGTAACTGTTGATAATATTCTTTTTTATTATATTTATTATTAATAATATAAGGCCTAATATTTTGTTCTAGTAAAGGAATCCAAACCAAAAAATCTTTTCTTGTTTGATATAATTTATCAGTAATACTTAAAAAATTATCAAAATATTTATAAGCACAAGGACGATGATTAAAACAAATAATTTTTTCAGTATTCTGATTAATTTCTTTTTTTATATCAACTAAATTTATACCCAAGTAAAACACATCTAAAATATTATTTAATTTTTCTATAATATTTGGATTAAAAAATTCCGACGCTTCATTTAAAACCAATTGTTTTTGATATTTAGTATTGACATAACATTTTTGCATTTCTAATAAACCTAAAATATTTTGATTAAATGTTCTTTTTGAATAAGAAGTAATTTTAGCTAATTCAAACCAATGACAATAACCTAAAACTAATGGACGTAGATTTGTTTGATTAAAAATTAAATTTGTTAATTGTAAAGTATGTTCTGGTAAATGAGAAAAAATTATATCAATATCATCTGGTAATTTTTCTAGTATTTCTATACTATCAAAATGAATACGCATCTGATTTGGATGAGTTGGAACATTTATAATAATTGTTTCTATATTGTCAATATTATCAAATATATCTAAATGTCGAGGAAGTAACATATAAAAAAATAAATCATCTCTAATTTTATTTAGAGCTAATATCATTTTATAAACTACATCAATATAACTATCTTTTAGTAAATCTTTTTGATAAGTAATATTTGGGTATACCAAGATACGGATAGTTTTAGCGTTATTTATAAACATACTTATTTTTTCTTATATATCTTCGGAATAGAATTAAACCCTCTATATAATAATTTATAATAACTATTTAAAAATTCTCTAATTTTCTTACCCGCTTCTTTTGAAAC
>JGI11641J44799_10000682_pt1 | contig 10316 bp, 9 predicted proteins | sample WetSurSiteA1Bulk_FD_44799 | JGI IMG/M metagenome (IMG submission 44799) | reverse complement strand
GTGGCAGCAGGAGTTATGGCGGTGGCGGCGCTTCCAGGGGTGGCGGCGGCTTTAGCGGAGGCGGAGGCAGAAGACGATAAATAACCTCAAAATAAGCCCATTCAGCGTTAGAAACAGAAAAGGCTGTCGAAAAATACATTTCGGACAGTCTGCAAGCATGTATGGAATATCCCTTTATTGAATGGGCATATCAGAGGCACTCATGTCTCTCAGGCAGACATATTTCCCATCTCTTTTTACAAACAGCGTCATGTAATTACCGGTATTCACAGGAGTATTGGCGGAATCAACCACTTTGTAATAGCCGATTTCAACCACCTGATTACCATCACTCGAAACAAAGACCTCTTTGGTGGTGTATGAAATTTTATTTGTTTTTGACAAAGAATCTATGTTGGCAGCTAAATATCCGATAATTGCTGCTTTGCCCACAAATGGTTCCTGGTTTTGAGCAAAAGTTATCGCATCCTCTGCATAATAACCTATGTTTTTCATTTCTCCTGCATTGTAAGTAGCAGCATATTCATCTTCCTTAGCCTGAATTTCTTTCTTTATCTGTTCAACGTCAACGGCAGGTTCTGTTTTCTTTGCATTACAAGCAATGATTAAGGTCATGGTACATGCAAAGAATACTCCTTTTAAAACCTTGTTTTTCATGATTATAATGTTTTAATTTATGTGCTTTGGATTTAGCCTGAAAGTTAATATTAATAGAAATAAAAAGAACATTAACCGGATATCCCGGAATTTCTAGAATCTGAACCCTATATTAATCATATATCGTAAGCCCGCCGTGGATGTCTTGGCAACCTTTTTAGCCTCAAAGTTTTCACCTGTGAATACTAAATCAGATGCGGGAAATTTCTCCTTCACAAATCCATTTATTTTTTCCAACAGCAGGGCTTCATCTTCAGGTGACAATGTGGTGTCAAAACCGGTTTTAACCTTTAAAAACCATAAACCGGGACCTATCAGGATCATGTCGATTGTCAAACGATTCCAAATAACGAATTGATATCCCATCTGCAAACCGATGAGGTTTGCCGTAAAGTCAAAGTTTGTATTTACTGCCCCGGTAAAACTACTGGTTTTTATATCCCAGGTAATTTCACGCGAAAAATAATTGAAAGCATAATAGGGCCCCAGATAAACGCCTCTCGGGGCATTGTGCCTGTTTTCACTTTTAAGGTAAAAACGATAATCAAAGGAAACATTGAAGCCTTTGTCGTGATATTGGTCCTCTATACCCACGGAATCACCCTCTATATCTTTGAATTTTCTGAGTGCAAACCTGCCGAGACTTATCGAGGCGGTCTGGTGATCAGTGATCACCCGTTCATACCCGATAATGTTGTATTGCGGGCTGAAAATCAATGGATTGGTAATGTTAACACGGATGTTATTCTTGAGGGTCTTCACGGAATCTTTCTGTGCAGCACAGGGGATGGTCAGGGATCCTGCAAGTGCAATGAAAACAGCCATGGTTCTCAGCATATTCTCCAGGATTTGTTTTGAATTATGTATCATAAAAGCCAAATATTTGAATTCAATTATAGGCTTGAACAACAAGTGTGTGAATCTTGGAATCCATTAGCGTTTCAAAGGTAATAAATAATTCTGATTGGTTCTAAGCCCCGTTGATCCGGTGCATTTTGTTTTTTTATATATTTGGGCAAAACTTACCTTTTATGGAATTAAAGTCTTATGATAAACCCTGGCTGCCGGCCTTCAAAGGTGCATTTCTGATCCTTTTCGGCATCATCGCTATGCTCAGGATGGTTGGAACAGTAAGGGCCCTGGCTGTTCTTTTTATTGTTCTTATTGGCATGGTATCCTTGCTGCTCATCAGCACCGGCATACTTTTCAGAAAAACGCAATTCAGGGGATGGACCATAGCTTCCGGGATCCTGAACCTGGCGTTTTGCTTTTATCTCGGAGTGCACACAAATTCACCCCGGAATGAGATTCTGTGGATCATCCTGGTATGGGTTCTCTTCTATGCCCTGAGCGAATTCATAGAGGCCGGCCTGCTGGTCAGCCGGCAGAATGCTTTTGCAGCACTATACCTGCTGAATGCCTTTTTAACTTTGTTATTCGGTTATTTCCTGCATGTTTTGATGGGGAACTTCACGGCCCAGGGCGTATTTTACCTGGGTGTCATCGCCGTTGTGTTTGGCATTGCCAACGAGTTAAGTGCGTATCTGCTCAGCAGGATTAAGGAAATGAAGTGAGCACTGCCAAACCCCGTTGAGGTAAATCCTATTCCTGATTGTCTTTATTGTATCCGGGAGAAACCCTCAGCATGACCGTCGTGGACTTCACCTGTCGGCTGATTAATCAATTGTATGGTATTGGCATTAAAACGGCCGGCAAAATAGGGTTTTCTATTTATAGTAGTTTCTTATAAAAAGAGAGAGAAAATACTCCCAGATTAAACACAATTATCGTTAGGGGATATTTGATTCACTGCTGTCAGGTAAAATACACGAAATAATCTTAAACACTTGAAATAATTCAACCTATGAGGTTGCCTGAGCGGAGGGGTTGATTTTGCATTTTCTACAATAATGCAACTTCTACGAAGTTGTTCCTGTCCTTGTAGAGGACAAATTATTGTAGAACAGCATGACATAAAAACCGATCAACCGCGTAGCGGTTGAATTATTGAATTTGCCGGACAATAGTGATATTTGATTTCCAAAACAACAATCCCACTATAGTGTGAATAGGTACTGATAGCCAGCCTGTGCTTCCAAACAACGGAGCAAATTCCTTTTCCAGGCTCATCCAGTTTATATAAATGTAATCTGGGTGATCAAGAAAACACGCAATTGACTGCCAAAGGATCAGCGGGAGGATTCTGCAGGATGCATCTGTCTGGCTTTTAACTCGGAAACGATATGGGAAACTTTTCTTGCCGGTCCCCATAATGTTGTATGTGGACCATATGGACCAAGAGAACACTCCGGGACTTTATAGCCTTTCTCTATAAATATGAGGTTTTCTACGTGTACATTACATCTATAAAAACCGCTTTCTATGCACAATTCTCCAGTTTTTAGCATAGCGAATGATTTAATTAGTAGTATTTAATGCTTATATACTACCAACGTTGAAAAAGTAACCTTTGGGTAATAAAATTTTATAGAAATCTGGCTCAACAACGGGTGTTGTCAAATAATCAAAAATTCCCGGAATCGGGATACAGCATACTCGCCGAACTGTTCTTCGGGCATGCTGAACAACTTCTTGACAGTCCGGAAATTAATCGATAAATGATCTGCGATTCTTCGAATCGTAAAATGTTCAACATTGCGTAGTGAATGGAACTCATGATACATGATGATACGTCGTTTTTGTCTCGTATCCATTGCAGTGATTTTATTTATACAGCATTCGCATTGCCAATTTCACTGCATTTTTAATTGCCGGTAACAAGACCGGTTCTTATCAATTCCAACTGCGCATTTTTTGCCTATTTTTTTAGCATAATTTCCAGCATTTTGACACAAATTACTCAAAATCTTGTGTTATTAAGAATATAAGATATTAACATTCAATAGATTAAATGTCAATAAAGATCAACTAAATAATTCTAAAAGTGAATAGTTGATAATACACTTATTGTCCAAATGATTAGTAGCTACTTTTTAAATACAATCCTTTTAATAAATGCCTTTTCTGATGTATTTAAAATAAGCAGATAAACACCATTGTTCATTCCCATGTCAGGAGTAAACTCAATCTTATAATTTATTCCTTTCTGGATAATGCCATTGTATAAATCCTTTACTTTACTTCCTTTCAGATCATACAATTCTAAAATAATCTTTTCATCTGTCGGTAAGTTCAGGTTTATAAAGGTTTTGTTATTAAACGGATTAGGAAAGACATCAAAAAAGATTTCCTGGATTGCTGTTTCATTGTATTCAGCAAGATCAAGGGAGCTCTTTAGCTTTAGATTATGGATGACTATGGATCCGCCAGCAAGCTGAGTATTGGGTTCACCAGTTTCATCCGTGCCGATCTCATTATCATACACTACCTGATCATTATTAAATTTATCCCAGATCTTAATTCTAAACCTGTCATTATCGCCTGATGCTTTAAGATCCTCATCAATGGCGCTTAACATAAATCCATATAGTCCCTCTTGGTTTATAGTACCCTCACCCTTGAACATTGCTTTTGCTGATGCAATTACAAGCCAGTCATAGACAGTACTCTTGAAATCAAGATTGCCAGCTCTAAATTGAAATTCGGTATTCCCGTCGGGAATAGATATTCCTTTCTTATATTTGGCAACGAATCCAAAATTTGCCTTGCCAGTAGCATCGGGGTAACAGGTTGAGGCACCTGGAGGTGACTCAATCCATCCTCCACCTGTAACAAAACCACCTTCGGGATTATAGGAGACGATGTATTGATATGACTGCTCTGCTGTTTCTCCACAAACATCAGCCACCAGAAGCTTAAGTGTGTATACTCCTGGCACAAGATAGGAGTGCTCACCTTGTATTTCATCATTGATAAGGCCTGGGGAACTGATACCATCTCCCCAACTCCAGATTGCTTCAGCAACGTTGTTATCCGTATAATCTGCTGAAGTATTAATAACTGTATTGATTTGAACCGGATCAATTACAGCAGAAATTAAACCTACGGCTGGTACATTATTCGTAACAGTAACTTTCTGATAGGATAAGGTTATGTTTCCGCTATTATCTGCAGCTCTCCAAGTAACTATTGTCGTACCCACATCAAATTCATCCGGGGCATCATTTGTTAAACCTGCAATACCACAATTATCTGAGACTATTGGATTGCCTAAATCAACAATTGCCTGACATTCGCCCGGATCATTTAATTGTACAATATCCTCGGGTAACAGTATTGTCGGGGATTCCGTATCATTAACCACAACGATTTGATCTGCAGTTGTTTCATTTCCAAACACATCAATAGCTTTCCATTTAACAACTGTTATCCCAATTGGGAAAATATCAGGGGCATTATTTGTAAGCGATATTATTTCAGATTCATCCTCTACAACTGGTGTATTCAAATTAAAAACAGCATGACAGTTACCCGGTTCATTTGGTATGACAATTTGGTCAGGTGGAGTGATTACAGGTGGATTTTTTTCAACAGGAAAATCGTAAACGCAGCGAACTGAAAAACCATGAATATTATTGCTGTTGCCTCTGACGTTATCATTATCATAGGTTACTGTACGACTCCATGAATTGCTTGACGAACTTTCTGTGGATGTCCAGAAACTTCCAAATCTACCCATGTATTCGAAGTCTCTGTCCTCATAATTTGTACCGCCTGGTAAAGCTGTGAAAGCACTTTCATTTGTAGCCCCAGTATTAGGAGTCCACCAATGAACGGTACCTGTTTCTTTCAATTTGCCTCCAATCTCAATAATGGTTCCACCTAAATAATTTTCAAGGATAGTCCATTCAGGGTCACTCGGTAAATGCCAACCACTAGGACATGCATTTAAGGCAGCTGGTATATTATATAAAACTCCATAAACAGCATAATTGTCTGTAGCTTTAGCTGCAGATACATCCTCACCCTGATATCCATAGACATAATAATAGGGTTGGGTATAGGACTTATTTGATGCCGGACTTACATAAGGCAGATAAGCAAGGTTATCCGCCATCCACATCTGATTATTGATGACAATAGATCTATAAGTTTTTCCATCTCTGAAGTCCATAAATGAATTATACTGATTGGGGTTCTGGGAATAAGAATTTATGCTCACAAGGCATAATAAAAACATGAGAATTAAGTAAAGGTTCTTCATACTTTTAGATTTTAAAGCGTAAGAAAGGAAATCGAAACAGGAACTATATTCCCTCAATCTTGTGCTTGCATTGCTGTTCTAATAGGTCTTGACAGAAGTGCATTACCAGGATTGAATATATGAGTGCAAGATTTATGAGAATGAATTATTTTATTTCTAATTAATTCATATTCATATTCTTTGTGCAGAAAACGACTGGTTTTAATCCAAAAATTAATGGATTTATTCACTAATATATATAGAGAGATAATCACAATTAATTGGTTGAAGTTTAGGTAGGAACATTTATTGTGAAATATAAAAAAACCACAATGTCAGGGCAGTTATATGCTCGTTAAATATATGGGAACCATGATTTATTGTATGAAGTAATGTGTAATATGTTTTTCCATTATTGTTAAATCGAGAATTGTGTTTTGCTTTTTCTTATAACCTTCATAGCTATTGTATTTTAAATCATTTTTTTTATTAACTTTTCTTACCTGTTACAAATTCAGTGGTATCTCCTTGAAATCATACACTAAAATTATCAGTAATCCCTTCCTAATAGCCGCAATGCTTGGTCTATTAATGGCCATTATTTTTCCTGCGGATTATTCAAAATATAAAATTGTATATAGAAGCGAGAGAATTTCTGGTAACGATAAGAAGGTATTCCTCCAGGACGTTAATCATGATGGTACTTACGAAAAAATAATTATAAATTATGATGAAATAATGCCGCGTATCGGTATCAGAACCATTGATGACAAAGTATTCGGGGAGGCCAGCCTGAAGGGAATTATCAAACCTGAAGATGCTGTTGCATTTTGTGACGTTAATCATGACGCAATCGATGAAGCCTATACAATCAGCCGGCGTGGGGATTCGGTTTTCCTCTCCATTAGTGAGTTGTATCTCAGTACAAACATCAGTGTAAAGACAAAATTTCTTTTTTCAATTTTTGAAGTCAACGGAAAACTGGATTATACTCCTGTTTCTGAGTTTTTTTTTAAGGATATCAATCAGGATAGCTATTTAGAGGTTGTCTTTTCTTATAATGCCTTATATTCTCTTCAACCCAGGCGAATAATTGTTTACGAACCCAAAAAAGATATTATCATTCTTAGCCCGCTTGCTGGTGTAAAAAGCAATGTATTTGAAATAACGGATTATAATGGAGACGGATACTCCGAGATTTTTGTATTGAATGGAACCTCTGAGAATTTAAACGATACTAACTCCATTCCCTATCATGATTATACTCCCTGGTTGATGATCCTTGATCACAATATGCATTTTGTTACCCAGCCATGGCCATTTAGCGTAAAACCTGCCACATTCTTCCCTTTTACAATTCAATACAAAGATACCCTTTTTCTTGCAGGGTATTTAATTGCTTTTGGCCCCAATAACCTTTCATCCTCTATGTTTCATTTTACTAATGATTTTAAAATCTCTGAAAGACAGGATATTACTTTTTATCCAGGATTGTATTTAAGAGGGCTCTTAAAACTAAAGAATGGTAATGACCTGTTATGTTTGATTGATGATAAATCTGGTGAAATGCTTTTATATGACTATACATTTACGCTGGTAAAAAGAATTCGCCTTGAACCCAATTCCACCCCCGTAACAGAGAACAAGTATTTTAAAAAAGTCACAATTAAAGGAAAATCCTTTTATGTCTTTCAGAGTCATGGCACAAATCCAGGATTTCTATTACTTGATGAGTTTTTACAACAGGTAATAAGGATCGACTATCCTGCATCCACAGAAAAGGAGACTTTTACTCATTATAAGATTTATGAAACTAATAATGGGGGCGTGAATTTTTATATTCAATCAGGTAACAAGCTGGTGGAGGCCTCTATATCCTATGACTTTTTTTGGTTTCTCAACCTATGGTACTACCCAGCATATTTTGTTTTGATGCTTTGCCTGGTGTTCCTGCTTCAGTATCTTCTTAAGCAACGGCTGGAGCAAAGAAGAAAAATTGAAAATGAGATTCTCAGCCTTCAGCTGAAATCTACGTTAGCCCAGCTCGATCCACATTTCACCTTCAATGCAATGAATATGATTTCAAGCTTAATAGCAACGAATAGGCGCGAGGAAGCAAATAACTATCTTTTGCAATTTTCGAAAATTATGCGTGCAACGGTAATTGAAGGCGAGAAAATAATGATCCCACTTAAACAGGAGTTAACCTTTGTTCAAGACTATCTTGCCATGCAACAATTTAGAATTGGCAGTGATTTTGAGTACCATGTGCGGATACCTGAAAACGTTAATAGTTCTTTGGTGGTTCCTAAAAGAATTATTCATACACATGTTGAGAACGCTATTAAACATGGATTAATGCATAAGGAAGGCAACAAACAGTTATCAATAGCAATCGCTCAATCCGAAAAGGATTTATACATTGAGGTAACAGACAATGGAATCGGAAGGGAAGAGGCACAAAAGATGAGCCCATATAAAAATACCGGACAGGGAATGAAAATTGCCAGCCAGATTCTAAACCTGACAGGTAACCTGACCAGAAAAAAATACACCCAGGAAATCTTTGATCTGAAGAACGATGAGGGAAATGCAGCAGGCACTAAAATTGTATTGAGAATCGAGCTATAAGATTCTTAAATCTCCTGTAGGCTGAACTCTCCAAAGAAATGATCATTTATAAGTGCCGGATCATATAAATTAAGAATATAATGATTATTCATGCCCAAAAAATCTATATCTTCAATCGTAGTATTGCAATTTCATTTCACCTATGACCAAGAAACTTCCATCAATTGTATTGATCGATGATGAAGCCTGTGCACGTGATAATCTGAAAAAACTATTAGCGACACTCCAGATTACTTCAATTGTTGCAGAGGCTGCCTCTGCAATCGAAGGTATCACGGTAATAAAGAAATATCATCCCGAACTTGTATTTCTGGACGTAGAAATGCCTCAGAAAAATGGATTTGATATGCTCCGTGAATTATCAACCTACCCCTATCATCCAGTTATAATATTTGTCACTGCTTACACACAATATGCCATTGAAGCAATTAAGAATGCAGCATTTGACTACCTGTTAAAACCTGTTGATTTACAAGAACTTGATAAAGCAATGTACAGGTATAGTCAACAGTTATTATTGCCCCAGACTATGCAAAATAAAATCAATCTATTAACTGAAACACTTGCCAATTATAAGAAGTTATCCTTTAATGTGCGATCAGGTACACTATTTATTGATCCGGAAGAAATATTGTATTGCAGGGCGGAAGGCAATTACACATCCATTTTTCTTACTTGTAAGAGGGTTGAGTTGATTACGTGTCAGTTGGGTATTCTGTTTGATAGTTTATCTAAAGATAACTTTTTAAGGGTTGGTCGTTCATGGATTATTAATCAAAGACGGCTTGTAAGGATAAACAGGATAAAGCGTTTACTATACTTCAATGATATAAATTCAGTGGTTGAACTGCAACTATCTTCGAGCATTATCCATGAAGTAACAAGAAAAACAAGCACTTGACTGAATGAATGGCATATAAAATTGTAGGAATTCGGCGCCAGAATTTTGATTGGGATGAGTGGTATGGAGGAAGCTATGACTTAGGCTTTATTGATGAAGATGTTATGAAGCAGTTTCCTGAAATCGTTGCCAAAGGCCCTGATAATTTTGAATATGTGACCAGAATGGATTACAATAAAATTACACCTGTATTGCTTTACGCAATTAAGGAATAGCAAAGAATCATTGAAGATCTGAAAATCAGAATTGAGGCATTAGAAAAGAATACCAAGTGGCATTAAATATTAAATATACTAATAATTAAGAAATACTTGAAGTTTACAATTTATCTCGATCTTATCACAATACATATTCCATCCCTGAACACAGAGAATCGTGATCTTAATTTCTATTCAATCATAAAAATTGGCCCAGAGTTGCCCAACATAAAAAAGACCCCTTGATTTTCAAGAGGTCTTACATGGGTTGAGGTCTCTGGCGGAGTTGAACCGCCGTACGCGGTTTTGCAGACCGCTGCCTAACCACTCGGCCAAGAGACCATTGTCAGGAATCGCAAAGGTAAGAAAAAAAATAATTCTGATGCTTCTGGAAGATTCTTTTAACCAAATACCAGCATCTTCGATCAATATCAGCATCTTTCATCAGCACCTTCCATCAGCATCAGAATTTCTTCTTATCATGGATTGAAATTCAGCTGATCTTCTTTAAGAAAACCATCCGCAATTACTGTTTCCCTGAGGTTGTTCTTGTCCACCACCACGGTCTTCAGCAGCATGGCGGGAATATCCTTGGTGCCATTGCTGACCATGTTTGTGGCATTGTCAATGTTTTCACCCCTGGCAAGCTTCACCGAAGTCTGCGCAGCTTCCCTGGCCAGGTTACGAATGGATTTGTAAACAGTCATGCTTTGCTTGCCGTTGAGGATATTCTGGCAGCCTCCCACTGATGCATCCTGGCCCGTAATTACCATGTCAATGCTATCCT
>JGI11641J44799_10000681_pt1 | contig 10339 bp, 8 predicted proteins | sample WetSurSiteA1Bulk_FD_44799 | JGI IMG/M metagenome (IMG submission 44799) | reverse complement strand
CAAAACCATTATCAGAAAAATTCCATGTCCTGCATCCTGTAAAATAAACATGATGAGTACGAACATGTGAACCAAAATTTGATACTGCATTATTGAGCGAAAATCCTGTCCCATTTTGCCCTGCGTTTGGAGCACGATAATCACAATTATGATGTGAATCACAGTTTATAAAATATACCTCATCAGCACTATATGCTCCCATACCAACCCCCTGAATCTGATAAACGGTTAGATTTTCAAGGATAATATGATCGGCATACCATACCTCAACGCCTTCGCTGACTGTAACGTTTCCACCATACACACTACCTGGCTTATCAAGTTGATTCATATTGCGGAATGTTAACCCTTTTATGTGTTTATATGAACCTCCTATTGTCATTGCTCTCTGCCAATCCAAATCAGGTGTCGTGAGTGTTGAAAAATCCATTATTGGTACTTCACCAGGATAATTAAAAACAGATATATAATTTCCGGCACTTCCGTTATTGGGAATAGTTAATCCAGTAGAACCAACAGTAGAATAATAATAAACACCACCCCTTATATAAAGAGTATCACCTGCATGAAGTTGATTAAACCCATATTGCCACGTAAGCCATGGATGAGTTATATCTCCTGAACTACCATTATTACCAGTTGTAGCAACATAATAAGTCGTTGCATTAAGTGAGATGCTTACCAGCCAAAGAATCAGGATTAGTAGTTTTTTCATTAGTAATTTGAATAATTAATATACGTTACATAAACTCTCCATCTACCATAGGTATAAGTATTCCAATTTGCATCAGGATTACCTCCGATAAATATATTAGTTGCAGTAGCATAATTCATTATTACTGCCGCTGATTTTGTAGCATCAATAATTCCTGCTACTTCATTTGTGACATTACAAGAAATGTCTGCAATAAACTGTTCCCCGGTTGAAGCATTCCCTGCTCTCATTAATATTTCCTGAGAACCTGAACCACCTAAATCTTCATAGCAGACTATCTCTACTCCTATCACTCTTGCTTTTGCTGGGATAATAGCACCTAAATCAATATTCTGAGCATCTGAATTAGCAGCAGAAGCAAAACTAAAATCCATTCCCGTTCTTCCTGCTATTCCAATAGTCCTTTTGACAGTCTGAATAGGGGATGCCTCTTGCCGTGATTTTTCAACCCATAAATCAAGTGAAGCATTATAAATGAATGTTATTATATCTCCTGCACCTAAAAGTATATTTGGTGTGGCTAATTTTAAACCATTTCCATCATCCAATTTAAGGTAATAAGTATCTGACGAACCTATGATTGTAATTTCCTTACCATCAAATCCATCCGTAAATTGAGGATTTGCTGTTATATCTAAAGATGATGTTTGGTGATAATAAATAATACTTGCTTGTTTATCTATCTCTAATCCACTACTTGCCGATAAATAAGTTAAATCCCGTGAAGTATTTATATTATATCCCTGATTTAAAATATAATTATTTATACCAAGATTAGTAATATAACTTGCTTCTGTGCCAAAACTGCCTATTAATCTATTCCTTGCAGAATTAGCACTTAAAACAAATGCCTTTTGTGCTCCCGTTAAATCCCAAACATAAAAATTAACAAATTGATTTGTAGACCCCTCAAAATTATCTATTACATTCGTTGTATTGGTGGTTGCCTGAACCATTATATTTGAGAATAGATTTCCATCGAATGAATTGCCACCATCAACGGCATCAGCAATCTTTAAGGCATTTATACAACTTGATATTGTAAGATTATTAAAATTATTAGCATTTACCCAACCATCCGAAATTATTGATACATTAAACCCAATCTTACAATTATTAATATTTATATCTTCAAAATGGCACTCGGTTATAGGATGAGTTGCATCGGTAGCATATAAATTAGCAAAATTCCATGTTTGTGTGGTTCCATAAAAATAACCTCCTTTAATTGTTGTACGTTCCACTCTACCAGGAAATGAAAAGACACATTTTGCATAAGAAGGAGCAATGGTTATCCGTGCATTCCTATCAATATCGATGGTTATGTTTGACTCCATAAGAATAGTGTCGGTTATATACCAACTGCCAGAAGGTATCACAACCGTCCCTCCATATGGTAATTCAGCAGCATCTATCATCGCATTTCTTATGGCAGTCTGATCTTCTACTGTTCCTCCATCTGTTGCTCCATATTGTAATATATTAAATACTCTTGTTGTGTCATCATAAAGTGTTATAATATCATGCTTAGTAGCTATTACTAAGTTTGTATCGAGAGCATCAAATAATTCAATCTGTTGTGTTTTAAGTATATGAACCGGCATAGTATCTGGCCCAACAAATACAGCATATTCACCATTTATTAAGGGAATACTATCAATCGTTAAATTTCTTCCTCCCACATTAAGAGCAGCCGTTGTAAGTGTTCCTGTTGCTGTACCGTTGGCAATATTTAGTTTTAAGTTATCTGCCGTTGTTGTAAATGCCGTTGTAGCTATCTGAGTAGTATTCGTTCCTGCTGCTGCTGTTGGAACTGTTGGTACTCCTGTAAGAACAGCGTTTAATTTGTGGGGATATTTAGATAACATTGTAGTAGTATCCGAAATATTAAGTTTTAAATTTAACCTTGTATTCGCTTGTGTTTTATTATAACGTGCGAGTAATGAATCCGATAAAGCAGTTATTGTTGATTGTGCCTGAGTATGACTTATTGGTGCAAAAATAGTTGATAGTGAATTTCCACCAACAGTAATCATATTTGTTGATTCTACATCCGTAAACCATCCCTTTGTTACTCTTGATCCAGTTGAACCAATCGAACCTGTAAGCAATAACGAATATCCTCCAGCTAAAGCAAAATTTCCTCCAGATAATGTAAGAACATCATTTCCCTGTGTAAGTCTTACTTCATTATTGTAGAAATCGATGAATGCATTTGTACCATTAAGATAAAATGCCGGTGAAGCTTTACGAATTGTAAAATTACTTGTTATAACAGATCCTGGTTGACCAACCAGTGATATGCTAATAATAAAGAATAGTAAATATGCAAGTAGTTTTTTCATACTGTTTTAGGTAAGGTCCATCTATTTGTCCAATCTATATCTTCAATCCCATCAAAACCAAGAGGTGTAAGTGCTACATCTAAAACCCAATTTTCTGATCTTACTCCATCTCTCCAATAATTACCAGCGAATGTATATTCTGTATATTGTGGCATAGTTATACTGTTTTAGGTATTGAGAATCTGTTAACCCAATCTGTATCTTCAACTCCTCCATAAGAGAATCCAAGTGGAGTTAATGCAACATCCCAAACGAAATAATCTCCTCTCATTCCTTTTCTCCAAATTGTTGTTCCATCTGATCTATATATATACTGAGGAACAGTTATTGCAGGAATTGTCTCTACATAGTTTGATATAGTATAGGTTTTAAAAAACCCAAGTAACATTGGTAATGGAATAGGTTTTATCATGCTATATAAAGTATTCTACAATAACTTTAACTTTATCAAATTCCTTTATTGACATCAAAGCATTTACAGATGCTTTCCTTGCTATCTGTTCATGAAGTGATGAATTGATGTTACTGTTCGTATATGAATCAACAGCAGTACCATCAGTAAGCGTAAGAAATGGTGCAGAAATAGTAATTACATCACCACGAAGATACCTGACTGTATTATAAGTAGCAAACTCAGATGTGACTATGATGTTCTGTCCATTTGTATAAACATGAACAGATGTCCATTCAAGTCCNTAATTCCAATTTATAGGTTTTGAAAGATAATTGATTATCGCCTTTGATGGTGCCGGTACAATTACATGAATAATTTTAATTCCAATATCGCTTTCATTATAATACTGTTTTGACATTGGAGTTAATCTTGGTCTACGATAAGGATTTTGATCGATGACATTAATCCTGTCATAAGTAATCGGCCAACAGTTATATTTAGTTTCGGATGAATCATAAAGAGCAATAGCAAGAAGATACTTGTAATCTATAGGAAAACTTGCAATTGGAATAATTGAATATCCGGAATAATTCTGAAGTGTTATCTGTCCTCCTATAGAAGAGTCCGATTCTCTAACAAGATTTGAAAGATTATCCCTGGTTCTCTGGGATCGTTGAAATGAATCTCCTGACTTAGCAATTCGTGTAGGTGAATATTTTTCATCTACAATATCTTCCATTGCAGTATTGATAGCATTATCAATATCAGAAGATTCAAATCTTGCAGATCCTACCGTATCTAACCAAAAACGGACTCTCTCATGTAGTTGAACTATATTCATTAATCAAATTCATTTTTGACAGGTTCCTTTTCTTCAACGATAACTTTCTCTTTTTCTTTTTCCTTTTCACGATAATCCATTTCAGATTTCATGATCTTAACAACTTCATCTTTTTCTTCAATGATCGAATTGATGGCATTCATGATATTCATATCCTTGCTGAGAAAACGAATTGCATCTTCTTCGGAATATCCGATAGATATGTTTTTAAACATAAAACCTTTTTCAATGTCCTGAGTGATAACACCAATTGCTTTTGCCGTAGCAAATCTCTCGCCATATGCCCGGGATTTACTTTCCCATTTCTTGTTAAACTCAATTGGATATCCTTTCGCAAAACGAAGAAGGGTATTATAAACAATTTCTACACTGGCATTCTCGCGGATCTCTTCTCCAAGATACCTTGCAAACATTACCATATCAACTGGTCTATCCTGAATCTTATCAACACGATCCCATGCTTTTTTTATCTGGGCAACCTCACCCATCTCTGATCTTGCAACCTCTACCGGATCATAGATTTCATAGTAAGGATTCTGTACCTGGAATGGACTACCTTTAATATCGGGATTAAAACGAAGAACAGCCCATACTTTTGCATCATTGACATTATCAAGGTTGATTGACATATTATCACCAATCTGTATCTTCTGCCAGCGCATATTTCCAAAATCATCCTGATCAATAGGAATTCCATAAAGAACACCAGTAAGTGGATCCTTCTGAAATGTACTGGTCCTACTGGGCATCTTATGCATATCCGGAGATATCGGTTTTATTTCAATATATGGAGATAGTGCATGCATTGATCGTTCTGCACGAATCTTTGCTACAGCTTTATCAAGATCCATAACACGAAACTTAATCCTGGAACCAAATTCAATACACATATTCGCCTGAATTTCTTTCCTCTCCTCAATTGTTACAAGTAATTTTTTTGTTTCCATAATAAAAAGTATAATAATCAAAAATAAATATAAATAAAAAAAAAGAGGGACATTGACTGGGGATCGCTGCCCCTCTTACTAACCTTAAAACCCCAAACTAAGCGGTAGCAGACGGTTTCAGAATCCCGCAGCTCCGTGTATTATAGACAGCCAAAAGAGTTTCTTTCAGCATATGGAATGCTTTNGCATCAACAGGATTNGTAGGAGTACCTTCCCCGGTCATACCATTCTCCCATAAGTAAACAATGTTCCTGTTCACACCAGCACGTCCACGAGCCCTGATCTCAATATTCGAAGATCCACGATCATCGGTATCAAGGTCAAGGAAATAGAATGTGTTGCTCATGGCAAGTCCACCATTGGAAAGCCTGCGTGGGAATTTCTCTTCGTCATCCATCATCGGGTTCTCAACAAAGATTAACTGTTCCCCTGCAATATTCAGACGTTTGAAATTATATCCAATGGTAGGTTCTGCACCACCAGCCTGACTTGTCTGCTGTACAAGAGTTACAAGAGGCTGAGTTGCTGTTGCCCTTGCTGAAATAACAGAATCAGCATTCGACATTCCATCAGTACCGGTAACAACAATATATGTATTTCCGGAAATCCTGTTCTTTTTCTTCTTGATCTGTTTTACCATATCAACAAGGTCCTGATAGGTAGCCGTACCATCAGCATTTGAACAGTCCATATCGTTTGCTCCTTTTATCTGGGGAACAAATCCATCACCAGCAACAATATCCTGTCCCTCTTCATCCTGCATGGATGCATGAGTAAGAAGATTACCAAATGAATCTCTCATTGTGGATTCTCCCCACCACAGACGATATTCGTCTTCAAGAAGGAACTGAGCCCTGGTTTGAGCTTCTGCTTCGTAAACAAATCCTTTCTTGTTATTCAGTTCATACCAGATAACTTCATTGGCATTGACATCACCGGAAAGTGATATCGATTTTCTTTGTTTTGTGGTATGCTGAATAAAACGATCAGGATAATGAAACATTCCATATCCCCTACGTGATCTTTCACCAAAGGTTGTATAACCACCAAAGATTGTCTTGCGACCAACCTGTGTGCCGATCCATGTTGCCCAAGCAAAAGATTTACCAGGATAACATTCAAAAGTATAAAGGAACCTGTCCTGATAACCAATTGGACGACTCATTACCCTTGCATGTTCACCGTTATAGAAAACAGCGTTCATTCCCGGGGTAAGGTAATTATCCTTCAGATAGAGTTTGAAACTTCCACCTTTTGAGGTTGTGCCGGCAATATCAGTCCCGACAGAAGCCGATCCAAGAACCTCAACAGATTTCTGTATTCTTCCCATGATCTTGTAGGACCATGCATTTGAAGAAACCATTTCAGCCTGTGGAATTGGTTTGATATGAGTCTGAACAGTATCTCCACCTTTAGGTGTAAATCCGGGAGCCGTATAGCGACCTTCGCGAACTCCGGATGTAAGAAGTGTCATAAGATGCCTTTGTTCGGCATACATTATAACACGGTCGATATTGGCATTAGGATCAAGAAGATGGTTCTGAACAAGATGGAATTCCTGAGCATCACCTTCACTGACACTACCATGATAAATTTTAATTTTCATTTTTTTGAATCTTTTTAATTAATACTAATTTAAAGATCCAATTCAAACATTCCTATTCGAAATCTTCGTTCCCCCATTTTGGTTTGGAAGATCCATCATCGGATTTTCCTTTACCGGGTGAATGACCTGTCTTCTTTGTGTTACCTGCTTCATCTGTCTTATGCAATGCATTGAGATGTTTGCGGGTTGCGTTGTTAAATCCTTCTCTGCTTTTTTCCGATAATGAATCACCAATTTTCTTCATAATCTTCGTTCCATATTTGGAGAACATATATGAGGAAAACTTTATTTGTTCTGGGTTCTGTGCTAACACTTTATCAAATGTCCCGTTGTCAATGTCGCGTAGGATCAATTTTTTCGCATCAGTGGTAAGCGTTAAACCCAAAAAATTATCTTGCTTTTCAATGAACGATTTCAAGTTTGTACGGGAAACCTGAGCTTCCTGTTCTTTTCTTTGTCTTTCGGCAACTGCCTTAACTTCTCTGTCACCAACAATACTTGTTACTTCTTTGTTGATTAACTTCTTTGCCTGATCATCAATATTTGTAGCCAGGTCTTTTATTTCTCTTGTACTTAATTCTTTTATCTCTTCATCAACATCTTTCTTTGCTTCAACCTCAGTCTTTCCTTCTGACATTATCTCTCTTATCCGGACATTACGAACTTTCGTTTCAGGATCAAGTGCAAGAACATTCTGCAATGATATAATTTGCTTATTTAGAAAGAACGAATCAAGGTCTCCGCCATTTTCATTTAGATGTTTTATAACAGCTTTTGCTTCCTCCGAATATCCATCAAGCTTAAATTCCTGTTTATTTTTTTCAAGTTTAGCAGATACCTTCGATTTAAATTCCTGTTCATCATCATCTTTTTCAAGATCTACATCGAGATCTTTTGCTAATTTTTTTAAACTGATTTTTCCTGGCTCCCCGGTCTTCTCCTCTTTATCAAGAAAGATATCAAGTTCCTCTTCTTCATCTGACTTTTCTTCATCATCTTTGTTTTCTTCTTCTTTTTTCTCGTCAGTATTGTCTTCCTCTTTTTTTTCTTCCTTCTTTTCTTCCTTTTTTTCTTCTTTCTTTTCTTTCTTTCCTTCTTCAGAGGATTTATCTTCTTCAAAGATTTCTTCTTTATCTTTTTCTCCAGAGTCTTTCTCTTTTACCTGGGTATCGCCGAAAGAGAAATCATCTTCATTATCAGCGAATTCCTTTTCTTTTGTTGCCATAACTATTAAGATTAATTAAAAAAAATATATTAAAATAAACCTTCTTTCTTTTTCTCTGGTGTTGTCGCAGCTTTCCCAGATATATTTGCTGCATCATTTTGAGCCTGTAATGAATTAGTAAGTAACACAACTTCTTTCTTACCTTCAGTACGAAGAACTTCCATATCACGATCATGAGATTGGCTATCTTCACGATCAGCAACTACTTCCTGGGCCCTTTGTTCCATGTCCTTAAATGATGCTTCCTGTTTTGCTTTAATTTCTTCCTGGCGGATCCTGGATAGTTCTTCATGAGCATTATCAAGAACACGAAGTGCTGCAGCGAATGAACTCTCAGTCCAGAATCTGGCAGCATCTTTTGATCGTAATGTTCCTGCATTTATCTCTTGAAGGAATAACGGCTCGAGTTTACTTAGGATATCTTTTTCTCGTTTCCCATCGGTAACAGATATTCCATAATTATCAAAGTCAAGTTCTTTTGTTGACATCAGAAACATTTCTTCCCCATCATCAAATATAAATTGACGGTTATCTGCGCCAATATATGTTTTATTAATTTTAGTTTTTTCAACAAGTTTTGTTAATGTCCTCTCAATAAACTCCTGCATAAAATAAAAAAGGTCATATGTCATTGACCTTGATGCCTCAATATTATTTACATTGGCTGTTGCAGTGGTTGTTGCTTTTGTTAGTCCCTGGCGATTCTCATTCATACCAGTAACCCTGTCCATCACGCGTTCAATATCCATTGCCTGGTTAAGAAGAACTATAAGATTCTGATTTTGTCCAAGATTTATTGCAGATACACCAACCTTGTTACTATCAAGTTCGGTTCCTGAAACATTACCTTCAGCAGATGAATTAAAACGCACAATACCATCTTCAGATATGGAATGGATAACATCAGTAAAGTTTTTTCCTTTTGGAGTAAATGCTTCATCAAAGCCAACCATCGTACCTTTGATCTTCTTCAGTTCTCTGTTAATCTGAAAACGAATTGAGTCATATATCTTTTCGAGTTCTTTTATTATTTCCTGAACTGATACCCTAACACCATCAACAGTACTAAAAAGCATTCCACTATAATCGAAATCTACATTATACTTGTTATTCTCATTAAGGCGTTGGATAAGATTCTTTTCTTTTTTGGCCTTAGTATAAATTCCTGTATGTATCCTTGTAGCTGTCCAGAGTATTTCACGAAGATATTTCTCCACAGTATAGTTGCCAGCCTTTACATCCTTATCAATCCAATTTTTATTTTTCTTATAGTATTCTTCAGATATTATACTCATATATGGTTCCGAAGATCCTTTCGCTGGTGAAGTTTTACAATATACTGGTTCCAGTCCTTTCCACTGGATAGTATAAGTATTAATTAACTTGCTGGTGGTATTGTCCTGTGTATTTTTACCCTGATCTGAGTTAGATCCATTCTGAAGATCTTTGATAATCTTTCTTTCTTCGTCATCAAGATCGAATTCTTTATTGGTTAGAATCTCATGAGCAAACATTGGACGGACCTCACCGAGATATGGTGACTGGTCAAGAAATGGATCAGAGATACTTTCTTCATATAGAGCATACTTCGCAGGTATGAATCGATAAGTATCTATACCATTTATGTTTCTTTCAACCTTACCAAATACTTCAGATGTAATGGTGCAGTCAACGAAGTTATAGTAGAATATAGATTTTAATCTTTGTGTACGCATCTTGTCGTTGACAATACGCTGCATAACTATTTCATTTGCTAACTTGAAATTGTTTGCATTCCAGGTGTTCTTATCATCACGATTTGGAATTTTTATTCCGGGAAAGACATTATAACCAAGTTGTCTGACTTTCTCTATTTGTGGTTTAGCAAGGGACATACCAAGTAATTCTTTATACTTGGTCATCTTACGGTTCAATGCTTCCCGATTAGTAGTACTGACAGTAGGTTCAATGTTTATTTCGAGAAACTCGCCATGAAGTTGTTTTAACTTTGTCCTGCCAAGACGATACTGAACGTATTTTGTTTTTGATAGTTTCCCGGTGGCTTTTGTTACGGCTTCTATTTCTTCTTGTGGAGTAATGCCGTTATGTGAGTCGTATAAAGAGTCGATTCTTTTTATCCGCGATTCCCGGGACAACCATTGGCTGGCTGCATAATCAAGTGCTTCGTGTACTTCTTGATTCTTTTTTCCTCCAACTGAAAAATCATTTTCTAAGATGTCGGGGAAAGGCATCGCTTTAGATTAATTTTGTCAAATGTATAAAAAAT
>JGI11641J44799_10000680_pt1 | contig 10340 bp, 5 predicted proteins | sample WetSurSiteA1Bulk_FD_44799 | JGI IMG/M metagenome (IMG submission 44799) | reverse complement strand
CTTTATAAAATCCATGTCAGGGGATATGTCCAGGGAGTCGGATTCAGGTGGAGCGCTGTCAGAGCAGCTAAAAATCATGGCATTACAGGTTTTGTTAAGAACATGCCCGACGGTAGTGTCTATATAGAAGCAGAAGGGTCAAAGAAACAGCTAAGATCTTTTATAGAGTGGTGTATAAAGGGTCCGGGCTATGTTGAATCTGTTACATCAGACCAGTACCCTCCTGTCAATTATAAAGAATTCCGGATTGAACATTAATATTTATGAAGTTTGGGATTGNGGATTTATGATGGCTTATTATAAATCCGAATTCCGAANTCCGAAGTCTTNAATTTGTTTAATTATTCCTTCTAACATTTCCGCGTTCTTAACCGCAAAACCATGGTAATCATTGTTGAAGAATACCCATACTTCTTTGCCTTCTTCAAACCATTTGTTAATTTTTCCGGCATAATATCTCAGGTCATTTTCATGGTAATCTGAAGCATATAACTGCTCACGACCATGAAGCCGCAGATAGATAAAATCAGTTGTAACCGCTTCATTATAAGGATACCGGTTCCCTGAATCAGCGATAACAAAAGCTGTTTTGTGCTGAGAAAGCATATCAAAAAAAACGTCATTGATCCAGGATTTGTCTCTTACCTCAACTGCAAAGCGGTATTGTCCGTATTGCTCTTTTATAAGGTTGAAAAAACTATGAATTAATTGTTTGTCAAACGACAATCCCGGTGGCAGCTGGATCAGAACCGGTCCCAAGCGGTCTTTCATGCCATAAAAAACATCAAAGAAGTTATGCAATGGATCCTCGACGTTCACCAATTGCAGCTGATGTGTAATGAGCCTGCTCAGTTTCAGGCAAAACCTGAATGTGTCGGGAGTACGATTCGTCCATCCTGATACAGTGGTTTTTAATGGCAGGTTATAAAAGCTTGAATTTAATTCAACGCATGAAAACCTGGTAATGTAATATTCAAGGTATTTATCTGGCTTAATTTCTTTCGGATAAAATATTTCAGACCAGTGTTTGTAACTCCATCCGGAGGTACCTATATGAATGTGATGGAATTTCATTTTAAGGAAGAATATTAACCACTGAGTTTCACAGAGTTTTTACTGAGTTACAAGGANTTTAAANACAATGTNACTCCGTGATACTCCGTGGTTAATGGATTTCTGAAANAATCTATTTCAATTCCTTTTCGGCAGGTTTTATGTTCCATCCTGCAATCGCCAGAACAGGTGCCTCGCCCGACAGGTCCTCTGCATTGAATTCAACCTTTAAAATTCGTTTTTCTTTTGGCAGGAGTGAAAAATAATTATCATCCCAGAAAACCGGCAATACCAGATCCTTTGAATTGTTTTTGACAATTTTCGGATTCACCGAAAAAGCCAAGGAAGATCCAGGATTCTCAATATTAACAACTGCGATATACCTGCCATTTTCCTGTCTGACAGAGATTATCGAAAAATTCAGGCTGACCTCAGGCAGAGTATTTAAAACTGTAAAATCAGCATTTTCATCTCCCTTTGACGATATCCAATAGAAATTCGAAGAGATTTCTTTTCCTGTATTATCGCTTAAAACCAATTTCAGGAATAAAACATCACCTGTATCATTCGGCCATTCAGGGAGTATTACTTTTTTGCTCTCGTCGGCTTTTATTTCAAATNCTGTTTCTTTAGAGTATTTTACCTCCATATTNAGATTATAAAGCTTTGCTGTTGCTTTGAGACCAGTAAAGTCTTTATAATTGCTATTTACTACACGAATGGANTTATCATCGTAGGAGTATTGNATATGCAAAGGCTCGCAGNCTTTTTTTGTTCCGTAAAAAGATCCGTTAGGTGCAAAAAAGTAGTCATAAAATTGCCAGTACATCGTGGGCCAGGCAGAGTTGTACATCCAGTAAATTATTCCGCTTGACTTATACTTGTTCGCTGCAAATGCCTCAAACATCGCTCTTGTAGCCTCATATTGAAGCACCTGTGATTTAGTGCTGTATTCCTCCAGACTTTCAGGCTTACCATACCTCGAATACAAAGCTTTTCTGGCTTCGGGGTAGAATGCCTTGTGAAGCCGGATATCCCACGAGTGACTCATTGGCCAAAGATCTTTTTCAGGCATCATTTTACGCATACTTTCAACCGGAGGGATCTGTTCCCCTGAAGGTCCGGCTTCTGTATTGAATTCGAGTTTCCCGTACCAGTAAACAGGCGGCTCGTAAGCATACACTTTGGGATAAGAACCCATCCAGAGACCTGTATTGCCGGCAATTGCACTTGAATCCTTTGTTGCTGATGACTGATACGGCCGGGTTCCATCAAGATCGTTAAGAACCTGCATATACATCTTTTCAACATTGGCAGGAGGGAAATTGTCGCTTCCATACAGCCAGTCAAATACTGAGGGATGATTTCTGAGGCGGACTATCTGATCCATCCAGCTTTTCTGTGCAATAATCTCCAGATCAGGTGTCCATTTCTTCCATTGCTCCCATGAACTGCAGCAGCACCAGCCTACCATTAGCAGAATCCCTTCCTCATCACATTTTTCAAATATATAGTCAGAACCTCGTGGTGCTTCCATGCGCAAAGCATTCAATCCCATATGCTTTGCATACTGTATGTCGGTGTCGATTCTTTTATCTGACGGACGAAGCATCATATCCTCAACATATCCCCCTCCCCTTATAACAATATTTTTTCCGTTTATCTGGAAAACTCTTGTATGTTTCCCATCGAAATTGTTCATCCAGGATGTTATTTCACGGATCCCGAAACGGATTTTCTCTGAATCTGAGACTTTCCCTTTGACCTCAAAGTCAAGGGTAAGATCATAAAGATTCTGAGGTCCAACGGTATAAGGCCACCACAACTTTGGATTTGAAATTACCAGCTGGCTGAATTTTTCTGGATTAAAAGTCACCTGCCTGTTTTCTTTCGGACCCAGTTTTAATTCCTGCGAGAAACTAATGTTTTCAATCCTGCCTTTAAGAACGCCCTTGATTTCCTTATTAGTGGTATTCGTCAATTCAGCAGAGACTGTCAGGCTTGCTTTATCTGTTGAAGGCAGGTTAAGTTTTGTTCTTACCCAGGGTTTATCTACAGCCACAGGACCGGTGAAGTGAACTGAAACATCATACCATATTCCCATTCCCTTGTCGGGAGGTGTAGGATTCCAATCAACCCAGGTAATAGTAAGGTCGTTACCTTTTGGAGGAAAAATTTCAATAGCAAGGCAATTTCCCTTACCTGGAAGAGCGGCACTTGTAACATTCAGATTGTAAAGGCGATAAGCGCCCTTTATTTCGGTTGTGTCAGCAACAAGTTTTCCGTTAAGCCAAATATTGGCTTTATAGTTAATACTGTGAAATGAAAGCCATGTATTCCTGTCATTGGAGTTCCCCTGTAAGGTAAAAACTGTCCTGTACCACCAGGAATATTTGAATGGACTATCCTCAGGAATTTCAGCGCCTCTCCTGGATATATAACCAGGAATATTTTCAATATTTGTTCCATAATACGGATCAGGAAATACTTTGTTCTCAACAAGGGTGCCAAAAACTGTAGAAGGAACCGAAGCAGGATACCATTTTTCAGGCTGATAAGCTAAAGTGGATATTACAGCTCCGTTTTCCCTGATCTCTTTTGAAGATTGAATAGCCCAGTCGTTTCTGAGCAGGAGTTTTTCCTGTGCAGCAGTCCGCATCGTACATGTGAATAATGAAAATGCGGCTGCCATAATGATCCAGCATAGTCTGATTGTTTTCATATTTCCCGGATTTTGATTTGGTTTATCAAAGATAGGAGAAGAAAATGAATTACTTTTTCTCCAGTATTACACCTTTTGATTTATAAGAATATACAGGTTCCTTTTTTCCGCCTGGTTCGTTGACTTTTAGTGATTTAAAAGTTGCTCCTGCCACATCATCCAGGACAACAGCTGTTCTGTAATCTCTTTTCCCGCATACCAGAACTACATTTTCGAAAATAATTCCTTTCGCATGACGAATGTAAAAACCCCATGCGGGCAGCTCTTTGAACATTGAAAACTCGGGGTAGCTTGAAGCCATTTCCGGAACTTTATCGAGTTCGTTCAGATCAACATTTGCAAAAGCCGATTTTCCGCCTCCCGGATAATGGATCTCAATGTTTTTTAAAGTGACATTTTCAATATTTGCATCAGGCATTCCCACTATGGATGAGGGTGAAATGTTCTGGGCATATCCTCAACAGGTCCTTCATAATTATAGCCTGCATCAGGCTTGGTTGACGGGACTTCTGCATACACATTGGAAATTGAGATATTATTCATTTTCCCCTTTTTGCCTGCTCTCCGTTCCCCGATCCTGAGAAAAATCAAATTCCCTGTATTTAATGATCTTAAGCTGTCGACTACCACATCTTCAACAACACCTCCATCAACTGCGGCAAAAGTAATGGCAGAGCGATAAGTATCGAATACCAGATTATTAATGATCTTTACATTACGGAATCCTCCGTAAGATGCAGTACCAAATTTAATACCGTTAGCACTGGTCCGCACGGTATTATTGTGAATGAACACGTTCTGGCAGATGAAGTCAGCCGAGTGTGATTTCAGGCATATCCCGTCATCGGCAGCATCGAAATATGAGTTTGTGACACTTACGCTGTCGCAGTCGACTATATCAATGCCGTCATTATTCCAGTACGATTTACTGTCAACAATAATATTGTCAACTGAAACATTCCTGCACTGGTCATATTGCTGGTTCCAGCTCCCCGGGTCTTTAAGTGTAATACCTTCNATNTTAACATTCCTGCATCCCCGGAAATAAATGTTCTGCGGACGGATAGTCTCTCTAGGGCGGTCATATTTCAGGGGATCGGATATCACCCCTTTTTGGATAAGGTCGACAAGATTATTAGCCACCTCGAATCCTCTTCCGTCAATCACACCTTTGCCTGTAATCCCTATATTCTGCTGATCGAGCGCAAAAATCAATGCTGTCCAGTTGTGGTTCAGCTCATAATCAAGTGGATTTAACGAACCAACCAGGATTGCACCCTCCTCCAGCTGGATTGTGACATTCGATTTTAGATAAATAGTTCCGGTCAGATACCTTCCCACATAAAAAACCAGCCTGCCACCGCCACTCGCATTAATAAAATCAATACCCTTCTGTATGGAATTGGTGTTAAGAGTGGTCCCGTTGGATTTTACACCAAACATTGAGGCATTGTAGTCTTTAGCAAGGATCGTTGTTGTTACTATCAAAAAGAGTGTTATTAGTAAGTACTTTGCCAGTTTCATTATATTTATATTAAATCATAGTATTATTACCAAACTGCTCTTCCCCTTCGCCTTTCGCACTTCGCTCTAAGCCCTTCGCCCTTCGCCTTTCGCCCCGAGCCTTGAGCTTTCTTACCCACCCCTGGCCCCTTCACCAAGTAGTGATCTGGCGTATGACTAACTTCATTTCGATCGATCGAGACGAGAGAAGCAATCTCCTTCAACATCCCCCTAGCCCCCTTCAAAGGGGGAATTTATCTGCCTTTGCGCCTTTGCGCCTTTGCGCCGTTGAGCCTCAGTATATCGTAACAGGGCCGATCAGACCCATTGATTGAAGCGGTTGAATCTTGTTTTTCTCGTTTGTCCAGTATTGGGCGATAGGATTATCGGTCAGCGATTTCATATAATTTCCCATTGTGGTGGTAACTTTTATTTCGACAATGTTTGTACCTCTGACCAGATGATCACCTACCTGGAAAATTCTGCGGCCATACCATTTAACACCGCAATCCTTCCCGTTAACCAGTAATTCCGAAATTCCATAAACTTTTCCAAGGTTAAGAAAAGCAGGTCCGGGATTTTCAATATCTATAAAATTACGGTAAATAATTGTTCCTGAGAAATTTACAAATTCCGGCATTTCTTTTAGATCTGTCAGGATATCAATTTTGACAGCTTTGACAGAACCATCGCGACAGTGTCGGAACTCAGCATTCCAACCATTTGTTATCGTTTTAGCTGTATTATCTCCTGCCGGGATTGGATTCCATTGAGGCCCCTTTCTTTGCCTGTCAAAAATAAAAAGAAATGATTCAGCTGGTCCCATATCCAGTGTAAGGCTGTTGTTTTTATCCAATGAGACCCTGTATCTGTTTCCATCCTCAGGATTCCATATCCATGGCTGTTTGTTACGGATGATTTCAGCGGGAAATGTGATTTTTGTCTTGTGCGATTTATGGATATGGGAATGAATAACATAGAATATTTCTGACCCATCATCAGACTGGTAGCGGTTTTGCATGACATAGGGATCGGGATTTTCAATTTTCAGATAGGGAGTTATTCCATAATTCATCTGCACGTCTCCGAACCAGCCGATAAAATCATTATCGGGTTTCTTAATCAGTACAAAGCGATCAGGAAACAATTTCATTTTCTCTATCCATTCTTCTACTTCTTTATCCCTGATCTGATAATCTTTCCAGCCCAGCGATTTTGAAGGATATGATTCGATGCAGAAAATCCTTCCACCGGAAGAAACAAACTCATATAGTTTCTCAGCAGTTTTCGTACTCAGGCTGTCGACCTGTACCAGGATAAGGGTATGATATTTTTTCGGGCCATAATGCATAATACCTTTTTTCATTTCAGCACTACTGATCACCAGCTGCGACACGTAATCGCAGCTATTCCCATTCTTGTTTATGGCTTCCCAGACCAGAGACAGGTATTCAACATGAATTATGGATGGGAAAGGCTCATTCTGTGCACCGATAGTGCTCCACATATCATCATTCGGAGGAAGGATTCCGATGTCAGTGAACATGGTAACATTTTGAAGGAGAGCTGATAATCTGCCCTTGTACGCATTATACAAGTGGAAATAAGGCCACCATGTATTATTCTCATTAAAATATCCGCCATACCTTAGCCACCCGGGATAAGGAGCATCGGGTGGAGAATAATTAAAGCCATGAAAAACTGAATGGGTCACTCCTGTTATTGCACTCTGATCACCTCCGATCTTCAGGTTCTCAGGAGTGGTGTTAAATACTGTGTAGGTATCGGTCATCTCTTCGCAGCTGACAAGCCTTTTACCGGTCAGGTTGGCTGCTGAAGAGACATATTTATTGATCATTGTGTAAGCTCTTCCACGTCGGTAATCCTCTTCAGGCATCTCTTCACCAACTTTGTGCTTAAGCCAGTTCATTGTCCAAGATTCTGATTCAGGGATATCAAAATAAAAACTGCTTTCAAGCGGGAAGAAACCACGTCCGTATGCCTGTGCGCGCGATTTCACATTCAATACTTTGCACCATTCGACAAAAGGCTTTATAAACCGTTCCTCAAGGAGTTCCGCTTTGGTTACTTCAAAGTCGTACCTCATCCTGGAAATCATATTTTGAATCTCAGGTGAATAGGTGACTCCATATTTATAATCGGTGACATTTCCCATAGCTCCTGTCTTAAACAGGATCAGTGGTAGATATAGCGAAAGATCATAACCTTTTCTCTTTTTGAATTCTTCAAGCATATCAAATGTCCAGTTCGATCCTTCAAGCTCCATACTATCAGTGAAAAGAGCGCGTAAATTTCCTGAAAGAGGTCCTGTTCTCTTTTCAATGGCATCTGACATACGGTTTAGAAATTGTGTGACAAATGTTTTGTTGAAATGATTCAGCGTAGGGCCTGTGGCTCCTGGAGCACCGTTTATCACCTGCATAAATCCTTTGATTTTTACAAGGGCATAAAGCGCAAATTTTCCTTCAGGAACCTGGATCTTTTGAACCTCATTATCCAGATTCTGGTTCAGGTCAACCATCTGTTTTATATCTGTCAGAGGATCAGGAACAAGATTCAGTGAAATCAGTTCCATCGTTCTCCCTGGAAAAGGAGAACTGATAGGAGGATCCGCTTCCCTGAAAATTTCATATTTTGAAATTTCATAATCAACAGGTCCTTTAAGCTTTTTAATCCCAACAACGACTATCTGAGAACGCTCTTCCCCTTCGAGATATTCAGCTCCGAACGGCCAGCCTGAACCAACGATCAGATCGCAAGTTAGCCCCAGCGATTTAGCTTCATCAAAGACTATTTTCAGCATGTCGATCCATTCATTGCTGAGCCACTTTAAAGATGGTTTTCCCAAGTCGTCGCCTTCAAAACGTGATGGAAATTCAACGGGATTTATCTCTACTCCCCCAATTCCAGCACCTTTTAAGAGCCGCAGTTCCCTTACCAGTTCATTTGCCTCTATTTTATCTCCATTCCACCACCACCTTACATAGGGGTGATAATTAAGCTCTGGATTTTTGAATAATTCATATAAGTCCGGGGCAGATTGGCTATAGTTGTCAGAATCTGAAGGGCTAAATGAAACAGGCACTTTCCCTGCCAGAAAAGATCCCGCTGATAAAAAAACACTACCAGAAATAAATTTACGTCGGTTCATTGAATAGACATTAACAAGGCTGTCCTAGACTTAGTGACCATTTGAGTGACCTTTGAGTCACTTTGTGGTTAATTCTAAATTATTGAGAACCACAAAGGATCACGAAGTGCTACACAAAGTCACACTAAGGATTTTAATTAAAGAAATCAACTTTTAAGACAGCCTCATTATTTTTTTTAACTTCTGAAATTAAACATTTAACTTCAGAAAAGAAAAAAGTATAAGGAGGATATTAAAATTCACTTAATGATTAAGATAATGAAAACACGAAAATTAACACGTCGTCAGGCAATTACCACAACATCAGCAGGTGTAGCAGGAGCAATTCTGGGTTTTCCCTTCAGATCGTTCGGGATAAAAAACAATCTGCAGGCTAAGAAGCTGGCACTTAAAGGTGGTGACAAAGTCCATCCAGGTTCATGGCCTCAGTGGCCCTACTGGGATCAGTCGGCAGAAAAGGGCCTGCTTGAAATGTTTCGTTCAGGCAGATGGTGGCGGGGTAATGGAGAATATGTTGCAGAATTTGAAAAGAAATACGCCGTACTCATGGGTGCAAAACGCTGCCTTGCAACAGCAAGCGGGACTACGGCACTGATTACAGCTCTGCAGGTCATGGGCGTTGATGCAGGCGATGAAGTACTCGTTTCTCCCTTTACATTCATTGCCACATATAATGTAATATTCTCACATAAAGCTCTACCTGTTTTTGTTGACAGCGATCCTGAAACCTTCCTGATCGATCCGAAAAAAATTGAAGAAAGGATCACTGACAGGAGTGTTGCAATTGTGCCTGTGCATATTTACGGCTTGCCTGTTGATATGGATAATGTGAACAGAATTGCAAAAGGTCATAACCTTAAAGTCATTGAGGATGCATGCCAGGCATGGCTTGCCGAATACAGAGGCAAAAGAGTGGGATCGCTGGGTGATCTTGGGTGTTTCAGCTTTCAGAATTCGAAACATCTTCCGGCCGGTGAAGGAGGAGCTATTCTTGGGAATGATGAAGATATTATGGACCTCTGCCAGGCATATCACAACTGTGGGCGGCCTTATGGGAATATGAAAAAAATGCCGGGCAATGCTCATAATGGGATGAACTACCGCATGCAGCAATCCCAGGCTTTAATACTGATGTCTCAGATGACCCGTATTGAAAAGGACAATGACATCAGGCTTTCCAATGCCCTATACCTGGATAAAAAGATGAAAGAGATACCCGGTATAGTGCCTTATAAACTGGCAGAAGGGGCAACCAGGGCAGTTTATCATTTGTACCCGTTCAGGTACATTAAGGAAAAGTTTGATAATGTTCCGAAAGAAACATTCATAAATGCCCTGAATGCTGAAGGAATTCCATGCAGCAGCGGGTATGGCAAGCAGAACAAGGATGGTCTTATTGAAGAAGTTTTTAGCTCTAAAGGGTATAAAAGAATTTATTCAGAATCCAGGCTGAAACAGTGGCGCGAAGAAAATCAGCTTCCAGGCAATGACCGGTTAAGCGATCAGGCAGTTACATTTTATCAGAGTATTCTGCTTGGAAACAAATCCGATATGGATGATATTGCAAATGCAATTACTAAGATCTATGAAAACAGGAGCTCGCTCGCTTGATAATCATTGTAATGCTTTGCAGAAGTTTTGATCTGCGAAAATCGGCGGTATCTGCGGAAAATTTATTTTCTCCCGCAGATTTCGCAGATCAGCTAAGAAGATAATATTGCGGAATGCGGATTTATGATTGCGGATTAAAATCCGAGATCCGAAATCTAAAATCCGAAATAATTGTTTAAAGGTAGATTTAAGTCTTTAGCTGTTACTTTACAACATTCTCAAATACGCTTATCCCTTCTTCTTTCATAAGCTTTTCTATCTCGGGAATTTGCTTGGGGG
>JGI11641J44799_10000678_pt1 | contig 10359 bp, 9 predicted proteins | sample WetSurSiteA1Bulk_FD_44799 | JGI IMG/M metagenome (IMG submission 44799) | reverse complement strand
CATTTCATTGTCGGGTTTGGCAGCGGCTGTTGCCAATGAGGGTGGGATTGGTATGATCTCAGCAGCTGCTATAGGAATGACTGAACCCGATTACATGAGGAACTTCCGCGAAGCCAACAAGAGGGCCCTGCAGAATGAAATTAAGAAAGCCAGAAGCCTGACAACGGGTGTTATAGGAATTAATATCATGATGGCGCTAACCGATCATGAAGATCTGTTAAAGGTTGCCATTGATGAGGGAGCCGACTTGGTAGTTCTGGGAGCAGGACTGCCTTTAAGAATTCCGGGGATGCTTGCTGATGCAGGATATACAGATTATCACACCAAACTGGCAATTAAAGTATCATCGGCCAAAGCGGCACGTCTTATTTTTCAACACTGGGCCGGTAAATATAACCGGATACCGGATGCAGTAGTAGTTGAAGGTCCGCTGGCGGGCGGGCACCTGGGGTTTAAAAAAGAAGAACTGACCGGAACGCCAGTCCCTTTACATGTCCTGATCGAGGAAACAGTGGCTACCGTTCGTGTGTTTGAGGACAAATTCAATAAAGAAGTGCCTGTGATCGCAGCAGGAGGAATTTATAGCGGCCATGACATGTTTCACATCATGCAGGCAGGCGCAAAAGCTGTCAAAATGGGGACTCGTTTTGTAACAACACATGAATGTGATGCATCACAGGCTTTTAAGGAGAGTTACATAACCTGCAGGCAGGAAGATATTACCATTATCAACAGTCCGGTTGGATTGCCCGGCCGGGCCATAAAGAACGAGTTTATCGAACAGATCCGGCAGGGAAGTACCAGGCCCTTCAAATGTGCATGGAATTGCTTAAGCTCCTGTAACTTCAGGGAGGCACCCTATTGCATTGCCCAGGCTTTGTTTAACGCTGCCCGGGGAAAGATGTCGGAAGGATTTGCATTTTCCGGCACCAATGCTTACCTGGCCACTAAGATTCAGTATGTTTCGGAGGTATTCCGGGAACTGATTGCAGAGTACAGCCTTGAATCCATGAGAGAACAACTCAACAGATCCGATAAAGTCACGCCGTTATTACTGTATAATAAAGCTGTGTAATGAAAACAATAACTGATAAAAGTATACAGGCCGACAGGTCCTGGGAGAAGATCATCATGCAATACAACCGGCCGGACCTGATCAAAAGCATATGGCAATTACTGAATACATTCATTCCATATGCAGGATTATGGTTCCTGATGTACCTGAGCCTGCAGTACTCCTACTGGATTACGCTTTTACTGTCGCTTCCGGCAGCAGGACTCCTGGTTCGTTTGTTCATCATCTTCCACGATTGCGGTCACGGGTCGTTCTTCCGGTCAAAAAAAGCGAATGATTATATAGGCAAGTTAATAGGTATCTTTGTTTTTACCCCATACTCCCAATGGCACTTCAGCCACAGGGTGCATCATGCAACAGCTGGCAATCTTGACAAACGCGGGGTGGGTGACGTATGGACGCTTACGGTTGATGAATACCTTGGACGTTCAAAAAAAGAGCGCTTCCTATACAGGATGTACCGCCATCCCCTGGTTATGTTTGTATTTGGATCAGTTTTTATGATATTGTATAAGAACCGGTTTGCCCATAAGCAAATGAACCGGAGTGAGCGGTTGAACCTGTATGCCACCAATTCTGGAGTGCTGGTGGTTGCAGTATTAATGAGTTTGTTGATCGGTGTGAAAGCTTACCTGCTAATTCAGATCCCCGTTGTTCTTATTGCCCATATTGCAGGTATCTGGTTGTTTTATATACAACATCAGTTTGAGGATGTAACCTGGGACAGGAACCAGCGTTGGGATTATAAAGAGGCTGCCATAAGCGGGAGCTCCTACCTGAAATTACCTGCTGTTCTGCAGTGGTTCACGGGGAATATCGGTTTTCATCATGTTCATCATCTGAGTTCCAGAATACCCAATTATAACCTGGCCCGGTGTCATTATGAGAATGCAATGTTCAAAGAAATCAAACCGATTACACTGTATTCAAGTCTGAGGACTTTGCCTCTCAGGCTGTGGGATGAATCTTCCCGGAAGTTGATAAGCTTCAGAAGCGTAACGGCATTACAGCAAAAAGCTGTGCTGTCAGACAGCCTCAATGGTTGAAGGAGGTTTTGTTGCTATGTTGTAGGTGACACTTACAACTCCCGGCACATCCCGGATTATCTCACGTGCCAGTTGTTCCAGAATTTCAAACGATAGTCTTGTAGGTGCTGCTGTTCTGGCATCTACACTTTCCCAGCAACGTATCTCTATCTGCTGTCCGAAATCACGTTTGCCGTCCCGTATACCTGTAACGCGGTCTTCATGAAGTATTCCCATGTACTGGAAGGCCCTGGTTTCTTTCAGGATCCGTTCAACTACAACGGTAGCCTTTCTCACCGTTTCAATCCTTTCAGGAGTTGCCTCGCCAATCACACGTGCTGAGAGTGCAGGACCTGGAAACGGAATACGACCGAAGATCTCCGAAGGAAGACCGAGTGCTTTCCCGACTTTTCTCACGCCATCTTTCCGCAGTTGAACAAGAGGTTCCAATATCCGGTAACCAAAGGCCTCCTGGGGGTCGATTCCCAGCTGTTCGAAAACATTGTGTTGCCGTTTTATCCCGGCCACCGTTTCATCGATATCTGTGAGGATGGTTCCCTGAAGGAGGAATCTTGCCCCGCTTTCCTTCACGATGCGGCCAAAAACATTCCGGTAGAAAGTCTGGGTAATAGCCTCACGTTTTTGTTCCGGATCTTTAATTCCCCCGAGTGCCGTGAAGAATTCCTTTTGTGCATTAATGACCTTAACCTCAACACCAAGCTTTTGGAAAAGATCTTTTACCTGTGATGCTTCTCCGGCACGCATAATGCCATTGTCAATGAATACGGTGGTGAGGCGTGGCCCAAGGGCCTTATGCCCGAGCATGGTGACAACTGATGAATCGACGCCTCCTGAAAGGGCATTGATGGCAATTCCATCGCCAACAGCATTTCTGATCTCATCAACCTTTTCTTTGATGAAATCCGCAGTTTCCAGCTCCCGTAAAGTAATTTCTTTAAGCATGGCGTAATATCCTTTATGTGTGTATATTGGAAAGTTATTATCGCTATCTGAAAGTAAACCCTAAGGTAGGAAATTCAGGTATATTTTTAAAATTCAGGCATAAAATAGCCGGAATTATTGTACCCTTCTCCGCTAACCTGCTGCCTGTTACCCTTCCCAGGATGTCTCTTTTAACAAGAAGCAATCCGGCAATTTTATTTACAAATTATAGGCCTGCTGGAAATAATACCTTATTTTTATTTGCCAATTAAAAACAACTATCATGAAAAAAGAAGTTCAGCAAGGGGCGCAGGCTGGTGCGGTGTATGGCCTGGGTCTGATCGGCGCGGCAGTTTATTTCATCTCACATGCGGCAGGATTCTGGATGGGAGTATTGGGTTTCCTTAAAGCGATTGTATGGCCCGCTTTCCTGGTTTATGAAGCATTTAAACATCTCGCCGTATAAGCCCCACTGAATAATAGCAGTTCTACCAATCAGTCGGCATTGAAGTTATTTTTCCTTCAAGACTAATTTTGAAATTAGTTTATGGGTATTTATTTTTCTAAACCAAAAATTATATCTTTGCACTCCCTAAACCCACACCCACACCCTAGTCGGCGAGGTAGCTCAGATGGTTAGAGCGCATGATTCATAATCATGAGGTCTCGGGTTCAATTCCCGATCTCGCTACAAAGAAAATCCCCAAGACGCGCCCGGCTATGCCGGGCTTTTTTTGCCTTGAAGCAGCCGAAAAGCTTTGCTTTTCAGGCTGAGGAAAAGCAAAAAAATAAGCCTCCGGATACGGAGGCACGTCTTGGGGATTTTCTTCGTGAAGCTTCCCCCCACGAGGAATCACGCAATAATTCCCGATCTGATAAGATACTTTTAACTTATCAATTCAATTTCCTATACATAATAGGTGTCATTCCTGTTCTTTGTTTAAATAACCTGGCAGAATGTTGCGGGTATTTAAAAACCAACTCATTAGCGATTTCATTCATGGATTTTAAAGCATCAAAAATTTTTGATTTTGCTTCATCGATCAATTTCGTTTGAATAGGGTCCAAAGCTGTTTTTCCCAATTGTTCGCCTTTGATAAGATCCGGATGAAAAATCAAGGCAATACCCCGATGGTTTTTTGGCAACTCCATTGCTGTCAACGCTATAAATCTGCGCCGCTGAAACGAATACCAACGTGCCATCCTCGTAATCATATGGCTGGCAACCATATACCATATTGCCACACTAGATATTCTTCAGAAACATTGCCTAAATGCCCATATATCGCCTGAAGTGGTGTATGGTCGGCACTTCATTGAAATTGACAACACTCACCAAGGGGTGTAGCGTATCTACGCCTGTACAGTCGTTATTTTGTTTTACTGTCTCTATTCTTTCCACTTATTTAATATCCTAAATTGTTACTGTACTAATTTTGCAAACTGACCAGCGTGTGTTAAAACCTGATGGCAAAATCCGTAAAACCGTTAAAAAAACTGTGTTCTGTATACAACAGATGCAATCCATACGAACGAAATTTGCAGGGTATTAATTAGGGGAAAAGTACCCTGTTTTGTTAAACAGAATCAAATAATTTTGTTTTCAATGAAAACATTTGAAAGAGAAATTTTTGAAAGGCTAAGAAATGGAGATACCATATCGTCCAACGACCCGGAAATGTATAAATTGAGAGAGGCTTGTTATGTTACGAAAAAATTACTCGTACAGATGAACAACTCGTCAGACCCGGCAGAAATCAGGGATTTGTTAAGTCGAATTACTGATAGCGAAATTGACGAAAGCGTTGCCGTGTTTACGCCCTTGTACATCAATTACGGTAAGCATACCAAAATTGGTAAGAACGTATTTATAAACTTCGACTGTACTTTTTTGGATTTAGGGGGCATTACCATAGAAGATCATGTGCTGATAGCACCAAAAGTCAGTTTGTTATCAGAGGGGCATCCGGTATCGCCCGCAAACCGGCAATCTTTACTGGTTGGGCATATCTGCATCAAAAGGAATGCCTGGATTGGAGCAAACGCAACGATACTCCCCGGAGTTACCATTGGCGAAAATGCAATCGTAGCAGCCGGGGCAATCGTTTCAAAAGATGTTCCCGATAATACAATCGTTGGTGGTATTCCTGCAAAAATCATTAAACACATTGAATATTTATGAGAATGCTGATTTATATCCTGATGTACGTTTCAACCTGCTTACAAAGCTGTACCTGTGCTGCATCCGGAAATACCAATAACGATGAAATCTAATACATCTGGAAAAATGGGTCATATTGACCACCTTTCGCCGGAAATTAGTCATTTTTTAAAATAATCTGTTATCAAGAATTTAACCACAGAAATAGGTGGTCAATGAATTCAGGCCTGCGCTGGTCATTAGTTACGTTTTTTCCACTGAGCAGCCTTGTAGGATCACGAAGGGGACATGCATAGATTCTTTAAGGTTTTGAAATGGAATGTTGCAAACCAGATGAGATGTTTGTAATTTTAATAAGCGATTTCGGAGCTGACAGGAGAAAACCATTCCATGCCATCTTATGTCTGCCCGGTAAAAACAGTGCAAAATCAATGTCAGCTAAATAGGAATTTAAAATGGCTGAAATTAAAACAAAACCGACATCCGCAAGCGTTGAGGATTTTATCAACAGCGTTACGGATGAACAAAAACGCAAAGACAGTTTTGTGATTTTGGAAATGATGAAAAAGGCAAGCGGGGAAGAACCGAAAATGTGGGGAAGTTCTATTATAGGTTTTGGCCATATAAGACTGAAAAGCCCTAAAACCGGCAGGGAGGTCGATTGGCTTCGCATTGGTTTCTCGCCTCGCAAAGCGAATTTATCGTTGTACATTACCGGTGATGTCAGGATGCATGCTGCTGCGCTTGAAAAGTTGGGCAAGCATAAGACCGGTGTTGGGTGCATCTACATAAATAAGCTGGAGGATATCGATATGAAAGTCCTGAAGGAAATGATAGATGATGCTTTAAAGATGGGACACTTTGGCAAATGATGCAATTGCCGGCAAAACCCCTGCAGTTCATTTGGTCAGCCTTTGGGAGCAATAGGAAGAAAGTAATGGATCATAAAACTGGCTATCCGTTAAATTTGAGTTCAGGATGGAAAAAATGAAAGTAGTCGTGTGTTCCAAATACGGACCACCGGAAGTGCTAACCCTGAAGGAAGTGGAAAAACCCTTTCCGAAGGATCATGAAGTACTGATAAAAGTAAAAGCTACGACAGTGCACATAGGGGATACCAAGGTACGGCGTTTGGAGCCTGGTTTAGGACCCGTCAGTGATTTCTTTTTCAAACCCCTGATGCGTATCAAACTGGGTTTCAGAGGACCAAGAATAAAAATACTTGGAATGGAATTGGCAGGAGACATTGAAGCCATAGGCAAGGATGTCAAACGGTTTAAAATCGGAGATCCGGTCTTTGGATCCACCGAGTTTGAATTTGGTGCTTATGCCCAGTACCGCTGTATGCCTGAAGACGGGATCCTTGCCATTAAACCGGCAAACATGACCTATGAGGAGGCAGCCCCGATTTCCAATGGGGCATTAACTGCTCTGCATTATCTCAGAAAAGCCAATATTCAGAAAGGCCAAAAAGTATTGGTATATGGAGCTTCAGGCAGCGTTGGCACTTATGCAGTGCAGCTTGCCAAACACTTTGGGGCAGAAGTTACAGGGATTTGCAGTACTGCAAATCTGGAAATGGTAAAATCGCTGGGAGCAGATAAACTTATCGATTACTCGAAAGAAGATTTTACACAAAATAATGATACTTATGATGTTATTTTTGATGCAGTAGGCAAGATAATACCTTCAAAACGCAAGAAATCCCTGACGAAGTCAGGAATTTATCTGAACGTCCTTTCTTTATCAGGGAATGTCAAACTGAAAGTTGAAGATCTGATCTTTCTAAAAGATCTTTGCGAGGCAGGAAAGCTTAAATCTGTAATAGACAGGCGCTACCCTCTGGAACAAATAGTAGAGGCTCACCGATACGTGGATAAAGGACATAAAAAAGGGCATGTGGTTATTACTGTATAATACTCATATAATCAGATAAATAGGTTGTAAAGGTTTAATACAAACACGCATAGTTATCATTGCCATGAAAAAATTAACGAGAAAAGCTTTTATTGACCTTTCACTGATTAACCTGGCAGCTGTCCCTTTTATTAGCATGGCCGCCCGGGGAGAAGTCAGGCCTGGCATGGTCAGTGCCGGTGAAAATTCTGCTAATACCTATGCAGATGGGATTGGTTTCCAGGTTTTTGCATTCAGGGATGCGCTGTTAAGGGATGCCGGCGGCCTATTTAAATCATTTGCCGGTGCGGGGGTTAAAAGTATTGAGTTTTTTAATCCAGCCAAACTTACTGAATATGTCCCTATTGTTAAAGACAACGGAATGAACCCGTTATGTACGCATTTTATGCCGGGTTATGTTACCGGTAACTGGACAACTGCACGACAAATGAATATGGCTCCGCCTGAACACTATTATTTTGAAAATATTATCGCTGACTGTGTCAAAAACGGGATAAAATATATGGGGATTGCCATTCTCCTTGACGAAGACAGGCCAACACTTGATGACTATAAACGGTTTGCCGATAAATTCAATACATGCGGAGAACAGTGCAAGAAGGCCGGAGTCCAGCTCTATTACCACAACCACTCCTTTGAATTTCAGCCGGTAAATGGGACTACCCCTTATGAAGAAATGCTGAAGATCTTCGATAAAGACCTGATCAAAATTGAAATTGATGTATTCTGGCTGACTGTTGCCGGACTGAATCCAATCCAGTGGATAGAGAAACTTTCTGACCGGCTGCTTTTCCTCCATATGAAAGATTTGAAAAAAGGATCAAAGACCGGAGTTTTCAATTTTGATATTCCCGGGGATAGCTTTGTGGAACTGGGGACCGGCATGCTTGATTATAAGGCAATACTCACGGAGGCACGCAAGGCTGGAATCCAATATGCTATTATTGACCAGGATTCAACGCAGATGGAAGATAAGATCGCCAGTGTCCGGCAGAATTGCGAGTATATCAGATCTCTGGGAATATAAGGATCATCAGGTTATAAATACTGTCTGTTTTTGCTAATGTGGCCAAATCAACCTCATCACGGTAATGAATACAAAAAAAGTGGTAGTGGCGGGAGCCACAGGTAAACTGGGAAATAAAATCGTAAAAGCCCTTATTGATCAGGGTGCCGAGGTAACAGCCCTGGTTAGGGCCACCAGTAACAGAACCGTCCTTGAGAAATTGGGTGTAAAGAATTTTGTTATCGGAGACTTGATGAACAGGACCTCCTTACACAAAGCACTTGCTCCGGCACATGGTTTTGATGCCATTGTAGCCAGCGCTGCCGGGTATACACGGCATTCAAAAGGTGATAGTGCAAAAACGGACACCATTGGTTATCAGAACCTGGTAGATGCTGCCAAAGAGACAGGTATTCCAAGGTTTGTGCTTATTTCTATCCTTGAATGTGATAAGGCCAAACAAGTACCTCACTTCTACAATAAATACCTTACTGAAAAATACCTGATTGAAAAACAGCAGCCATTTATTGCACTGAGGCCTGGAGCATTCTTTGATTGGGATGACGATTCTATGGTCAAAAAAATCAAAAAAGGAATTGTACCCGTGTTTTTTCATGGAGTTGATTATGGCACAATTTATACCCCTGACCTTGCCCGTTATACGGCTATGGCAGCAATTTCATTGCCTGAATCGGAACTAAACACGACCGTTGATGTAGGTTGGAGTACACCGGTGAATGGTACAACCCTTGCTTCAGCTTTTGGCAAGGTGCTCGGTAAACCTTTTGAGGCAAAGCCTGTAATACCTTCTATTGTGATAAAAGTTATTGCACCCATCATTGCCCTTTTCAGCGACTTCATGCACGATATGCTTGAAATGGTTAAATGGGTGAATACAGGCGTTTACGTAAGCAAAAACACAGAAAGACAATTGAAACTGTTTGGAGATCTGCCAACTATTGAAGAAGCGGTGAACAGATATGTGAAAGATCAAAATTTAATCTGATCCCAGGAAAACACTTTTTTTCGTTACAAAAAAAGCCGCTCATTCTGGAGCGGCTTTTCTTTGGATGTGATATTAGCGTCTGATTTGAACTGTCATTCTATTGCCCAGGCTCTTGCTGCTTCAGTTTCTAAATCACTGTAATTCTCTTTTCCTGTACTGACTTTTACGAAGGAGATGGTACCTCCATTAAATTCACCGGGCGATTTATACTGTTTGCTTACCGGATCTCCGCTGTCAAAACCTACACAGAGGCCGTCTCCAACAAGCGTAAATTTACCTACCTGTGCTGTCATAGGACCCGTTGCTACTGTTTTGTCGTTTACATAGAGTTTTGCTGTTCCAATGGACTCCTGATACGCACCGGCTTTTTCTTTGGTAAACTCCATACCCACCGTATATCTTCCGGGTTTAAGCACGCCAGATACAAACTGTTGTTCTTTAATGCCCAGGAAATTATAGACATAATACAATTTATGGTTTTTAATGAATAAGCTGTGTCCGCCAAAACGTGAACCATGAGCAAAAATTACTCCCGATGCATTGGCAGCTGTTATATCAATATTGGCTAATATCTTGAACGATTTGCCTCTGATATTTACTGCAACCGCTTCAGGCACGGCGCTTGTATGAGGATAATACAGGTAACTCTCACGCGGGGCTTCTTCAACCGGTCGCTCGATATTGATCAGTTGGATTGTGGTCCGGTCATCGAGCGGTAATGCCTGATTTTTATTGGCTTCTTCTAACCAAAGCTTTTTCATAGCTTCCAATCTTTCAGGATATTCTTTGGCGAGGTCCTTGGACTCGGATCGGTCTACATCTACGTGATAAAGTTCCCATTTATCCTTATCGAAGTTACCCTTATCAGTCAGCGGTGCATGCACGGCAACTGCCTTCCAGCCATCCTGCCAAATTGCACGCGTACCCAGCATAACATAATACTGCACATGTTTCTGGGAGGGATCGTCAGGTTTGGCATCGAATGTATATTTCATGGAAACTCCGGAAAGCGGGTATTGTTCCACACCTTTGTACACTTTTGGCATTTCAAGTCCGCAGATCTCGAGAATCGTAGGAACAATGTCCACTGCGTGGTGGTATTGGTTACGAATCTCTCCACGGGCCTTGATACCTTTGGGCCATGTAATGATCAGCGGATCGGCTGTGCCTCCGGCATAATTTGAATAGCGTTTGAACATTTTAAACGGAGCAGAAAAGGCAGCTGCC
>JGI11641J44799_10000677_pt1 | contig 10360 bp, 9 predicted proteins | sample WetSurSiteA1Bulk_FD_44799 | JGI IMG/M metagenome (IMG submission 44799) | reverse complement strand
GTATAAATAAGTTGACAGAAAAGAGGGTAAAAATGTTATTTTATAGTTTCTTACAGGCGCGTAGCTCAGTGGGAGAGCGCTTCCTTGACACGGAAGAGGTCNGGGGTTCAATACCCCNCGNGCCTACCATAATTTTACTTCAATATCAATAAGTTAGCTTTCAAAAACGCTCAAAAATACTGTCACCAGAGTGTCACTGAAAGGTTCTCAAGTCCCGAATTTTATGAATATTAATTGAGTATATTAACNAGTTAGCAAGGAAATTTTGAATGTGGGTTTTATTAAAAGTGGCTAAGATTTTCTTTTAGTTATGGAGTAAAGCTTTTTNCCCTTTCACCCTTAAAAACTCTTCAAATCCCTGAACATTTAAAGGTGGACAAATTAAATAACCTTGTATGGCATCGCATCCGTGTTGTTTCAGGAAAGATANCTGCTGTCTATTTTCAACACCTTCAGCAATAATTTGCATATCTAAACTTTTAGCAAGGGCAATGATCGCTTTAATTATGGATTCATTATTCTGATCGGTAGCAAGATCATTTACAAATGATCGGTCAATTTTTAAAGTACTTATAGGAAAGCGGCTTAAATAATTCAGAGAAGAGTATCCCGTACCAAAATCATCTATTGAGATTTTTATCCCAACCTTTTTTAAACTCTCCATTTTCCCAATAGTGGCTTCAATATTCTTCATAATGGTCCCCTCAGTAAGTTCTAATTTCAGATATTGAGGCTCTAACTTTGTATCATTTAGCACTTTGATGACCTTTTCAGTGAAATCTTTTTGTTGAAACTGCACGCTTGATATGTTCACGGTTACACATATTGGTTGAAGGCCTTTCTCTTGCCATGTCTTATTTTGTGCACACGCAGTCTGCAGAATCCATTCTCCAATGTGGTTGATAAGTCCTGTTTCCTCAGCGAGGGGAATAAAATCTCCTGGTTTTACTATAACTAAACCGGGCTGCATCCACCTTATTAAAGCTTCGCTACCAATTGTTTTTGAAGTATTGATGTCAACTTGTGGCTGGTAGAATAAACAAAACTCATTTTGTTGTAATGCTTTCCAGAGCTTATTCTCTATCGAAAATCGTTTGAGAATGGCAGCATTTAAGTGGCTTGTGAAAAATTGATAATTATTCTTGCCTTGTTTTTTGGCATGATACATTGCTATTTCTGCATTTTTTATGAGGGCATCAATGTCCTCACTATCTTCTGGATACACAGATATACCTATACTGACAGTGACATATATTTCATGGTTCTCAATATAAAAAGGTTCTTTGAAGATATCCGAAATACGCTCTGCGAATTTTGCTATGTCCTGAACATCATTAATATCAGAAAGAAGAAGTGTGAACTCATCTCCACCGAGGCGTGCCACAGTGTTGTGTAATTCATAGATACCCAAGCGGGCGACTGTATCGATATTACGCACATAATTTGTGATTCTATCTGCAGCGCTTTGTAATAATTTATTACCCACTTGTTGGCTGAGCGTATTATTTATGTGCTTGAAATTATCGATATCGAGGAAAAGTATCGCTAATAACGTCTTTTTCCTTTTAGCGTTGGCAATTGCCTGTTTCAATCGATCTGCAAATAAATGACGATTTGGCAAACCCGTTAAAAGATCATTATATGAAAGATCAAGAATTTGGGACATAAGTGAACTGTATTCTGTAATATCCCTGAAAATACCACATGCTATATCTTCCCCACATACAAGCAAAAATCCCTCAAAAAGGCGACCTTCTCCTTTAACCGACAGCTTGAGTTCAATATGCTGAACGCCTCCGGTTTTAAGTACCCTATTGAGAGCATTCATTATTGTTTCGGCTGTCTCAGTTGGCATAACATCATGTATGTCCTTCCCCTTAATTTCTCCATGGAACATACTCTGAATGAGTTTATTATGTTTTATAAATTCAATGAATATGCCAGTTTTATTGATTTGGAAAATTAAATCAGGCAGCATGTTTAAACTGGTGATCTTTCTGAAAGCTTCCCTGAATGTATTCAAAGGATCATCTTTTCTCATAAATCAATAACCTAAAAAACATACGTTATTTATCGTTGTCATACCGCCAGCCAATGAAAAAATTATCAGACCTTATTGTATTCATTGTTTCAATTATTTCTAAAGGGAATGCAAGAAGCTTCCCAGGTATTTATGGTCTTTTCCAAGGATATTGAGCTCATCGAGGCTTAAAGAGAAATATTCTCGTTTTTCGCCTCTCTTTTGTCTCAATTCTATAAACTTTATTAATTCCCGCATTTCATTCAAAGAAATTGTAAGTTTCATACCCGCCCTATAAATGGGAACGCTATCTCCTTTGTTATCATTCTCGTTCTGCTTCATTGTTGACCATGCGATAGAGCCTTTGATAGACCAAGTCTTTCCTTCGTATTCCAATTGCAAGATATATTCTTTGCCAATATGCAATGTCTTGTCGGTCTCAATTGATAACCCATCGAGACTTATGTCTATTATTTTTATGTAATTGGCGAGTGCCATCTTGCCGTGTATATTGAGATTATTAATATTGAGTCTTTTATACCGCCTTTTACCCTTTATATTCAAGAAATATTGATCTTCAGTAAATTCCAGACCTATTTTATAAAACATATCATCATATTTTTCACTCCATCTCACAATAGCAACTTTTTCAGACGAACATGACTTGTCTTCAATAATTATTCTCTGACGATCCTTGAGCTGTGATGTCGTTNAAAGACATACTCCAGAATCACTTATGTCCGTAATGAGACCATTGAAAGTTTTTGATATTATCGATGGAATCAAAAAATACTCGATAGGTTTCATTACGAGCTTTCTGTTAATCCTTCTCTTTTCTATATTCATAGCAATAGACTCCTCTAATTGTCATTCTATTGCAAAAAAATAAAAAATTAAATCCTACCTGGGTAGGGGGAAGCAAATTTATTTATTATTGATTGTAATTTTTTTTGTGCGAAGAATTATAAAATCACTCTTTCGGGAAGTATTGAGAGGGTAACATCAACTTCGAGTCCGGTTTCTGGATTTTGAAATAATTGTTTATAAAGTGTATCTTTTTTCAAATTCAGAAGTAGCAAATTGAATTAGCCTATAAGTAGTAGTTTTTTCAATGATGTAAGTGCACACAATATCTTTTATAATCCATCCCGATAAATTTGCATTTTCTATGCAGGCACCATTAAGAACAGCACTCGTTAAATTTGCTGCGATCATTGAAGATTCTCTTAAATCAGTTTTACTGAGAGTAGCTCCATTGAGATTGACATTACAGAGGTTAGCTCCTACGAGATTAGCTCCAAAGAGATTTGCTCCTGTAAGATCAGCTCCAATAAGTTTGGCTCCAAAGAGATTTGCCCAACGAAGGTCTGCCGCACTGAGATCTGCGTCACACAGATCGGCACCAAAGAGATTTGCTTCAGTGAGCTTGGCTCCAATAAGTTTGGCTCCCTGTAAATTGTCTCCGCTCAGATCTGCCGTGCTGAGATCGATGTCTGAGAGATCACCCCGCGCGAGATTCCATATTTCAGAAGACATTTCCCCAGACACAATACCTATATCTACAAGTTTCTTCCATGTTTCCTCTCTGTTCATAGACATTTACTCTCCGTTATGATTTATTAGAAATAATATACCTCTTTTGTTTTTTGTGAAGTACTAATTAAGAGTGTAGCAATATGAGAAAACTTTTGGAAGTGTAAACTTCCATATGAACTATTTCTTCCATGATCATATAAGAAGTGCGTATTCCTATATGGACGCTTGCTCTTTATCCGGATTTTACGAGGTGTTCCTTTAAGGAAGTTATCGAGAGATAATATTTTCAGGTCCTCTGTAAGAGTCCAATGAGTCCAAATTGTAATGCCGTTGCACTACAATTTGATTTTTTAGCTATTTGTCTAATGTTCTGCTTAGCTCAATTTGGTCTAAAGAGCATTTCAATGCTTCATTATAGGATAATAATTCCTTTATAATGAGCTCAAATGCTTCATATGACGGGTCTGTTCCTTCTTTTTTTAAAGGGTTATTTTTTTCACAAGTCTTCATAAAATGCACCTACCTTTAATTCTATTTTTGATTTTTCATATAAGAAAAACAATCCTACTTGGGTAGGGGGTAGATATTTTTTTGAATATATTATCGATTGCCTTTTGTAATGTTGCATTAATAGGCAAGATTTTAGAATCAACAGTTCATGAGGTAGGGTTGCCCCTCATAAGTCTCAGGAACCTTGATTCCCCGTTGAAAGTGGGATTATTTTTAAGAGCGAATTTTATCGATCAACTATAATTAAAAAAATGAAAAACCTTCTTAACCCTTTTTACGACTTAAAATTGCCTTTGCTTTTTCAGCTAATTTCGCTGGAGATGTTATCATCTTAAATAAAAATTCATCCGCACCCGCAGTAATAACCTTATCCATAACATCTTGAGTCCCATGCGATGAAAAGACAATTATAGGAATGTCTTTCCATTTCGGTGAAGATTTCAAAATCATAAGAACTTTAAACCCATCCATCTTTTCCATATAAACGTCAAGAATTACCAAATCAGGGGTTAGTGTTTTCATCAACTGAATAGCTTCTAAACCATCCTTTGCTTCAATAACAGAAAAACCCTCCATAGAGAGTTTATTTTTATTCATCTGTCTATTAAGGGTATTATCATCAATTAAAAGAATCTTTTTCCTTGTTATTTGAGGTAAAGCAGTNTTTTTTTCTATACTTTCTACTATTTTTTTTATTATCACCTTCTGCTCGTTATTTAAGTCTATAAACTGGAGCCCCATCCCTAAATCTGGATGACTATGCCTTACCCTTGCTTTCACTATGAAAGACTTCTTATTTTTTAGTGGAAAGGTCACATCGATTACACTGTTTTCCTTTAAAGGACTGCATGCATAAACATATAGACCACCTTGGTTGATGTCGATAGTTTTACATTTTATGTTGTTATTTAAAAGAATGCTTCCTGAAAAATAAATTCTCTCCTTTCTTCTCTTTTCTGTGTTTTTCATCTTCTTACACCTTAAAATACACCTCTATTAAACGAATACTGTTTAAACATGCACAATTATAGCATGTTCTAACGTTGTATATTTCAGCTTACTATTGAGCAGGTGACTTCAGTAAAGTAGAGAGCTGGCGTAGTAGCCCGAAGGACCTATCTCCAGCTGCCCCTCATCAATTCCGTGCATGCAGTTTTCCAGCACATGGCTTACCGATTATCTTCCTCCAGCAGATTTCACAGACTGAGTCCATGGAGCAGTTCTTGGGATCTTATATAAACCTAAGGTCTGGTAATAGTAATCATCGGGGAATGCCTGATACCCATAACCGTTGAAATGGTGTTTCCGGCGCAGGTATATCCGTATCCGCCATACCAGATATTTTCTCAAATCTGACAAGGCATTTGCGCAGTTTCCATAGTGGAAAATGCCCAACCAACTGGGAAGTTGACCAAGAATGATACAATGGCCGAAAGGGATGGGGAAGAAAGAAAAAAGGCGATCGTTGCGCTCAAGAGCAAGATTGAGGCGCTGAAAAGTGAAATCAGGAGCCAACAGGAGTCCAAGCTGAGGTTAAGGAAAGAGCTGCATGATGCAAATGAAATAATATCCAAGCAGCGTGACCAAAAAGCCCCGTCACAAGAGATGTTGGACAGAGAGACGGATTTTCTGCCGTCCATTCCTGAGAAAGTCCTTATACCGGAGTTCACCGCTTCTTTTCGCAAAAGTTGTGAAAATTTGCCCTCGGCTTTGGTGTTAAAGGCGATGCAGGCTGCTGTCAGATTTGCATCGAGAGACAAGGCCATCTTGCGGCAGACACTCGGAATAGAGAGAATGCCGGATTATTATCGGGTCAAGGTTGGCATTCACCACAGGCTTATCATCCATCAAATACCGGGTAATGAGTTGCAGGTCGTGGAGTTGATTCCGCGCAAACACTTGGAAACCTGGATACGAAAGCATACCTCATAATCTCAAGAAGTGTGATGTTTTGAGAAAGACTGCGACGCACTTCCATTTTACGCAAACAAGCAATTCGTCCCATAGTCTAGCCAAAAAAGGTCGATCAAGAGTGTAAAATAACTTTGTCAGATTCTTCCTGAAGTCAACGCACCAAGGAGTTGCTTTGGAGCGGCACAGTTCGAATAAGCATCATTCCGCAACTGCCGCAGCGGAATGATGCTTATTCGAAATATATATGACTGCATAGGAGGTCCCACATGCCGGATTANGACTATGTATGCAGCAAGGGCGGCAAAGCGTTTGCAGTATTTTTTCATTCAAAGAACTTGAAGCGAAGCCGTATGTCAGATGTCCCCAGTGTCAGAGCGATTAGGTCAAAAAGCAAATCACTCGCTTCTTTGCAAAAACAAGCAAGAAATCATAGCTCTCACGTCCTTCCTGAACTCAAAGCCTCTTGGAGTACCCGCAGAGGATCAATAATTAAAATAGACGTCCGTATTTTCGAAAGTTTCTGACCCATACAGATTATGTCTTGTCAATCTGTATCCCAATCCATGCCACCTTTTCTTGAAATTATTTGCAGTAAATTAGTTAAAATTAAAATATGCACCAAATATTAAACCTGATCTTCTACTTGTCTACTAATAACTTAGACATTATATTTTTCATTTATGGTCTGGCCTTCTTTGTGATGGGAATTAGTATTTTAATTGTGCCCAAAAAGGAGAGTACGTTTAAATTATCAAGTATTTTATGGCCTTTGGCTTGGTTTGGTTTAATTCACGGCTTAAATGAATGGCTTGACATGTGGGAAATGATAAAGTATAAAGGGGATTTAATTAATGCAGTCCGGCTATTATTTCTTATTACATCCTTTATTTTCCTTTTCGAATTTGGAAGAAACCTTTTAAGAGAAAGTCTATTTAAAAAACCTTCAACATTAGGGAGAAAGATCTCAGCATCACTTTTTTGGTGGATATCTCCAGTTATCGCTATCTTAATTTTATCTATGACCTTTTTTCCGTATCCTAATTTCTGGACATCCTGTGCAATCTTAGCAAGGTATTCTCTTGGTTTCCCTGGTGCACTTTTGGCAGGTTTTGGCTTTTTCTCTTATTATAGGGGAGAAGAATCATTAAAAAACTTAAATGTCAAAAAATATTTCTATCTGGCGGGAACCTCGTTTATTATCTACGGCATATTAAGTGGATTAGTGGTTCCGAAAGGAAATTTCTTTCCTTCAAACGTCATCAATAATGATTCCTTTCTTCTCAATATACATATCCCTGTACAATTTTTTAGGGCATTATGTGCAGTAATTATTGCTTTATCTGTAAGCTGTATAATCAAAATCTTTAACTGGGAAGCCAGCCAGAAACTCAAAAATGCCCTTGTTACTGATGAGCTTACTGGCATTTTCAACAGGAGTGGATTTTTGACCCTTGCTGAACAGCAACTCAAAATTGCAAACAGAGCGAATAGAAGAATGTTGTTAATGTTTGCTGACCTTGATGGAATGAAGTGGATTAATGATAACCTTGGCCACAAAGAAGGAGACCTTGCTTTAATTGATACTGCAAAGATCCTTAAAAATACATTTCGGGAGTCAGAAATTATTGGGCGCATTGGGGGTGATGAGTTTGCAGTTCTTGCAGTGGAAACTGATGATACTAATACCGAGATACTATATCAACGTTTACAGAAAAGCATAGATGAACACAATGCAACAGCAAACCGTCGATTTACAATTTCAATGAGTATAGGTATGTCGTCTTATAATCCTCTCGTTCCGTGTTCTCTTGAAGAACTCTTATCACGAGCAGACAACTTTATGTATGAAAATAAGAAGCGCAAAAAAATATGTAAGATTTAGTTTTCATCAAAATGAAGGTATGGCAGATTACCGGATGAATACCACATGAACATGCACATAATAATCTTTTAGACCTGCATTATTTTTATAAGCAATGTGTATTACAAAATAATAATTATTTGTTTTAATATAACCAATGGATAAAAGAAGGCACAAAAGAGAAGATATAATCAAAGCCATGGAGTGTTTGTCATATCAGCAATCAAATCAAGTGATAGAGTTTGATTGTATTATTGCAAATTTAAGCCAATCAGGGGTATGCCTTCTCGCACGAGATGCTCTTAAAAATGGGCAGGAAATAACTATAAGAGATCATATCTTCCCTTCTCCCCGAATAGCAACTGTCCTTTGGAATAAAGAATATAATGGCCTTTACTACAAATACGGATTAGAATTTAAATAATATCTTATTGCATACAAATGTAAGAATGTATTGTTCTGTAAACATCTTGTCAAAAATATGCTGAAAAATGCAAATAACAAACAGTCCCTTCGTATTTTTAAAAAAGCATTAGACAATTTGCCCGTTGGTATTACGATTACTGATCAAAATAGAAGAATCATATACACCCATCCTACTGATGCTGCAATGCATAGGTACAGCGTTAAGGAATTGATAGGAAAAGATGTAAGGGTATTCGCACCTCCTGAACTGTGCAGCCCCGTACCTTTTGAAGAACTAACATTAGAGAAATACTGGAGACGAGAAAGCATCAATAAAAGAAAAGATGAACAAAGATTCCCCGTACAGTTATGTACTAATATTGTAACTGACAAAAATAAATGAAAAAATTAAGGAAGCAGTGGAACGATACGGTTATCGACAGCAGGAAGTAGCAGAGTATCTGGAAATGCACTTCACCTCAATAAGCAGAATTCTCCGTGAAAGAGAAATGCTAACTAAATAGACCTGACCCCATTTCCGTTATAAATGCGTCCGAGCCTTGAGAAAATCTTTCCTAAAAATATCCTGTACTTTTATGTTACGCCTTTTCTCTCTATCATCCGGAAGTGCTGTTCAAATACTTTTCGGAAATGATAACCATAAATCGATAAAGTTATCGCCAGAGGAAAGAGTTTGGGCCGCCTGAAAAGGGACCAAAAGAAGAGTCCCCAGTAATAGAAACGCTCCTTCCCTATTAACCCAAGTATAAACACGGACTTCATCCCTGCTTTTAAATGGCTCCACCGTGTATGAAAAACCTTTTTCTGTGTCGGGTGATAATCTCTCAGAAAGTGTTTGACCCTGGCGTAGTAGTACTTCGGGGAATAAATGGTTTCAATGATCTTCTTATAGCCGCTGATGAGAGCTTCGGAGCTCATCTTTGGAATGAAGTTCATCGAAAAGTCAGTGTTGTCCCCGGTTACAGACTTCACCAGTCTGTTTTCCCCAAGCAATCGCATGTAGAGTTTTGTCCCGCGGGGCGCATTCAGGAGACCTACCATTGCCGTCGCGATCCTGCTTTCCTGGATGAACCCTATCATCCTTTCAAATATCGAGACGGGATCTTTATCAAATCCCACTATAAAACCGGCCTGAACCTCCATCCCAAAACTCTGTATCTTCCTGACACTTGCTATCAGGTCACGGTTCTTGTTCGGTATTTTCGTGCATTCATGCAGGCTTTCCTCGTTGGGCGATTCGATACCAACAAAGACAGTGTCGAACTGCGCCTGCACCATCATTCTCATAAGGTCCTCATCGTCCGCAAGGTTAATGGATGCCTCGGTAATAAGTGAGAACGGATAATGTCTTTTTTTCATCCATTGGATAATGGCGGGCAATATTTCTGTCTTTAACTTTATTTTGTTCCCAATAAAGTTGTCGTCAACAAAGAATACCCCTCCCCTCCAGCCGAGGGCATAGAGTTTCTCAAGTTCTATGATCACCTGATCGCTGTTCTTGGTCCGGGGAACCCGTCCATACAGCGAAGTTATATTGCAGAATTCGCAATCAAAGGGACAACCCCTTGAATACTGGATGTTCATTGATGCATAGTGTTTCATGTTTATGAGATCCCAAAGTGGAACGGGTGTGGTCGTCACATCAGCCCATTTATTAGATGTATAGATATGATTTGGCCGTCCTTCCTGTAAATCGTCGAGAAAAAGCGGGAGAGTAATCTCCGCCTCATCGAGCACCAGATAGTCCACATCGCTAAACTCTTCGCGATTCTGGGTAAAGAGTGCTCCTCCGGCTACGACTTTTACGCCTATCGCCCTGCATCTGTTAAGAACAGTTTTCACCGATTCATTTTGGATCGACATGGCGCCAATAAAAACATAGTCTGCACAGAGGAGGTCGTTGTCCTCCAATCTTCGGACATTCATGTCCACAAGTTTTTTCTCCCATTCAGGCGGGAGCATTGCAGCAATTGTCAAAAGACCAAGGGGAGGATTAGCCGCCCTCTTCGAAACAAACTTAAGGGCGTAGGAAAAACTCCAGAATGTATCAGGATATTCCGGATATACCAGAAGTATCTTCATGAAAAAACTCC
>JGI11641J44799_10000676_pt1 | contig 10361 bp, 11 predicted proteins | sample WetSurSiteA1Bulk_FD_44799 | JGI IMG/M metagenome (IMG submission 44799) | reverse complement strand
ACATAACGGGAAAGAATTTGATTATCCGTATATAGCACGCAGGATGATAATAAACAGAATGGTCATTCCTGATATTCTTGATAATGCAGGAAAGAAACCATGGGAAGTTAAATTGCTTGATACACTTGATTTATGGAAATTTGGCGACTACAAAAGCTATACTTCGCTCGATCTTCTGACATCCGTACTTGGCATTCCTACTCCCAAGGATGATATTGATGGAAGTATGGTAGCAGGTATCTATCATGAAGAACATGACATTAACAGGATTGTCAGGTATTGTGAGAAAGATGTACTGGCTGTTGCCCAGGTTCTTCTGAGATTTATGAATCTTCCCGGGATAGAAGAAGATAAGATTGAATCAGTTACTGCTTTCTGATTATTAATTATCAAGGAATTTAAGGAGGCATTGTTTAACNGCTTCCGGGTTATCAGCATGAATCCAGTGTCCGGCCCCGGGGACAACTATAAATTCAGCAGCGGGAAAGATTTTACGGATACCTGCAAAATCATTTTCCGGAAGATAATCTGAATTTTCACCTCTCACGAAGTAAACAGGGAATCCGTAGATTTCTTTTTTATCAATGTCATAAGCTTCAATACTATCCATTATNCTGTCCAGGTTTCTAAGAAGNGCCGGAGCATTTATTTTCCAGGAAAAAGAATTATCTGATTCTCTCTTAAGGTTTTTCAACATCAGTCCTCTGATTTTTTCGGATCTGATCTTCGTAAAAAGCTTCGACTCTATTTCAGATCGTAAAGTCACGCCTGATAAATTTATGGTCAGCATTGAGCTCAATATCTGAAAATGCTGATTATACTCCTCTTCATACCTGCCTTTTTTTGCAAATGGAGAAATATCTGCAATAAGCAGTCCGTAAAGTTTTTCCGGATAACTTAGGGCAAAATTCACTGCAGTTTTGCCACCCATACTATGACCGGCAAGAAAAAATCTGTCCAGCCTGAGCCCCATAACCAGTTCATAAAGATCCTCTTTCATTGAATCATAATCATGGATTTCACTGTGCCCGGAAAGACCGTGATTCCTCTGATCAGGCAGGATCACGGTAAAGCTGTCGCTTATGCTTTTTGCTACGGATAGCCAGTTATCAGATGATCCGTACAGACCATGAAGAATAATTAATGGTGGACCTGACCCGTATATCCTGTAAAAAAGTTTCATAGGAAGCATTAATCTGTCAGCTGCCTCTTGTACATCTGGATCGCATTTTCCAGGCCGAGGTAAATGGCATCTGATATCAGGGCATGCCCTATGGATACCTCATCGATCCATGGTATATTCTGGTGCAGATACCTGAGGTTTTCCAGGTTCAGGTCATGTCCTGCATTAAGACCGAGGCCTGCATCACGTGCAATTTTGGCAGCAGCTACAAATGGTTCAACTGCTTCCATGGCATTCGCATTAAATCCAGATGCGTATGGTTCGGTATATAATTCAACCCGGTCGGCCCCGGCTAAGGCTGCTTGTTCAATGTTGGCAAACTGAGTGTCAACAAATAGAGAAGTTCTGATTCCTTCCTTTTTAAAAGCAGATATTATTTCTGTCAGAAAAAGCCTGAACCTCGTGACGTCCCAGCCTGCATTCGAAGTAATTGCATCGTGAGCATCAGGAACAAGGGTGACCTGGTCTGGTTTGACTGAAAGTACAAGATCGATAAAACTGTCGGAAGGGTAACCTTCAATATTGAATTCAGTTTTTATTATCGGCCTGATTTCGAGCACGTCTTTATATCTTATATGACGTTCATCGGGACGCGGGTGCACAGTAATTCCGTCAGCNCCGAAAAGTTCACAATTTATCGCAGCTGTTTTNACATTTGGAATATTTCCTCCTCTGGCATTTCGTAAAGTTGCTATCTTATTAATATTTACACTTAGCTTTGTCATAATAAAATGGATGAATAATCGTATTGTATTGTGATGTAAAAATACAACAACTGACTTTTTTTTTCTTATTTTAGATGAAATTTAAATAGACCGTCTCTTTTTATGCAGGCAAAAGACTTAATTTCCGACGTGGTTCCTTCACTGAAAACATCCGATTCCGGACAGACGGCACTAAACTGGATGGAGATATTCAGGATATCACATCTTCCTATTGTGAACAACCTGGACTTTCTCGGCCTCATTTCTGATACTGATATATACGATATGAATCAGCCTGAAGAACCGATCGGGAATCATTCCCTTACATTGTTTAAGCCTTTTGTTACGACAGAACAGCATCTTTTTGAGGTAATCGGACTGGCGGCCCGTTTAAAGCTCACAGTTGTACCTGTGCTTGATGAAAACTCACATTATAAAGGTGTTATAACAACNACTGATCTTGTTCGTTATCTGGCTGGTATCTCTTCGATGGATCAGCAGGGTGGTATAATTGTACTNGAGCTTATCGAAAGAGATTATTCCCTTTCGCAGATAGCACAGATTGTAGAGAGCAATAATGTTAAGGTTCTGAGTATGTACATTACTTCACGACCCGATTCAACAAGGCTTGANGTTACAATAAAAGTGAATACAAATGATCTGGTTTCAGTGATCAGGACCTTCGANCGATATAATTACGATGTCAAAACATGGGTAACATCAGATGATTCGATGGACAAGTTTTATTCCGAACGATTTGATCTNCTGATGAAATACTTGAATATCTGATAGATAATGCTTAACAGAGTTGCCATATACAGCAAAGAAAACAATCCTAAAACCACTGATGGAGTTGAAAGGCTGATCAGGGAGTTTTGCAAGCGAGGTATTCGGATGTACATCTATCAGAAATCTGTCGACACAAGTAATTGTAAGAGAGGCGAGCTGATAGAAAAATTTAGTGATCTGAAAAACCTGGAAATGCTTCCCGATCTTATATTAAGTGTAGGCGGTGATGGTACTTTTCTTGAAACTGTGCTTAAAGTCAGAAATTATGGAATCCCGATTGCCGGGGTTAACACAGGAAGAATGGGTTTCCTGGCCAATATCGGGACAGATGAAATAGGTCATTCAATTGACCTGCTCTGTAAAGAGGAATTTAAAACAGTAGAAAGGTCATTAGTNGAAATAAAAAAACCTGAGGACTTATTTGATAAAGGATTTTCAGCNGCATTAAATGAGGTGACNATACAGAAAGCTGATCCCAGTATGATTACCATCAATGTCTATGTGGATGGAACACATCTGAACACCTACTGGGCAGATGGTTTGATTATCTCAACCGCTACCGGTTCCACTGCTTATAATCTGAGTGTCGGAGGGCCCATCTTGTCGCCTGAAGATGAAAGTATTATTATTTCACCAATTTCGCCTCATAACCTGACAATTCGTCCGATTATTCTTTCGGGCGATAGCAGCCTGAGAATGGTAGTGGAAGGTCGAACAAAGGAATATATTGCGACGTGCGATTTCAGATCTAAGAGGCTGCCATTCAGGGAAGAAATAACAATAGCACGTTCATCTGATAAGCTGAAGAGCGTAATGTTAAAGGGAACGGATTTTTACAGCACTCTTAGGAATAAGTTGATGTGGGGTGCCGACAGAAGGAATTAAATTAATTGGTATAAAGCATTTTGATTAATTATAGATTATTATATTTGTATTTGCAAATTAAACCTAAGCCAAAATGAAACGATCACTTTTAGTCGTTATAATGTTCTGTTTTGCAGTTCAGTTAACTGATGCCCAGCTCTGGAGGCTTAGACGTTGGGAAGCAGGGTTTGGAATAGGACCTTCATTTTCTTTTCCGGATGTTGGAGGATATACAAGTGGTGAGAATTTTCTGGGATTTAAGGACTTAAGCTACAGACAAACAAGATTTGACATTAACGGAAGTTTAAAATACCGTTTATCAAGAACTTTTAATACCAGATTGAGTCTGACTTATATCATGCTTCATTCCACTGATGACAGGGGATCGAATGAGGGAAGGGAATTTGAATCAACAACCAATATGTTTGAACCGGCTTTAATTTTTGAATATTACTTTATCAAAAACAGATACGAAAGCAGCTATCTTTTCCTGAAAGGTAAAAGCTTATGGGCACTGCTTTCTTCGCTTGACTTTTATGCTTTTGCAGGAATTGGAGGTGCTGCCTATAGTGTCAACGGAAATAATGCCCTGGAGGAAAGAGATCTGACAAACAGCGGTTTTACTGCGGTTATTCCAGGAGGTATAGGAGCAACATTAATTTATACACCCAATATTAATTTTGGAATTGAGCTGGGCGGGCGATATGCTTTCTCTGACTATATTGACGGTTATACATCACAATATTCCAAACACAACGACGTTTATTATCTTTTAAACTTTACTGTTACTTATAAGCTGAAAACAAGTCCAAAAGGACTGCCTTCTTTCAGATGATAATAAGCTGGACACCGTTGGATGAAAAGACTTTCAGGGTTTCTTCTGTTAATTTTCTTATCATTATCAGTATTTGGGCAACGAAGTGCTGATTATGGTATTTTTGGAGGTGTATCTTCTTATCTGGGAGATATAAATACTAACCGATTGTTTTATTCACCCCTTCCTGCAGGAGGATTATTCTACCGTTATAATTTCAATCCAAGACAGGCTTTAAGAGCAAATGTTTTTATTGGAGGCCTTCGGGCCAACGACCTTGATTTTGGCAACAATTTTCAGATGACACGTGGCGCATCTTTTTCAGGAACAGTGGGAGAATTGGCGCTTCAGTTTGAGTTTAATTTTCTGCCATATTCTACGCAGGGAAAAAAATGGAATTATACTCCTTATTTCTCAGCAGGTGCAGGAATGGCAATCATTAATACTACCACCTTATCTTACCAGCCTGTAATTCCATTTTCGTTTGGTTTTAAGATTAATATCCATAAAAATTTAGGACTTGAAGCCGAATATGGTTTTCGTAAGACTTTTTATGATAACTTTGACGGCTTGGAAGATAAAGTTAGTCCAGATCATAAAGCATGGCTCCACAACAACGACTGGTATTCATTTGCAGGTATTTCATTTACCTGGAAGATATACAACAAACTGGCAGGTTGTCCGGCTTTTAAGGATGTGGATGAATCAAGAAGACGCTGAATTATGTCCTTTTTAAAACAGATCAATACTGACAGACTCCCCTCGCATGTCGCAATAATTATGGATGGTAATGGCAGGTGGGCCAGGCAGAGAGGTATGGACAGGATATTTGGTCATCACCAGGGAGTAAATGCAGTCAGGGAAATCATTGAGGCTGCTGCTGAATTAAAAATAAAATATCTTACACTTTATGCCTTTTCAACTGAGAATTGGGGAAGACCTGACGAAGAGGTATCTGCACTAATGGGCATTATGGTGCAGTCGCTGAACGAAGAAACAAATACATTAATTAAGAATGATATCAGGCTGACTGCCATAGGAGATGTTGAACGTCTGGCCGATGATGTCAGGAACAGGCTGATGGAAACAATCAATCTTACCTCATCTTCCAAAGGCCTTAATCTGATTATAGCCATGAGCTACAGTTCCAGATGGGAGATTACTGAAGCTTCAAAGAAGCTTTCAGCTGAGATAAGAAGCGGTTTGATTGATCCGGATAAAGTTACTGAAGAAAGTTTTGAAAAATACCTTACCACATACGGAATTCCCGATCCGGAATTAATGATCAGGACAAGCGGAGAAATCAGAATAAGTAATTTTCTTTTGTGGCAGCTAGCTTACACAGAGTTGTACTTTACGGAGATACTTTGGCCCGATTTTCGTAAGGAAGAGTTTTATAAAGCAATAATTGATTACCAGGGGAGAGAAAGAAGATTTGGAAAAACAAGTGAACAGCTTTTGGACAAATGACGCTATGATGGTGATTAGTAAATTGAAAAGAATTTTTCTGGCAGTGTTCCTGATTCTTTCGAACATAACTCTGCTGTCACAGGAAAAAGAGGAGATCATCGATTATTCAAATTCTTACGATTATATTATTGGTGGAGTTTCCGTTTCAGGTGTAAGATTCCTTGATACAAATGCATTGATTGGAATATCTGGCCTTCGACCNGGTCAGGAGATCCCTGTGCCAGGCGATGCTATCACAACCGCAGTAAAGAAATTATGGCAGCAGGGGCTTTTCTCCGATGTGCGGATTACTATTACCAAGACTGTATCCGATACTGTTTACCTCGATATTGCCCTGCAGGAGAGACCAAGGATTTCATCAGTCAAGTATAATGGATTAAAAAACTCAGAAATCCAGGATCTTTCTGAAAAGATCAATATGCCGGTCGGATCACAACTTACTTCTTATCAGTTAAACAATACAAGAAAAATCATTGCTGATCATTTCGTTGACAAAGGATTCCTGAATACAACTGTCGAATTTGTTCAGAAAGATGATCCTTCACAACCTAATAATATAATTCTGACTGTCAATGTTGATAAGAAGGAGAAAGTCAAAATTGCCGAAATAACTTTTGAAGGAAATGAGAGTTTTACNGGCCAGCAGCTGCAGCATAAATTAAAAAATACCAAGNAGAAAAGNATTAATTTCTTTAGAGCATCGAAGTTTATCTCTGAAAAATATGAGGAGGATAAAGAGAAATTGTACAAATACTATAACGACAACGGATATAAGGATTTTAAAATACTTGGTGATTCGCTTTATCCGGTCTCTGAGGACAGGGTTGGACTCAAAATCAAGGTAGATGAAGGGAAACAGTACTTCTTGAGAAATATCTCGTGGGTAGGGAACAGTGTTTACAGAAAGGAGGATCTTGAAAAGGTACTAAATATCCAAAAGGGATCGGTTTATAATCAGTCACATTTAGCAGACAGGATTAACGGATCTTCCGGCGCACAGGATGCTGTGAGTAATTTATACCAGGATTTTGGATACCTGTTTTCAAGACTCACGCCTGTTGAGTCAAAAATAGAAAATGATTCGGTCGATCTTGAAATCAGGATCTTCGAAGGAGACCAGGCATATCTTAATAATATTATAATTGCCGGAAATACAAGGACCAATGAACACGTTGCAAGAAGGGAACTATATACCCTGCCAGGAGATCTCTTCAGTAAGGATAAAATAATCAGGTCGATTCGACAGTTAGGGGTAATTGGTCATTTTGATCCTGAGAAAATCAACCCCAATGTGGTTCCGGATCCGGCAAATGGGACTGTGGATCTGCTGTATAAACTTGAGGAAAGGGCAAACGATCAGTTTGAGATTTCAGGAGGATGGGGAGCCGGAATGCTGGTTGGAACTGTGGGCGTCAGGTTTAATAATTTTTCGATGAGAAATTTCTTTAATCTGAAGGAGTGGAAACCTTACCCTTCCGGTGACGGTCAATCACTTAACCTCAGGATATCATCAAACGGGAGGCTTTACCAGTCATACAATATTTCATTCATGGAACCCTGGCTTGGAGGGAAAAAACGAAATTCCTTTTCGGTGTCATATTACCGATCGTTGAATACAAACGGGCAGAAGCAGGAAAGTAAAAACTACCAGTCAATGACGACCAACGGAGCCAGTGTCGGACTTGGAAAGCAGCTTGAATGGCCGGATGATTATTTTTCACTATATGGCGAATTAGCATATCAGAGATATGATCTGAACGATTTCACATATTATCATTTCCTTTTTTCGAACGGGACCTCAAACATGCTGACGTTTACAACAAGACTTACCAGGTTTTCAACAAGTCCCAACCTTATTTATCCCAGGAGCGGATCAACATTTTCTTTATCGCTACAATTGACTCCGCCATGGTCAGCTATGAGTGGTAAAAACATGGCAGGTGCGCCGGATGAAGAGAAATATAAGTGGATTGAGTTTCACAAATGGGTTTTCAAGGCAGATTATTTCTACCCGATCTCACAGGATGACAAGCTCGTGCTTAATGCCAAATTTGCTTTTGGTTACCTGGGTTATTATAATCCTGACATTGGACCATCACCTTTTGAGAATTTTTATGTTGGAGGAAGCGGAATGAGCGGTTACAGTCTTTACGGACGTGAAATCATNTCNCTTAGGGGATACATTGACGGATCAGTAACTCCAACCGATGCCAAAACAGGGTCGCCCACGGGGAACGTGTATTCAAAGATCGGAGTTGAACTCAGGTATCCTGTATCACTTAACCAGCAGGCGACAATTTATGTGCTCACTTTCCTCGAAGCAGGCAAAGCCTGGTACGAGCTTAAAGAATACAATCCTTTCAGAATGCACAGGTCAGCAGGTATCGGAATACGGGCTAACCTCCCTATGTTCGGACTCCTTGGAGTTGACTGGGGTTATGGCTTTGATCCGGTAGATGATCCGATACGTTACCCAGATGCAAGCAAAGGACAATTTCATTTTACTATAGGTCAGCAGTTTTAATCACTTTAATTTTAAAATCAATGTCATGAAAAGAATAGTTGTTATTATAGTTTTAGCATTAATGACTTCGGTTTTTGCCGCGGCTCAGAAATATGCATTTGTGGATTCGGAATATATCAGGAAGAATGTTCCTGCTTTTAACAAAGCCCAGGAGCAACTCGAGAGTCTGTCCAAACAATGGGAGAAAGAGGTCGCCGACGGATATGCTGTTGTTGAACAGATGTACAAATCGTACCAGAATGATGTTGTGCTTCTTTCCCAGGAAATGAAGACTAAACGGGAAGAAGCTATTGTTACAAAGGAGAAAGAAATGAAAGAGCTTCAGAATAAGTATTTTGGAGTCGAAGGTGAACTTTTTAAAAAAAGGGAAGAACTCGTTAAACCAATACAGGATGAAATATTGAAAGCTATAAAAACAATTGCTGCGGAAGGAAGTTATGCGGCCATTTTTGACACTGCTTCCGGAGGCAATATTTTATTTGCCAATCCTAAATTTGATATCAGCGATCAGGTTCTGGAAAAATTAGGTTATAAGAATTAATTAACTACTTTTGCAAAAATTATAAAAAATGGAATCAATAATGAAAAAATTTATCGGAATAGCAGCCCTTATCATCATAATTGTTTTTGTCGGACAGAGCTCTTTTGCACAGAGTCTGAAATTCGGGCACATTAACAGAAATGAACTAATCCAGGCTATGCCTGAATTCGATTCAGCCAGAGTAACCCTCGAAAAGCTAAATACTGAACTTCAGAATGCAGCTGAACTGTTACAGGTCGAATTAAATAACAAATATGAGGCATATCTTAAAGAAGGCAAGAATCTTACTGATCTGGTTCGTCAGACCAAGGAACAGGAACTCCAGGATTACCAGAGAAGGTTATCTGAGTTCCAGACCAATGCCCAGACTCAGATGCAGGAAAAACAGGTAGCCCTTTTTGCTCCGATCACTGAAAAAGCTGACAAGGCTATCAGGGAAGTTGGAAAAGAAAGCGGATTTGTCTATGTATTTGATCTTTCGCAAAACCAGATAATATATTTTGACGAAACTAAAAGCACCAATATTATGCCACTTGCCAAAGCAAAGCTTGGCTTAAAATAAATTTCGTAATATAAACCGATGACCATCCGCCATCTGGCTGATGGTCATTTTTTTAATGTATTGCCCCCATGAAAGAACAACCGATAGGAATTTTTGATTCAGGAGTAGGAGGTCTGACAGTTGCTCATGCAATAAAGCAAATACTTCCTGGCGAAAACNTGGTCTATTTTGGAGATACGGCTCATTTACCATATGGAGATAAATCAGCTGAATCGATAAGGTATTACTCAGGCAGGATAACCGAATTCCTTCTGAACCAGAATTCGAAAGTTGTTCTGGTTGCCTGTAACTCAGCTTCAGCCTCAGCTTTTGACACTTTAAAGAAAGAATATCAGGACAGGACGATTCTTATTGATGTTATTGACCCGGTTGTAAATTACATGAGCTCCAGAAATTTCGGGAAAATTGGCGTCATCGGTACAAAAAGAACAATCAGTTCCGGCACGTATGATCAGAAACTAAAAGACAGATCACCCCGGACGAAGGTTGTTTCCCTNGCCACACCTTTACTGGTACCAATGATTGAAGAGGGCTTTATCTTCGATGATATCAGCAATGCAATTATACGCTCTTATCTTTCCGATGAAACACTTTCAGGCATAGAAGCCTTGATACTCGGATGCACACATTACCCTATAATAAGGAACCAGATAAGCAAATTTTTCAATTTTAATGTTGAAGTCGTCGATTCAGCAAGAATTGTATCTTTAATTCTAAAGGAAACACTTGAAAAAAACAACTTGTTGAATGATTCAGGAAAAACACAACAAGACCAGTTTTTTATTTCGGATTATACTACATTTTTTGAGAAGATAGCAAGAATGTTTTTTGAAGGAGAAATTAATTTGAAGAAAGCTGATATCTGGGGCTGATATTTAACCTGATAATCAACCGGTGGGTGCAGGAACGG
>JGI11641J44799_10000674_pt1 | contig 10363 bp, 7 predicted proteins | sample WetSurSiteA1Bulk_FD_44799 | JGI IMG/M metagenome (IMG submission 44799) | reverse complement strand
CCCGCCAACGGTTCCTTTTTCTTCAACGCGGCCCAAACCTCGATGCCGTATCTCGGAACGACATCAATCTCCGGCGGCAATTTGGGACATCCCTATGCCAGCTTCCTTCTTGGCATGATCAATAATGGGGAAATCGGCGTGCCCAACAGGTTCCATTTGGGGAAAAATGCCTGGGCTTTCTATGCCCAAGACAGCTGGAAGATTACTCCCAAGCTGACCCTTGATTACGGACTGCGTTGGGACTACCAGACGTACCTGCAGGAGACTTACGGCCGTGCTCCCAGTTGGGACCCCAACCTTCCCAATCCCAGCTACGGCAATATCAAGGGGGCACCATATTTCCAAAAAGACAACGCCAATGTGTATCCGCATGGGTGGGGGCCGCGATTGGGATTGGCCTACCAATTCATGGAAAAAACAGTGCTTCGCGCAGGCTTTGCTATCTCGTACGGCCAAACCGGCGCGTTGGAAATGTGGAACCTGCGCATGGGCTCCTTCAATCGCTACGGTCCCAGTGGGACATGGGGCGACCCGATTGGTCTGCTCAAGAACGGTCCGAATGTCAATGGAACTCCCGTTGTGCCGGTATGGCCAAATACAGATCCGGGACAGGCGCCGGTTGCTGCCGGTTCCGATTTCATGCCCTGGATCGACTCCCAGGCAGGACGGCCACCGAGACAGATACAATGGAGCATCGGGATTCAGCGCGAAATCACTCGAAACATAAGCCTGGAGGTTTCCTACGTTGGCAACCGGGGGGCTTGGTGGAATTCCAATGGAGCTCTTACCGATCCCAACCATGTGACGCCAGAAATCCTTGCGGCTCACAATTTCAACCTAAACAATGCCAATGATCGGGCGCTGTTAATCACACCACTGAGCTCGGTCTCTGCTGCAGATAAGGCGACCTATAAACTCACCGTGCCGTTTTCCGGTTTTGCAGGCACCGTAAATCAATCGATTCGCCCTTTCCCGCATGTCGGGAACCTCTTTGTCATTTGGGCGCCGCTTGGAAGAACGTGGTACGACTCCTTGCAGATGAAGCTAACCAAACGATTCTCCCACGGTCTTGATCTCACGGGCTCCTACAGTTACCAAAAGGAGCTCACCGTAGGTGCGGAAACATTCGATACTGCTTTCGAGGCCGTAATGCCTGCAGTCAACAATGTCAACGTCTACAATTCCAGCAAGACCATTTCCGGCCTTTCAATCCCGCATCGTCTTGTGATTGGGGCAAACTATCAAGTTCCCAAATTGGATACTAACAAGTTTGTGTCGTATGTCCTCAGAGATTGGACAATCGGCGCCGTAGTCACCTACCAATCCGGGCAGCCTGTCATGGCTCCCCGGGCGTTCAGCAGTACGCCCGGTCACGACGTGGGCACGCTGATGAAGCTTTGCGCGCCGATGGGTGTCCTTGGCGGATGCAACGGCAGTGTGTGGAACGGAACCTCCCCGGCATCGTTCGCAACCCGTGTGCCGGGACAGGAATTGTTCCTGCTTGATCCGAACTCCAGCTTTGATCCCTTTACAAAGTTCATGCTCAATACCAAGGCGTGGACGCAGCCTCCGGATGGGCAGTACGGCACCGGCGCCGCGTACTACAATGATTACAGGTATAGGCGCCGCCCAAGCGAAAGCATGAGTTTGGGCCGGCTGTTCCCGATTCGGGAAGGGATGGCCCTGCAGCTTCGTGTCGAATTAATGAACCTGTTCAACCGGGTCCAAATCCCCAATCCTGGGATTGAGTTCAACAGTAACAATGCAACGCTCCCGCAAGTCAGCGGAGCGGACGGTTCGACGATTTTCGGTTTCGGACGCATTGACGCGATCAATGCCGGCGGACAGCGGACCGGCCAAATAGTCGCGCGGTTTAATTTTTAGCTAGTCAGCATTTCAGCTGGTCAGCTTGTCAGCCGAGCCCCGAAGGTGGCATCCCCCCTTCGGGGCTTTTTCTTTTGGAATACTTTATGTGGGATGGCTCTCCAGCGCCGTTGAGCGCGCAGTGCACATGAGGCGCTCTGCGCCGAGCCGGAATACCGGACGCGAAGCCCTTGGAGTGCGCAAGCTTGCTTGCGCCTTCTTTGAATGCTCGACTTGCCCGCTCAATTCCGATCCAATGAGGCATGAAGGCGGCAGCAAGCTGCCGCAGTCCAAGGCGCCTTCGGCGCGGAACCGAAAAGCTATGCGGCATTTGTCTTGCCATGCTGGCCGCAAGCAAGCCGGCAGGCAATAAAATTGTGACGCATCGACGGCAAACTTGGCCGTATACTTGTGTGGCCATGCAATTTCACGAAAACCCGCTCAGTCCAAGTGAAAAAAGAGCAACAATCCGCATTTCGATCGTAGACATGTCTGCGCTGCGTGTCCGAGCGCGGGAATCCGGAATCCAACCGCCAAAGCTCCTCTACCAAAGCTTGCCTGCCGACGCCATGGCGCTGATGGCCACAATCCCGCGTGGAACCTCTGCCGTTTCAATACCTCAACAGAACAACCGTTACCCTATATCCGCAGCATTCCCCTCAACGGAAAATGGCATCGTCCTTGTATACGCCCGGAAACCAAACAGCCGCTATGAAGCGGAGGAAGTTCTTTGTCAAGGAAAGTCCCATGCGGTTGACAAATTCTGCGATATAGCACGCCTCTGGCTGGATAACACCCAAGGCGGCCTGAAAGCTATCTCAGGAAAGTATGCATACTTTGCCCCCACACGAGACCAGTGGGGACTGGTTCTGCGGGATGGCGGTTATGCCGTCATCGACCCGTCCGTCATGCATTTCGACGTCACGCCGGAATTGATTCGAAGCCGGAAAGAACCATTGACCAGCGGACTTATTGCCCGGATTCCAGTTCAAACGGGATCCAAGTCACCCGAGACCTCCTTCCTGATGGTGTTTTCGCAGGTTGAGCTGACCTTTGATCCACACCCCAATCCGGCAAGTCGTTGGATAAGCTATGTCGAGTGCCTGAGATTGCGGTCGATCGGATCACGGCCGCCGGAGGCCATCATTCCAAAGTTCCGGGAGTGGATGCAACGGCTTACACTGGAGAGCGGTTTTGAATCGTGGAATTTCCACCGCGGAATGTTTTTCGGCGACCACGCCGAATGGTGGGGGGACGGAAACCATCGCCGGACCTTGCACGAAGGCATCGATTTCGCGGAAGGATACCAGCCGGATTTGACCAGGGGCAGCATTCCTGAAGGGACCCCGGTGCGTGCGCTCGCAGACGGAGAGATCGTTGCTATTCTTGACGATTACTTGAATAAAACGGTGGTTGTGAGCCATCAAAAGATCAGGAATGGGGAGGGAGACTCCTTTTTCACTGTCTATAGCCATATTCACCCCGCTGGCAATACTCTGCGGCCCGTTGCACAGGGCCAAGAGCTCGGTCATGTTGCAAAGTCGAGAAACGTCGGAGCTCCAGCGCATCTGCATCTGACGGGAGCGTGGATCCCGGAATCCATTCATCCAAACGAAATTACGATGGACCTGATTCATCCGGCATTCATGCCGATTGTTCTGATCAACTTCAACAGTTTGTTAGTAGTCAGTAGGCAGTGGGCAGTGGGTAGTGGGCAGTGAGACTTTGGCTTTGCCGGCTACTTGGCTTCTAACTAATTCCGGGGGGGAAAGTGATGCAATCCTTATCTATCCGCACTCAAAAACACACACAGTTCCTCGATATCACCCGGGAGGTAGAGACAGCTGTATCAAAAAGCGGCGTCAAGAACGGCATAGCAACGGCGTTCGTCCCTCACACTACCGCAGGGATCACAATCAATGAAAATGCCGATCCCGACGTTGTTTCAGACCTGGCCAACGCCTTAAATAATGCCATACCCTGGGAAGCGCACTATAAACACTCCGAGGGAAATGCGGCCGCGCACGCCAAGGCAAGCCTCATGGGATCCTCGGTCCAGATCATCGTCGAAGTCGGCCTGCTGAGGCTCGGCACCTGGCAGGCAATATATTTTTGCGAGTTTGACGGTCCACGGTTCCGCGATGTGTGGATCCAGGTCATTGAACAGTAGAGATTGACGATTTACAACTGACGACTGACGATTGAAAAGATAAGAATCGCCCTTCGTATTTCAACCTCAATCCAATCGCACGGTGAGAAGGAGATCTCAAACATGGCTGGAATTTTCGGTTCGGTTTCCAAAAAGGGGAATTGCACACAAGCGCTCTATTACGGGATCGATTATCACTGCCACCTTGGCACGGATTATGCCGGCATGGCGGTTTTGGGAGACAAGGGGATCGAGCGCAAGATCCACGATATCCGTGGAGAAAATTTCCGCCCAAAATTCCAGCACGATTACGAGAATATGAACGGTAAATACGGCATCGGCGTCATTGGCTATGACATCCAGCCGGTCGTATTCTCCTCGCGCCATGGCGTGTTCTCGATTGTGATAAACGGAAATATTTCCAACCTGTCGGAAATAGTCACGGAACTGCAAAACCAGGGGGCGAACTTTGCCGAGATTCAACCCGACTCCAGCATCAGTCCGGCCGAGGTGATCGCCGAGCTTATCAGCAAAGCTGAAAATTTGGAATTGGGGATTGCATCGGTTTTCAGCCATATCCGCGGATCAGTATCGCTCCTGGTGTTGACCCGCGACGGGATCTACGCGGCCCGCGACCGCCAGGGACACTCCGCGCTTGTCATCGGAGAAAGCGAAGAGGGTTTCGCGGTGACCACGGAAACGACCGCGTTCCCAAACCTCGGCTTTGCGGTCATTGCAGAGCTTCAGCCGGGCGAAATCGTTAGAATTAGCGAAAAGGGGATTGAGAAGAGAAAAGAGGGTGACCGCAGCGCCGGCCGAACTTGCGCGTTTCTTTGGATCTACACGAGTTTCCCTGCCACCTCCATCGAGGGGATTAATGTCGAAGGCGCAAGGTACCGAAGCGGAGCCCTGCTTGCGAAGCGGGACAAAGCTGCATGCTTTACCGCGGATATTGTTGCCGGCGTGCCGGACAGCGGAGTGGGCCACGCGGTCGGATATGCCAATGAATCCGGGATTCCCTATGCAAGGCCTATTGTAAAGTACACGCCCTCCTGGCCGCGGAGCTATATGCCGTCCGAGCAGTCAACCCGCGATCTTATCGCCAACATGAAACTCGTCGCCATCCCCGAGTTGATCCGCGACAAACGCATCGTCATCTGCGATGATTCGATTGTGCGCGGGACACAGCTTCGGAAGATGATCAAGGATAAATTGATGGCCCACGGCGCCAAAGAGGTCCATCTTAGAATTGCCTGTCCTCCATTGATGTTCCCATGTATCTACAACCAGTCGACCAGGACAACGAAAGAGCTGGCCGCTCGCAGGGCCATACGAATTCTTGAAGGAGAGGACATTCAAGACGCAGGTCAATACGCGGATCAAAAATCGGCCGCGCAAGAAAAAATGGTCCAAACCGTAGCTAAGGAGTTGGGCGCAAATTCCTTAATGTACCAGCGGCTCGACGACATGGCCGCTGCAATCGGTCTCCCGGTTGAAAGGCTCTGCGCATACTGCTGGACGGGAAAAGGCTAGGAAGCGTCTCAGCATTTCAGCATTTCAGCTTGTCAGCTGACTGGCTGAAATGCTGAGATGCTGAAAATCACGCTTTTCGCAAAGCCTTGAGCACCTGATCCGGAGTGACCGGGAACTCTTCGACCCATACCCCGAGAGCGTTATGCACCGCTGGCGCGATCATTGCCGGAACGACGGTTGCAATATCCTCCGCAATTCCCACAATCCCGTAGGGGCCGTATCCCATCCCGGTCTCAACCAGATGGGTATCGACGTCACCGATGTCCTGAATCGTTGCGATCCTGTAATCGAGCAGGTTGCCGTTGAGCATGACGCCTGTCGCAGGGTCATGAACTACTTCTTCGCTCCTTCCACGCCCCACCGCCATATAGGAGCCGCCGTACTGCTGCCCTGCGCAGCCTTCCCAGCTCACGACTTTGCCGACATCGTTGACATTCACAACTTTAGTCACTTCGACTTCACCCGTTTCCGGATCGACCTCAACTTCCATGAAATGACCCTGCCTGGTAAGGCGGAGCCTCTGGCTTGCATAGGCTCCCTGCTGCACCTGCCAGCCGTACGCAAAAAGANGTTCGGTGAAGTTGCTTCGCTGCGCGCCTTTTCCCATTTCCGGTTGAGTCGTAATCGGCCCTTCCCCTCCGGCGGGTCCGACCAATTCCGCGATTGTCATCCGGACAGAGGGATCCTTCTTGACGAAGATGACGCTGTCTTTGATGTCGAGATCTTCGGGCGTCATGCCCGGGAAGGCGGGCGGGAAACTGCCTCTTGAGGTTTGGCCCAATGGTTTGGTCGCAAGTTCGAGAATTCGCCTTTTGAGTATTCGGGCTGCGTTTCTGGTCGCAAATCCATTGACCGACATGTTGGTGGAAGAATCCGGGGTCATCGTAAAGAAGCCGGGGTCCATGTGGGGACGGTAGAAGACATCTTCCATTTTCATCCCAAGCTCATCAGCCGCAATCTGGCAATAAGCGGTTTCCGCATTGACACCGATATCGCACCGCATGCCAAGAACATTTGCCGTGCCGTCGTTTCTTTCGATGCGGATCGCAATTTCGCTGGATCCCGAGGAGTCTTCCCATTCATGGGTCCAGGCAAAGGCCATTCCGTGCATCTTACGGTTGGGGAGCCGCCTGGTGCCGGCCGGATGCCACTTCTCATCCCATCCGATTGAAGCCTTTCCCTTCTCGATACATTCGCGGAGGCTGTCTCTCACCTGAAATCCCATCTCAGCCTTCCGCTGATTCAGCCACGTCATGTCGTGCCCTTCCGCACCGTCATTTTTGAGGGCAATTTCTGTCGGATCCAATCCAAGCGCATCGGCGACACGGTTGGTAATCAGTGTGAGGGTCAGGCAATTTGAGTTTTGTTCGCACCGGGTTGGAACGTTGGGGCCTTTGTTGATCTGGATCGCCTCCAGCTTCGCGGAAATGTTGAGAATCTTCGTATTCTCGCCCAGATGATGGAATGCGCCAAATACGGGAAACCATTGATTCGCTACTTGCGCCTTCCCTTCTACCGCTGTGATGGTTCCATCCTTCTTGAATCCCACCTTAAAATAGTAGGTCCCTTCGTCCATTTCACCGCCGTAGAAATCTTCTCTCCGGTCAAAAAGCCACTTCACCGGCATTCCGGTTCTTTTGGCGAGCACCGCCGCACAGCAGTACGGGCCCATGTTCCAGGAGCAATGGCTCCAGCCGCCGAAGCTGGCGCCCTGGTAGGGGCAATGCACCTGGATTCTGCTCATGGGGATGCCAAAAGTCTCGGCCATGGAGCGCTTGCTGATGAGCGGATGCTGATGTTTCAGCCAGAATTCAGGGTATTCTCCATTCCAGCGAACAACTCCACACGGGCGTTCCGGCCCCATCCATGTATTGGCAGTGCGCTTCGATCGGAATTCCAGGATCTGATCCGCTTCCGCGAATCCGCGCTCTACGTTGCCATGCTGCTCAACATCCAGGAATCCTTCATTGTAGTGATTCCCGTCCGGATACAATTCCGGGTGGGCTAGCGGTGCGCTCTTTTTGGCTGCTTCCTCGGTATCGATTACGAACGGCCGTTCATCCCAATCCACCTCAATGAGTCGCAATGCCTCATCCACAATCTGTTCCGTATCCGCCGCGACCATGACACCGACTTCTTCTCCCTGGAAATAGGCCGTGTCCGGCAGGACGGTGACATAGTTGGGCACGTGACCGCCCAGATTCGCCATTTTAGGAAGCGCTGGATCGTCGTATCGCAGAACGGCCCTTACGCCCGGATAGGATTCCACCTTGCTGGTATCCATACTTTTGATCTTGGCATGCGGATGGGGAGAGGTGAGGAACTTGGCAATCAACATCCCGGGGAGCTGCATATCGATGGTGTACACCGCTCTCCCGCTCGCCTTTTCATAGCCGTCGAGGCGGCGAACCCCACGTTTGCCAATCACGTCATAGTTTTGCAGCGGATATTTATCGGCATTCAGATTATCCAACAGCTCGGAAATCTTTCGCATTTCCTCTTTCATTGGCAACTCCAGGATTTATCGCCACAATATTCTAAAGAAAGGATGAATTCCAAGAACTATTTCGTGCGCCAAAACGGCAGATAGACTCCTTGTCAGATGACTCGAAGAGTCCTAAAAACCGGCAGCTGTGATAAAGTAAGGACAACGGAGGGACCGGCGGATGTCACACGAGGACAAAAACGATCAAAAACCTGATGCTCCAGAACCGATGTCCCGCAGGAATTTTGCCAAAAGTTCAATGGCAGTTGTCGGAGCGTATTCTTCCTTCGCCCAGGATACCATCCCTCCACTATCCGCGGAAGCCAAGGCTCTGAAGCTTGAGATTGCCGATGACGTCAAAACTCTTCTGGATGACAGGCATATTCTCGAGGACGATATCAGGCGGGTCCTCGAACATGCGGAAAGCACAGGTTTCAAGCTATATCAGCCCGGAACACAGAATTTCCTGTCAAAGCTGCGAATCTACCAGGCTTTGTTCTACGTCGAGTACTCGTCGTCAGGAAAAGGCATCTACACTATTCACACGGCGTATCTGCACCGGTTCAAACTGGGAGATGAATAACAATGGCCGACTGGTATTGTTTTGTGGATAAGGAGAAAATGGTCGAGGCGCAATTGACACTCTCATACATGATGATTACGCAACGCGTTCCGGGACTGAAATGCCCTGTCTGCGGCGTGGAATACCTCACAGAAAAATTCGTCATGACGACCGTGAAGGATGCGGAAACCCTGCTAGAATCGAAATAAGTCTTATTCATGGCTATGCCGCCTGTTCGAACCGAAAGCCTCTGTCCTCACTGCCTCCACCGCATTGAAGCCCGCAGAATAGGTATTGGCGATTCCGTCTATCTGGAAAAAAGCTGCCCGGAACATGGAGACTTGGAAAAAGTTCTGCTGTGGAAAGAACCGCCCTGGCCCTATGAAACCTGGAATCGCCCAAGACAAACCAAGGCAGTTACTGCGAATCCGCCGCCTGGTCCCGACGACCTGGATTCTGAAGGATGTCCGTATGAGTGCGGCATTTGCAGAAATCACGAACAAGCCACCTGTACGGCAATCCTGGAAATTACACACGCGTGCAACCTTACCTGCCCGGTTTGCTTCGCTGGATCAAAGGAAGCCTCAGGTAACGGACCCAGCCTGAACCGGATCGAAGAAATGCTTGAGACCGTTAAGGAGACTCGAGGCATCTGCCCGCTTCAGCTCAGCGGAGGTGAACCGACACTCCGGAATGACTTGCCTCAAATCGTAACCCTCGCCCGCAAAATTGGATTTGACCATATTCAGATCAATACCAACGGCATCCGGCTTGCCCAGGATTTCGATTATGGACAATCTCTTAAGGACGCCGGTACAAGCGATTTCTTTCTTCAATTTGATGGTTGCGATGATGCGGTGTACTCCCGGATCCGCGGAGCCGCGTTGTGGCCGATGAAGCTGCAGGCCGTGGAGCGCTGCGCCGAGTTGAAAGTCGGGATAATCCTCGTCCCTACACTGGTTAGAAATGTCAACGAGAGTCAGATCGGAACGATCATTCAGTTCGCTAAAAAATGGATCCCCACGGTCAAAGGAGTCCATTTCCAGCCTATGACTTATCTCGGGCGGTACCCGGAGTCGCCGCATAATGAGGACCGCATCCTGATCCCTGATATTCTGATGGCAATAGAGGAACAGACCGAAGGGGAACTACGAGTGGAGAACATGGTCCCGCCTACCTGAGAGGAGTCGCACTGCTCCTTTTCGGCGCTCTCCGTGTTGAGAGAAGATGGGAGATTGATAGCAACGACCTCATTTGATGCCCCGACCGGGGTCTGCGCAAAAGATCCTGCAGAAAAATCGAAAGAATACGTTCGTCGACACTGGACCTATCGCGAACCCAAACGCGATCACGGCAATCTCCTGGAACGTGCCCAAAGCCATACTCTGTGCATCTCAGGGATGGCTTTTCAGGACGCGTGGAACATTGACCTGCAACGCCTCAAGCGCTGTTGCATTCATGTGGTTACTCCGCAGAATAACGTGGTTCCATTCTGCGCTTATTATTTGACCAGCAGCAGTGGCCGGAGGCTAGTCCTCGGTGGTTAGTAGATCTTTATGTCCTCTCTGGAAACATGGATGCATCAGATTGCAGGCATTACACTCGGGATAGACTCTATCTCCCGAGTGGACCTGGAGGCATACCAACTCCTCCGGCTGCGCCAGACGATTCAATACGCCTACGATAAAAGCTCATTCTACCGTGAGATGTTTGACAAGGCCGGTGTTGTTCCTGACGACCTTCAAAGTTTCAGTGATCTGTCCGGAATCCC
>JGI11641J44799_10000673_pt1 | contig 10367 bp, 6 predicted proteins | sample WetSurSiteA1Bulk_FD_44799 | JGI IMG/M metagenome (IMG submission 44799) | reverse complement strand
GGCCTCGCGAGCTTCTTCCCCGAACGCGTCGGGTCTCACCGCGCCACGCTAGCCGAGGCCTTGCGGCGGCAGCTCGAACGCGAGGCGATACCCCGCTTCCTCTCCGCCCAGCGATGGTTTTCCCCCAGAGGCGCCAGTGTCGAGGGGGTCAAGATTGAGGCGATGACCGAGTGGTCTACCCGAGAGGGATCCTGGCTCCTCACACTCGTTCTGGTCTCCCTGGCTGATCGGCCGTCCGAAAGATACCTGCTGCCCTTCTCGCTGGCCTGGGAAGGGAAGGACGAAGAGCCGCTGCGCTCGCTCGCGGCATTGGCGCTGGCCCGGGTGCGGCAGCGTGCGCGCATGGGTCTCCTCCATGACGCCNTTGTCGACGATGCCTTCTGCAGGGCGGTGCTTTCCGCCATCGGCGCTGGGGAACAGGTGCGCGTCGGCTCTACCACGCTGCTGTTCGCACGGACCTCTGTCTATGCGGGCCTGCTCGCGGCCCTGCCACCCGAGCCGGCGATGCGCTGGTTGACCGAGGCGGGCGTCAGCACCGTGGTCTTCGGCGAGCGCCTAATCCTCAAGGGCTCCCGCCGGATGCGGTATGGCGTCAACCCGGCGCTCGAGATGGGGCGGTTTCTGACGGAGCATGCGCCGGATGTGCATGCTGTCCCGACCGTCGGCTCGGTTGAGCTACGTGAAGGGAGCGGGACCGTCGCCGTCCTCGCCCTGCTGCAGGGCTATGTTGAGAACCAGGGCGACGCCTGGTCCTACACCCAGGGGTACCTCGAACGCTTCTTGACCCAGTCTCTGGCTGTGCCTCCCAACGGCCGCCTCCTGGACGAGGAGGTACACGCCGGTTATTGCCTGCTGATGGCCACCCTTGGACGACGCACCGCCGAGTTGCATCGAGCCCTCGCCACGGCAGTAGGCGACCCCGCCTTCGCGCCGGAACCTATCGCCCCTGGCGAGCCCGCCGCCTGGGTCAGGACTGTGGCCGAGGAATTCGAGGCGACGGTGCAACTGCTACGCGAACGTGTCGATGCGTTGTCGCCGACAGAGCTTGCAATGGCGGGGGCGATTCTGGCCAGGGCCGACGGCTTGGTCACCCGACTGCCCCCGCTTGGGCACCCGGTCCAGGCGGTGAAGACACGCGTGCACGGCGACTTCCACCTCGGTCAGGTACTGACTGTTGGCAGCGACGTGATGTTGATCGGCTTCGGGTTCGAGCCGACGGAGAGGATGGAGGCAAGGCGGATCAAGCATTCGCCCCTAAAAGACGTGGGCGGCATGCTGTGCTCGCTCCACTATGCCGCTGCCTCGGCGGTGTTGCGGCTCACAAGCGAACGCGCCGAGGATCTGAAGATCCTCGAGCCGCTTGCACGCGCCTGGGATACCACTGCCCGGATGGCGTTCCTGGCAGGTTACCGCGAGCAGATTCTCGATTGTGCGGCCTGGCCCTCTTCGCCAGGCGAGGCGGAGCGTTTGCTTGCGCTGTTCTGCCTCGAGAAGGCGCTGCGCGACGTGCGGGGCGCCCTTGTCAACCGGCCAGGGTCGGTCGCGGTGCCTCTCCGGGGCCTGCTAAGCCTCGTCGAGGCACTGGTCATCCCGTAACCCCGCTGGTCTTGCGGCTGTACCCACCGTCGATCCAACGTTTTCGACCGTCTGGGGGTTGCCCGCCAGCCTGACTCCCTAGTTGGCAGATACCTCGCCGTCGCCCGCATGCACGGCCGGGACGCCTCATGGGCACCTCTCAAAATTGCCTGACTTTGCGACAATTGGCGTCGTCCTGATGCCCTGGATAGCCACCGATGCCGCAGCCTGGATTCTTCGATCTCGATGACCGCTACGCCAAGCTCGATGGCATTGGCGATCCGCTGGTGAAGATCCGGGCAGTGGTGGACTGGGAGGGCTTTCGGCCAATCCTGGAGGCCGCGCAGGCGAAGCCGCGCCAGAGTTGTGGCGGGACGCAAGGCCTTCGATGCGGTGCTGATGTTCCGGATCCTGGTCCTGCAGCAGCTGTACAACCTGTCCGACGACCAGACCGAGTACCAGATCCGCGCCCGCTACTCGTTCAGCCGGTTTCTCGATCTCACGCCCGAGGACGTGGTGCCCGATGCCAAGACGCTGTGGCGCTATCGGGAGAGCCTGAAGTCCGCGGCGGTGTTCGATCAGCTGTTCGCCGAGCTGGTGCGGCAGATCGCCGCGGAAGGTTACGTCGCCCGCAAGGGCCAGATCATCGACGCCAGCCTGGTGGCGGCGCCGGTGCAGCGCAACCGCCGAACGGAGAATGCCCAGATCAAGGCGGGCGAGGTGCCGGCAGACTGGCCCGACGCCAAGCGCCGCCAGAAGGACGTCGAGGCGCGCTGGACCCAGAAGAACGGCGTCAGCCACTACGGTTACAAAAACCACGTGAGCGTGGACCGGGAGCACAAGCTGATCCGCCGCTGGCAGGTCAGCGACGCTGCGCTGCACGACAGCCAGGTGTTCGAGGACCTGCTGGACCCGGCCAACACCAGCGCCGATGTCTGGGCGGACAGTGCCTACCGCTCGAAAGACCGGGAAGCGACGCTGCGTGACGACGGCTGGCGCAGCCGGATCCACCGCAAGGGGCAGAAGGACAAGCGGCTGTCGGACCGGGCGCAGGCGGCCAACCGCCGGCGGTCCACGGTGCGGGCGCGGGTCGAGCACGTGTTTGCGCAGCAGGAGGCGATGGGCCGGATGCTGGTGCGGACCATCGGCGTGGTGCGGGCCCGGTTCAAGATCGGCATGATGAACCTGGCGTACAACCTGCGGCGGGTGGCGTGGTTGAAAGCGAACCGAGAGCCGGCAATGGGGTAAAGGACGGGTTGCGCGGTCGGGACCGCGGTTGGCCGGGCACCGATCGCCGGCCAGCGACGTGAACGAGGACCCGTGCTCACCGCACGGGCGTGGATACTGTGGGTTGATCACGTCACTGCTAACCCGAAGCTTGACTCAAAAATCGATTCCGAGAGGTTCCCTGCTGACTGCCTAACGTTAGGCAGCCGGCGCGTCAACGAGGAGGCGAGGTGTGAGAATCACGGTAATCGGGGCATCTGCAGGTGTTGGTCTTGAAGTCGTACGCCTTGCGCTTCAGAAAGGCCATGATGTCACAAGTCTTTCGCGCAGCGTCAGTTCACTGCCGAATCATGCGAAGTTGAACAAGGTCCAGGGCAGCTCGACCAACGGTTCGGATGTGAGTCGCTCAGTGGAAGGCGCCGAGGCAGTTCTGGTGACTCTAGGGACTGGCAATAGCACAAAGGCTACCACCCTTTACTCCGACTCTGCGCGTGTTCTTCTCGAGGTACTGCAGAAAGCGACTTCAGCTCCACCACTCATTGTGTTAACCGGATTTGGTGCGGGAGACAGTTGGAACTACAACTCTCCGATCATTAAAGCGCTGTTCAGCCTGTTGCTACGAGCCGTATACGCCAACAAGAGCGAAATGGAACGGCTGATCTCTGCAGGTTATCAGCGCTGGGAAATGGTTCGACCCGGTAGGCTGACGAACGGTGACATGACGGGAAACTATCGTGTCCTGGATACCTTGGTGAAAGGAATGAAAGTGAGGGCGATCTCCAGGGCAGATGTTGCGCACTTCATGGTGTCTCAGGCGGAGAATCCCACTTACCTGAGGAAGTATCCGGCGCTCACATACTGATGTCGTACGGGCTGCCTAACAACTGTTTGCAGCGGACGGCGCTGGCGCGCCGCCGCTGAACCAGGACGTTAAAAGAAGGCTTCTTTTCGCATGCTCTGTCCCGGCGTGCGGCTAGCCCCAGGGAGTCATGCCAGTCAACTACGAATGTCGGAGAGGGGTCGACAAGCGCCCGTCGGCCACGCGGCGAAGCGTGCCGGCGACCATCTTGGCGACGAACTGCGCGTCGTCGCCGGCCGGATCCGACCCGACCGGCTTCTGTAAAGAATCCTGACACCAGCGGCGCGGCTGGTCCGCCCAAGGCGANGGGNCCGGCGTGGGGCGCTTGCCGGCCATCAGCCGCCGCTCAGAGTTTTTCTCCATTGCAGCCGTTCAACCCGGGCCGCCCGAGTTCGACACTTTTTTGCGTAAGTGGCTGTTTTTGCTGAGTGCGAGATGCCGATTTTGGCACTACAGGGCGGCAGCGGTGGGTGGCGGCAGACCGACGGCGGCGAACAACTCCTGCTGCTCGGGACTGAGGGTGGTGATGCCGGCGGCCCACGGCCGCTGCTGCAGCGACACCTGGTGATGCTGGATGCGCCGGGCGATCTCGAGCGCCCGCTCCGGTGAATGCGGGCTGCCGCGGTCCTTGAGCCGCAGGCGCAGCACGCGGTAGAGCACCAAGGCCAGGAAGCAGATCAGCGCGTGGGCCTGGATGCGGTTCGGCAGGCGGTGATAGACCGGCGCGATCTCGATCTCGGACTTGAGCACCCGAAAGCCCCGCTCAATGTCGGCGAGAGCCTTGTAGCGACTGACCAGGGTGGCGGCATCGAGGTCCGGGACGTTGCTCACCAGGATCAGCTTGCCGTCGAGCAGCCGGGCGCGCGCCAAGGCGCGCCGATCCAGCGTGTAGGTGAACAGCTCCGAGGTCAGGTTGACCTTGAGGATCGAGCCCAGCCTGGCCTCGGCCACGGCCTGATAAAAACGTGCCGTGGCGCCGCCATCGGAGAGCTTGCGGCCGCGGTAGCTCTGCCCGGCCTCCTGGCCTTCGAGCTTGCCGGCGAGGCGTTTGGCCTCGTCTTCGAGCTCCTTGATGCGTTCGTCGCGCCGCGCCGTAAGCTCCGCGGCCAGGTCGGGCCGGTGGGCGACCACCAGGCGGTAGCCCTGCCATTCGAACTCACCGACCACCTCCGTGGTCGCATTACGGCAGGTGGTGCGGTGGAAGTCGGCGAGCAGGGTGTCGAACTCCCCATAACGCCGGGCCGGCACGGCGAGGAGGAACTCCAGCGGCTGGCTCTGCACCGTGATCTGGCGAATGGCCTCGAGGTTGTCGAGCGACAGCAGCCCGCGGTCGGCGACCAGCACGACCCGACGGATCGCGAAGCGCGCCAGCACCTGCTCGATGACCGGCACCAGGGTGTGGGTCTCGGCACTGTTGCCGGCGAACACGGCATGGTGGATCGGCAGGCCCTCGGCGGTCTGCACTACCCCCAACAACACCTGGCGGGCGATGGTCCCCTCCTTGGCCATGCCGTACTGGCGCAGCTCGTCCGGGACCTCGCTGCCGCCGTCGGCGCGGATCGTCGTGAGGTCGTAGAAGACGATCGCCAGCTCCTGGTCGAGCAGTGGCCGCAGCAGGGTCGCGGTTGCCGCCTGCAGCGCCTCGGCACAGTCCACCAGGGTGTCCATGGTGCGCAGCAGGCGCTGATGGGTGACGCTGTCGGCCGTCACCTCCGGCACCCGCGTGCCTTCCAGCCAGCGGCTGATGCCGAGCTTCGACTCGGGATCGCACAGGCGGTTGAACACCATGACCCGCAGCAGCCGCTCGGCATCGAAGCGGCGGTGTGGGCGCAGCACCCGGCGGAAGGCATCGGCAAACCCCAGCTCCTGCCACAGCGCGGTGAGCAGCCAGGTGTCGCCGACACTCAGCGCCGGCCCAAACGCCACGTCGCTCGCCTCGACCTTCGCCCGCCCCGCGGCCCGCAGCAGGCCGTCGATCAGCGCGTTGCTGTCGCCGGCGCGGACTGCCTCGAGCCGCCCCAGGGTGGCGATCACCCGTTGGCAGGGCACGCCGCGGTCGTCGCGGAAGGCCTCGACCAGCTTGACGTACTGCCGCCCGGCCGAGGTCGTGATCTTGACGAACATGTCCCGACTGTAGAAGCCGAAACTTTCAGCTGCAATAGGTCAGCGAAAATTTCGTGTCCCTACAGACGAAAATCACCCTGGCCAGCTAAGCGCTTGATCGGGGGACAGAATCACTCAGAAATCGGCCCGAAAATGACCGACGAATGTCGAACTCGGGGGGCCGTTCTCCATACGGCCATTCAATCGGCGCCACCAGATCTATTCGCCTGAACTTCGGGCATGCTGCAGTTGGAGCCGTTCTCGGCACTGTAGGCGCTGGGCCTTGGGCGACGGTTTTACTGAGTCCCCGCCCCGCCGTTCAGCCCCTACATGCCGACCTGGCCGGNGGCGGGTGATTGGACATACTGGAATTCCGCAATTTGAAACACCTGACCCCGTTTCCCCGTGGCTTCAGAACCTTGTGACCCAACGGAGCCCGGGAATGATAACGGTGTCTTCTCCTAGAGAAGGCTTGATAACCTGCAAGTCCACACCCATAGTGATCCCCGGTGTCACTGCGAAGTTGTAAAAAATTTCCACCCCCGGTTCGTCTCTGATCGTCAGAAGGGGCGAAAGGGACTTCTTCAAATCCGGGCTCGGGGTATCGTAATAATAACCGATTCCCCAGTTGTCCCGGCTCCGGCCCGGAATAATCAATCCAGTGCCGCCTATGCCCACGAGGGCCGACCAGTATAGCCGGCTGGGGTTGCCGTCCGAGATGCCGAACTGGCCAAAGAGCCCGAAGCCCTCCTTAGAATTTTCGCTCGCCCGATAAAGATATTGGTCGAACGTATAGGCGAAGTAGTAAGCACTATCCTTGATGTCAGGTGAATCTGGAGGAAACGGTGGAAGGAAGGTGTCGCCGATGTCCTCCAGGTCGGTGCCATCCTCGGTGCTGTACAAGGCGACAATCCTTGATGCCCGCTGAGACCACCTATGGTGACGGGGAAATCAACGCTCCCGCGGATCGTGACTCCGTTGGCGAAAGGCTCTTCGAAACCTGTCTTGTTGATCACGCTGTTAGGATCATAGATCCACAAGCCGAAAGTGGCGGGCTCAGTCCGCACACTCAACAAGGCACCGAAGAGATAGGGCGGGACAAGGCCGCTGGGAGGAGCGACGAAGGTAAGGTTCCAGAACGAGTCGATGCCGGCACCGCCCTTGAACGGCGTCCTGGCAGCGATATCCATCATGTTGATCTTGCCGAACAACAGGGAAACAGATTTGCTAAAGTGCTGCGTAAAATAAACGCTCGACAGGTCAAAGGCGTCGGAGCCCTCCATCCCTGGAAAAACGAGCGCCGTATTGGGCGGGACCAACGTACCCCCAGCCCCGTTGATACTCTCACCATAATTATATTCGGCGTGGACGGTTAGCGAGAAGCCATTCCAAAACCCCAACTTGCTGAGGTCGGCATTGAGCATGAGGTCAGCCTTGCCGCCATATTTAAAAACGCGATCACCGTCGCCGGCAGACAGCCCCTGATAGAATTGTGTCAGTCGAGGGGCGAGTGTGATGCCATATTCTTCTTTCAACAAAGTCCGGCGGCCGCCCCAATCGCCGGTGAGCGTATCACCGCCCCAGGTCTCCGGGGTGGCGGTGGGCATGGCATGCAGTGGAATGGATGTGCCGAGTGCAGATAGCAGGACGGCCAGTGCGAACGGTTTTTTCATGATCTCAATTTTTTCCGTTTCGTTTATTTTCTGCACCGAACCGCCTCGCGCTCGCTGCGGGATGGATGTGCCAAATACCGACAGCCAAACAGGGCGACCGGATGTACTACGCTCATAAGTCATTGACGGCGGGGGTCGCCACCCAACCGGCATCCACGCCGCCGGGCAGCATCTGTCCGACGTCCTCGCCCACCTCCTCGTCGATCAGCCGGTTCAGCTTGGCATTCATAGCCATGAGAAGGTCGGCGTTTTTCTCTCGATCCAGCGCGAGGTTGTTAAGTTCGTGCGGGTCGGCCTGAAGGTCGAAAAGCTCGACGTCGTTCAGTTCGAACAATNCCTCGATCGAGGTGGGCCGATTGTGCTGCTTGGGGGAAAAGTAGCGCGTGAACTGGTAGCGGCCATCGAACACGCTGCGGATGGCACCGCGCTTCGTGAGGTCCGGACGCAGGCCGGCTTCCTTGAGCTTCGCCGGTCCGCCCTNCTTCAGCAGATCGCGCGCCTTCATTAGGAAGTTGCCGTCCAGCCCGGTGAACATGTTGAAGCAGTACAGCTGGCCGTCGCGCACCGCGTCNAGGCGNGCCTGCTCCGGGGCGGCGAGCACTGGGGAGAAATCCTTGCCCGGAAGATCCTTGGTGATTGCCGCTTTTGTCTCGGGGCTCGCGTTGGTGAGCGCGACCAGGGTCGGCGCGATGTCCAGGTGCGAGGTCACGGCCTTGCAGCGCTTGCCGCCCGGGAACGCCGGGTGGGCCACGATCAGCGGCACGTTGTTCTGCTCGCGATAAGAGGTTGCGCCCTTGCCGGTCAACTGGTGTGCACCGCCGAGTTCGCCGTGGTCCGAGGTCAGAATGACGATCGTGTTGGAGGCGAGGCCGCGATCCTCAAGTTCGTCGAGCACGGTCATGATGTGGCGGTCGACATCGCGCAATCCGTTGAGATAGAAGTTGTGCCGTTTGCGCCAGCGCCATGTATCCTCGACCGGGATCGGGCCGGTGAACGCGTCGTTCCCCATTGTGAGGTCGGTGTGTGCGGCGGGGCGTCCAGGTGCGTCGACGGGTTGCGAAAAACTGACCGGTAGTTTGACGTCCCACTGCTTGGCGTACATCGCATGCGCCGGATCGCCGGCGATGTGGGTCAGATTGTTTTTCCCCTGCACAACCTGTCCCGGCTCGTCCGTGTTGTAAAACATCACGTCGTGCGGGTTGACCAGGTTCACGGCGAGAAACCATGGCTTGCCCTGCTGCGCGAGTGTCGCTGCCCGCCCGCGCAGCCAGCTTGCTGCCGACGCAGCGATCATGCCATCGTACAGGTAGCCGCCCTGGGTGTGCCCGATGATGTCGCCGACCCCAAGGTAATCGGCAAAGCCGTAGGCCTCCATCTCCTTGGTGAAGATCTTCTCGGGCGCATCGATCCGGTTGACCGTCTCGAACTCCTTGGTGAGGTGCCACTTGCCTTTGTAGGCGGTGTAGTAACCGGCTTCGCGCAGCAGATCCCCGACCGTCTTTAGGTCGGTCGACATGCTCTGCATCCAGGGGATGTTCGCATTGTCGAACATCTTGGTGTGCTGGATGTGACGCCCGGTATAGAGCACCGAGCGCGAGGGCGTGCACACGCAGGAGTTGATGCGGTGGTTCTCGAACACGACGCCTTGCTTCGCCAGCCGCTCGTGGGCCCGGAGACCGTAGTCCTGGGGAAGTTCTCCGGGGTGGAAGTACCGTTCCTGGTCGGTCAGGATGAACAGGATGTTGTAAGGCCCAGCCGCGGCCTTGCGCGGTTCGGGGTCAGCCGACGGCGTCGCCGCACTCGCGGGATTGCTCAGCAGGCGGCCGCCAAGGGCCGTCACGAGGACGCCCGCCCCAGCGGTCTTGAGGAACTCACGACGCGTTTCGTCTGGGGCGGATTGATCGTCTTTCTCCATGGCCTATGACTCCTGTGCAGCGCTTTTTTGCAGTTACCGCAGTTTCACTCTGAACGCCCGTGGGTGATAGTTTTTTTGGCCTTTGTTCAAAAGACCTCGACACCGGCGACGCCGCCGTGGCGGTCCGGCCGGTCACCCGGCGTGGGGCGCTTGCCGACCAAAAGCGGTCGGTCAATCAGACAGATCCCATGAGCCGTAATGATGCACCGAGCACTCGGCTACAAATTTCTCCATCCCAGGAGGAATTACGGCGCGATTCCAGTTATCACCGGCAAATGCCTTCAATGCCGTCTCATCTTGCCATCGGGAAATCATTGCGTATTCATCTGGTGACCACTTGGTAGGTCTCAGAATAGATACGGCAAGAAAGCCGAACATCTCGTCTACCGCATGAACAGAAACAGTCGAAAACTTTTCCTCGAACTCGTGCCTAAGTTCTGGAACGATTCGCACACGGAATATCCTGGTGATTGCCATGGCTTGACGTTCTCCTGTTCGCAGTCGGTCTACGTTTAGCAGCATTTTGCCGTATCAACGACCGCTAAGAGGCGATTGCTGCCGANGTCGGGAAGGTAAGCAACTTCCGCTTCGGGTCGACAAGGGCCTGTCGGTNGCCGCCGGCGACCATCCTGCCTCCTCGGCAACCACTGAGGAGACAGGCCATGTCCGAGGAACCAACAACCGAGCAGCGCCGGAAGCCCGGGACGGGACGCGACGCGCTGGACCGCCCGTCGGCACGTCGCCAACCGTCATGACTCGCGGACCGGCCAGGCCGAGGCATCGATGGTCGCGCGATAGGCATGCCAGGTCGCGTGGCCAAGCAGCGGGAAAATCACGACGAAGGCGAGAAACGCCGTTGCGAACCCGACCAGCACCAGGGCGAGGATGATGATGCCCCACAGAAGCGCGGCCGGCTGGTTGCGCAGCACTGCGTTGGCGCTGCTCAGCGCGGCGGTTATGGCGTCTGCGTCGCGATCGAGGACCATCGGCAGAGAGAACGCCGTGGCCGCGAAGA
>JGI11641J44799_10000671_pt1 | contig 10373 bp, 13 predicted proteins | sample WetSurSiteA1Bulk_FD_44799 | JGI IMG/M metagenome (IMG submission 44799) | reverse complement strand
AGTTTTATTAAAGACCTCCTTGCCTTTTCCCGTTCCGGACGCCAGCAGATGAAAAAAACAGAAATAGACATGAATGAACTGATTATGATTATTTTAGATGAACTGAAACCTCTGACAGATGGAAGAGAAATTCGTTTCGAAACACAGAAACTGCAGCCAGTGACTGGCGATAAACTATTGTTCAAACAAGTCGTTACGAATCTCATTACCAATGCAATCAAATTTACCAGGCAAAAAAGTCCTGCAAAAATTGAAGTCGGGTGCACACACAATGATGAAGAAGATATATATTGGATAAAAGATAACGGTACAGGATTCAATCAGCAGGACGGAGATAAATTATTCTCCCTCTTTCAACGATTGCACGATCATGAGAAATATGAAGGTACAGGGATTGGACTTTCCATCGTTCAACGTATTATCAATCGGCATGGTGGCAGGGTATGGGCTGAAGGTAAAGTGAATGAGGGGGCAACATTCTATTTTTCGCTTCCAAATAAGGAAAGGAACCATGATGTATCTGACAATTCACCAAGCTGATAATTCTTATTATTAACCTTTCAGAAGTTAGAGAAACTTTGATTCTCTATTCTTTTATTGACAAGAATATATCTCTCCTCAATACCTCAAGCAACCTCTGTGTATTCCTTGTAGGTTTATAGAAGGTTTTTGTTGTAACAATCAAACCATTTTGTAGTAATTACTCGCAGATTTTTGTAGGTAAAGGATGGATAGAGAAGTCAATCAGCAGAGAGAAAAGGAGGGGCGAAGGCCCCTCCCAATGCTGATCAGGTAATCGGAGAAAGATTATTTAGAGACGCTGAAATTGCCGTCGCTTGTATCAGTGGCAGAAATGTTTGTCGTACTCGTAATTCGTACCCTGTAATCATTGCCCGTAGCCTGAGTACGACTGATCTTCCATTTATAGGAACCGGTTCCTCCGCTTCCTGTTAAGGCATTCGAAGTGAGGATGCGGTTCAAAACGCCGTTCTTCAGAAGTTCGATCTTCACCTTAGAGCCCGGACTTCCCGTATAGGTCCATGCGATTGAATAGGTAAGTCCGGCTTTCCAGTTTTCACCGCCGTTGGCGGATACAACGATAAACCCGGCCGGTGGTATTGGTGTCGCGATGAAATTTAGTCCTGTGCTCTCACTGCTGAAGTCTATATAAGCAGGGCTGAAGGTGTAGCCGGATCTGGAAGGGGTCACCCGGTAGGTTGTTCCCATCTGAAATCCTGTCTGACTCCAACTCCCGTTCGCATCAGTCGCTACAGATGCCGGGATACTCCCTGTTCCCGAGATACGGCTGAATGTCATGGTTACACCGGAAAGTCCTGAGCCACCGTTTGTCGTCAACCCTGCGGCGCCGAATGCCTGAGCTGCGACAATGGTGGAATACCCGTCACTCATGTCAGAGACAGAACTGTATGTAGTACTGATAACATTCACCAGATAGTCCGATCCGGCAGCCACATCAGACGGTATCGTCCACGTATATGAACCGCTCCCGCTGTCACCCACCGGAGTACTTGAGGTAATCGTACGGTTCAGGGATGTCCCTTTATAGAGATTGATTTTTACCGAGGAACCCGGATCACCGGTATAGTTCCATATGATTGTCCGTGTGGTTCCTGCCTGCCAGGTTTCGCCTCCGTTCGGAGCGCCGACGGTAATAGTTGAATTTGTGGAAGTGAGGGAATACTTGAGTGTGCTCGCTCCGAAAGATACATCGTTTGACATCTGCGAATAGTCAATCAGGAAATATCCTTTTTCAGTCCCATATCCTGCTGTGCTACCCCACCCTGAGCCCCAGCTGTTTTTCACAATAAAATAATGACCGGTGTCGTCATATCCGATAATCACAACAGCATGGTACCCTGCGAGGCTGCCTGTAACATGGGTATAGACGCCGCCGCTGTATGAGAAGAAATCGTTATACACAGCCATTGTCGTCACTAAAGGGCCATTCGTATTCAGCGCGTTCTTGATTGCATCAACTGTTGCTGACACTCCGGAGTATCCGTCAATTTTATTAGCAGAGTTAGGCCAGTTTAAACACGCCAGGCTGCAGGTTACCGGAGGATTGTCGTTAGAGTCCAGGGCAGTATAAGGGAAGCAGCTCTCTTCAGGGAGACCGGTATTCTGTATATACCAGGAGGCAGAACCGATATAGCCGCCTCCGCAGTCCCCCGCACCGCTGCAGGAAACGAGAATCTGCTCTGCCAGATTCAAATCCATGGCCGACCAGTTCTGCGCAATAAGCCAGGCAGATTCTGCAGCAGCAGTCGCAGCAAAGGCCCAACAACTGCCACAACTTCCCTGGTTTCTTACCGGAGTGACAAAGTCTCCTCCGTTATTTCTCCAGTCAAGACCGGCCGGTACCACTGCAACCTGTTCCTCTAAGGCAACGGACATCTCGCTCTCCGGAGCAAGGTCTGGAATCAATCCGAGCCTCTTTTTTCTCTCTTCTTTTGAAAGCTTCATCATTGATGTGTCCCCGGCAGCCCATTTGGCGCCTTTTGCCTTAATAGCCGTTTGAATATCGGTCAGCTCATCGGCAAAAGACATGGTGCTGACAAGAAAGAGTACTGCAACGAAAAGAATCCCTGCTGCAAACAATCGCTTTTTATGCATACGCCCCTCCTTTTTATTCGATAGCAAGTGTTACCGAAAAATGTTCGGTTGCCTTATCCTTTCCTTCCCAGATGCGGTAGTGATCCATCTGAAGCTGCACAGAACCTTTTTGCTTTGTCTTCAAAAGCCATACTCCCATAACGGGCGCCCCTGTCTTCCCTTTAGCTATAACCTTCGTTTCTTCTGATAAAAGTTCCAGATATTCAATATTCAGGTTATCGATATACCAGCCATACCCGGCGCCGCCCATTGCTTCGAGTTCAATCCTGATCAAATCTCCGTATCGAACCCGGATTATCTTCCCGTTATCCTCTTTTGCTATCGTTAGCGTGTTTTCGGCGTTCATTACTTCAGCAATACATGTCCTGTCATAAATCCCGTTCAGTGAAAGAACAACAATGGGTAAAACAATGGATATGCATTTTCTAAGAATTAATCGTATCAATATTCCACAATAATCCTGCAGTTATGCATGAGAATTCATTGCTTTCATTCCACGGATTGACCATACATTGAGAGTGCCCTCAGCCAAAATATAAAAGACACTGAAATTTCTTGCCTTATTTGAAGATAACCGACATATTGTTGAAAATGATGTGACCGAAATCACAAAAAATAGCAGAAAAGCAATAAGTTTGGTTACAAGACCTATGAAGAGGCATATTTCGCACATAACGCCAGCGGATTATTATCTTTTAAAACAGCCGGCCCCGACTCTTTCAATAGGGAATGCGTTGTTCACACTCTGTAGCGCTTGACAACATTACGTTCAATAAGGCTTGACGATTAGGAATTAGTACTTTATAGTTTATTATGGAAATGGAGCCAATGCAGGATCACATGCTGGCTGTTTTTTTTCAAGAGATCAAGGGAGAATGGGCTGAAAAGTCCTGAAGACATCAGGAAACAATTCACGGTCTTGAACAAGAAAGCATTCCTTAAAGGTCTTTGCTCCAGATGCACAGGAAGTTGAAAAATAAGGAGGATATTTCATGAAAAAGTATGTATGTACAGCCTGCGGGTATATTTATGATCCTGCTCAGGGTGACCCTGAGAACAGCATACAGCCCGGCACTGCCTTCGAATCATTGCCTGATGACTGGGTTTGTCCTGCCTGTGGCGCTCCGAAATCTATGTTCGAACTGGAGGGCGCGACATTTAAAGAACACGGAGTTCGATAGCAAATACGCTGAAAAGGAGGGTTTATGAAAAAATTAATCATTCTTGTATCATTTTCTCTTCTCTTTTCCTGCCCGGGTTTCCTGAATGCGTCATCAGCAGGTGCGGAATTCTGCATCAACTGCCATCAGGGTATCACACCCGGACTGGTAAAGGACTGGGAAGTGAGCAGTCACAGCAAGAAGGGGGTAACCTGCTCAACATGTCATGGGGACAAACACAACGGACCTCACAATGTACAACTTGCCCAACTCCCTGATGAATCCCTGTGTGCACAGTGTCATAAGAAGCAGTTTGATCAATTTGCAAAAGGAAAACATAATTTTGGATGGACTTCGATGAATGCGTTGCCTATCACTCACGTGGAACCCGATGAGCTTATGGAAGGGGGAAGAGGCTGCGGTGGATGTCACAATATGGGGATCAAGACCGAGGCCCAGAAAAAGGAACAGCGTGAGAAAGGGCATCGATATCAGAACAATTCCTGTGATGAGTGTCATACCAGGCATACATTCTCTAAAAAAGAGGCTCTTGATCCCAGAGCCTGTCAGCAATGCCATATGGGGTATGACCATCCCCAGTGGGAGATGTGGGAAAGTGCAAAGCATGGAGCGAGATGGCACGCCAGGGACTCAGGGAATCTCCCGGCAGACGCTCCGGCCCCAAAGTGTCAGGATTGCCACATGCAGGACGGAAACCATGAGAACAGAACAGCATCGGGATTCCTTGGCGTGAGGCTGCCGCTGCCTGAAGATGCTCAATGGAAAGCCGACAGAATCACTATCCTGAAAGCCCTTGGGGTGCTTAACCCCCAGACCGGCGAGCCGACTGCTCGGCTTGACGCAGTAAAGTCGGTGGACATGGTAAGGCTTACCGAGGAGGCATGGAAAACCGAACGTGAAAAAATGATAAAGGTTTGCAGTCAATGCCACTCCTCACGGTATGCACGTGAACAACTTGCAATGGGCGACTCCATGATGCAGAAGTCAGACCGGCTTCTTGCCGAAGCAATAGAGATAGTTGCCGGTCTCTACAAAGACGGGATTATCAAAAAACCTGACAAATATTCCTTTGCATATCCGGACTTTCTGTACTTCATGCAGACAGGCGGTGGTGACACTAATAAACTTTCCTATATTGACCAGGTACTTTTTCAGATGTACATGAAACACAGGATGAGAACCTACCAGGCTTTCTTCCATGTCAACCCTGATTACGCCTACTGGTATGGCTGGGCAATGATGGTGAAAGACCTTGGGAATATCAAGGAACTTGAACAAACAATGAGGGCAACACATAAAAAGTAACCAGGATTGCCTTTGAAGGAAAATAAATAAGGGCGGGAAATACTTCCCGCCCTTTTCTTTTAATAGTGCGCAGATTTGTCAGAATAAAGTATCAGCAGAGAAACGTCTTTTATTTTGATTCCAGGACAAACCGTTTATTGACAGCCAGCACCGGCCTGTTGTTCTCCACACCCATCACTGTCCTGAATTTCTGTATCTGCTCCTCTGACACCTCTATCGGTGTTTTTAGCACGGTCCAATTGACGCCTTCACTGCAGGGAGGAGTCGTGAGAGAACCATAGTAGTGATAGGCGCTCCGGTCTTTCGGCAGGAGGCTGGAAGCATCGACTGATATGCCGCTCACCACATTTTCCTTATTGACTTCTGCCGGAAGATTATCCCACATGACCTGTATGATTTTATTCGGTTGTCCCTTCTTCAGCATTACACCTACCACTGCAAGGTCGCCTTTTTCATTTTTGTGGACCAGGTGCATCTCCATGTCATAGAACTTGCCTTTTACCGTATGCTCGCTCGGTGCGTGGAAGTGGAACTGAGCCAGTTCATATTTTGCCCCGTCTATCATTACAGAACTTCCCGGTTCAACATTTACCTGTACGGCATGCCCGTTATTAAGAATTTTCAACGGTGTTTGCTTATACGTAAACCCAACGGGATCCAGTCCAGTCTTGTATGTTTTGTCAAGATCAATCGGAGACTGGGATTGCCCGGTGCCGCACATCGCAAATTCCGGTTTTAATTTACCCCAGTTTGCAGGTGCACCTTCCCCTTCATATCCCCAGTGCACTTCATGCTTTACCTCTGCAGCAGGTTTCTCAGCAGGCTTTTCGGCCGGTTTACATCCGACTAAGCCGGCTATCAGTAAGAGTGCAAAAATAACACTTGCAAATTTTTTCACCATCGTTCCCTCCTTAATTTTTAATCATTTCCGAACTGCCCTTGCTCTCTTTCCGCAAAGAAGTATTGTTCTGGTATCACCCCCTTCTGATACATGGTATCGCTGTTGCATACCAATCAAAAAGAATGCTGCTATTCTATAGCTTTTCATCAGAGAATTCCAGAGTTTATTTTATAGAATAACGGGCAGAAAGATACACTCCGGCAGAAAGAGGGTTATAAATGCTTACGCATCCGGAACTTCCCTCACCTTCTTTGGAAATTTTCGGGGTAAAATTGGTTTTAAGAGAAAATGCAACCCTTCATGCATGCCACTGTCCATCGTCATGAGTTCACTGACATATCTCCATCTGTTATTCTTTTTTTGTTTCGCTTATCTTTTCGATCATTTTTGCCACCAGGGAAACCATCTCTTTAGACAACAATTGCAGGGTGTCCATACGGTCCACCGCCTTCAGAATAAGACCATGGAGATCGTCCTCTTCAACAGAGGCATCCACAAGTTCCAAAGTCCCTTTTACTGCGAGTATATGTTCACTTATACTCTCCGATAGCGCTGTCAACTTTTCATTTATTTCTCTCATTGCATCCTCCTCTCACACGTTTCAACTCCCCTGTTTCCCTGGAGAGCGACCCTGTACAGTATGCAGGGAGCAGGGAAAAGATTGAGTTATTCATTTTGCCATTTATTAACACGGCAAGTAAATATATGAAGTTGTTAGGTTTGTCATTCCCCGACTTGATCGGTCTACGACTCATAGAGGGAATCCAGTCTTTACAATAGGTTCTGGATTGTCCGGTCAAGTTTACCCGCCTTTGGCGGCGCCAGAGGCGACCAGGGCCGGACAATGACGATTTTTGAAGTATTTGCTTGCATGGTTAATAAGAATATTATTACTGAGGAGTGCATAAGTAAGGTATCATAATTGAAAAATCTCCCTCTACGAGTCGTAGACCTCTCCCCTCTTTGCCAAAGAGTCCCGAATGCTTTCGGGATTTGGCAAAGGTCTACGACTCGTAGAGGAGGTGAGGAGGGATTTATAATCAATGTCTTCATGCTTATGACCGCATTAGTAACTCGGCAACAAAATATCGCAAGCCGTCATCCTCGCTTGTCGGGGATCGGACAGCGTAACAAATTGAATTCAAAGAAAGATTCCGGACAAGTCCGCCGTACGTCTGGCGGACAAGCCGGAATGACAGAATTAGGATATTTAATTGCCGGGGAGATATTTTCCCAAATTGTTCATATTTCCTGCAGGGCAATGCAATAAACTCTCTGCGCCGGCCTGACGCTTTTCCTCTTTCATATCAGCTTGGCCGGAAACATGAATTTCGGATTCCAGCATCCTTTTAAGTATAATGAGTTCCAGACACTCTTCTTTTAACACCTTCCATGCCAGCAAAGTATCTATCACGTCTTTATAAAACATCCTCTCTGACAGCGAAAGCAGCTGAATCTGCATTTTCCAGAATTTTAAAGACTTCATAGTTGCCCCCCGATTGAGATATTTTTAACGGAAAAAATTACGGTATACACCATTATCTTACAGGCAGATTATTTTCATATCTGTGATTGATATCACAAATATAATCCTGCTGTTCTATAAACTTGTCTTGTAAAGATATATATTTCATGAGATAATTTGAAAACAGGAGGAAAAATTGGAAATAAAAAACTTGCACGCACAGGACATTATGAAAAGACCGGCTTTTTCAGTAAAGAAGCATACGTCTCTGAGAGATATTGCAGAGCAACTGGTAACAGGTCTTTTCAGCGGAATGGTTATTACAGATGAAAATGAGAAAGTTATCGGCATTGTCTCTGAATATGATATTCTGAATCAGTACAGAAAAGGGAAAGACCTTGAAAAACTTACCGCAGCAGAGGTGATGCAAAAGGATCCTGTTCATGTAGATGTCAGTGCTTCGCTTAGTGATATAGTAGACGTTATGATCGAGCACGGCATACTGCGTATACCCGTCACAGAAGGGCATCGTCTTGTGGGGAACATTTCACGATCAGATATTCTGAAAATAATAATCAAGGAATAATATCATACGGGATTTATCCTCTCCCTCGTCTTTTTCACTTCGACATTAGATGCGGGATTCCTTCTCAACAGTACGAAGAGTGATCATCTTTTTTGTTTGAGATATACTACAACGATGAAAAGACCGAAAGGATTCAGCAGGTTTTTAACCCTTGCAAATGCATATGTGAAAGACCCTCAGAGGCGAGCATACATGCTTGGAGCGGTCAAAGAGTATGCAAAAGACAAACAGCCTCTGATACGGAACTTCAAGGATGACCTCTCAACCCTTGTCAGTCTTCTTAAAGACTGGCATAAGGGCTTCTATACAAAAGTTCCAGTACATACTATACTGCTCATTGTTGCAGCGCTCCTCTACTTCCTTTCCCCGCTGGATACCATACCTGATTTCCTCGGAGCACTTGGGTTCACGGACGATGCCGCTGTTGTATTCTTTGTGTTCAAAACGATCAGGGATGAGATCAGCCGCTACAGGGATTGGAAATCAGGGGAATAAACAGAGCAAGGTAGTTACTGTTAAGAAATGATTTAACGAAATTGTGCTGAGATTAAAACTGTTTGAGAAACCGCAGGTCGTTTTCGAAGAATAACCTGATGTCGTCGATTGAGTATTTCAGCATGGTTATCCGTTCGACTCCCATGCCAAAGGCAAAGCCGGTATAGACTTCCGGGTCGTATCCCACCATTTCAAACAGCCTGGGGTTGATTATGCCCGCACCGAGAATTTCGAGCCATCCGGTTGTCTTGCAGACCCTGCAGCCTTTGCCCGAGCAGAAGATGCATCCGATGTCAACTTCCGCGCTCGGCTCTGTGAAAGGAAAGAAACTCGGCCTGAACCGCACCGGGGTTCCGGGGCCAAACATGCTGTGGATAAACGCTTCGAGGACGCCCTTCAGATCGCTAAAGGCGATATCCGTGTCGACCATAAACCCTTCCACCTGATGGAACATAGGGGTATGGGATATATCGGCGTCACAGCGGTAGACCTTTCCCGGAGCGATGACTTTCAGCGGCGGTTTTCTTTTCTCCATAACCCGAATCTGAACAGGAGAGGTATGGGTTCTCATGACCACTTCATCGGAGATATAGAACGTATCCTGCATGTCACGGGCAGGATGATTTTTCGGCATATTGAGGGCCTCAAAATTATAGTAATCGAGTTCGACCTCCGGTCCTTCTTCTATTTCAAATCCCATCGAAACAAAAATATCGGTGATCTCTGCAAGGATTTTGTTCAGAGGATGTTTCCTGCCGAACGGGGTATACTTCCCGGGAAGGGTAATATCAAGGGTCTCTGCAAGCGCCCGCTTTTTATGGTCAGCCTGCTTGAAAAGTGATTCACGCCTTCCGATTTCTTCATCGATGGAATGCTTCACTTCGTTCACCGCTTTCCCATAGGCAGGACGCATTTCAGGANCAACCGTCGAAAGGGCCTTCAGCTTTTCGGTGACAAGCCCCTTTTTCCCCAGATATTTTACTTTGAGTTGNTGTAATTCGGCGAGCGAAGCGGCCGATTCTGCTTCCGAGAGAAATGAATCCTTGAGAGCAAGAACGTCATCCACTTCGTGTCTTAACTTTTGACTTTTTCTACGATCTGGTTAAAAGCAGACGGATCATTGTAGGCCATGTCTGCAAGGATTTTCCTGTTCAGCGTGATATTCGCCTTCTTCAGTCCCGACATGAACTGGCTGTAAGTCATACCGCACGCGCGAACCGCCGCATTAATTCTGATCGTCCAGAGTGAACGGAATTCGCGCTTCTTTACCCTACGGTCCCTGTATGCATACTGCAGCGCCTTATCGACCGCTTCTGTCGCAACGCGGAAGAGGCGGCTTTTTGCCCCGTAGTATCCCTTGCTTTGTTCCAGGATATTCTTTCTTCTCCGTCGTGTCTTAAATCCACCTTTTGCCCTGGGCATCTATTACCTCCAAACTGTTTCCTGATTCCTGTTTATTCTCTGTTCCTCTTAACGTATTACTGCCTGCCGCTTATTTCTTTACAAATAAGGAATAAGCCTTTTAATTTTATGAAACTCGGCATCAGAGACCAGCGAAGAGGTTCTGAGCTTTCTCGTTCTCTTTGCCGACTTGCCGGTAAGAAGATGGCTCTTGTATCCGCTCCACCTCTTGATCTTGCCGGAGCCGGTCACCTTGAATCTCTTTTCCGCTCCTCTGTGTGTTTTCAGTTTCGGCATCCTGTCGTCCTCCTCTTCTCAAGAACCTGAGCTTAATATTCTAAACGATTTTTAAAAATTTTTAAAGAGGTTTTTGCAAATACCGCGGGTGCCTCTGTTCAGAGACGG
>JGI11641J44799_10000668_pt1 | contig 10398 bp, 10 predicted proteins | sample WetSurSiteA1Bulk_FD_44799 | JGI IMG/M metagenome (IMG submission 44799) | reverse complement strand
TACCTGCATTGAGTGGTGTCCGGCTGCCAGGGAATGCATCGGACANGAAAAATATGAAAGACTCATGAAAAATCGAGCAAAGTAAGACCAAACTGCTGCGATCTTCCTTCCAGAATCATGCTTTCCTATCGGTATCCTTAATATACATATATCAAATCTTTAGCTATTGCTTTATTTTAAGGATGTAACCTATTGACAATAAAAAGATAATTTTTTATAACATAGCCATATGTTGAAGAGAACTATTTTTTTTATAATTATGATTTTATATCTTGTATTCTTTTCTGCTAACGTGTCTTCTGCGCACACGAAGTCCTGTGCCGGATGCCATGCTGATATCGGGAAAGGACATAAGTATATCCATCCGGCGGTGAACCTCGGGTGTGAATCATGCCATATGAATAAAGATGGAATGCAACATCCAAAACAAAGGGGGAGCATACTGCTGAGAACAGATATACCGAAACTCTGTTTTCAATGCCATAAAGAATCAAAATTCACAGGGAAGTATGTCCATCTGCCGATTGAGAAAGGTATGTGTCTCATGTGTCATGATCCGCATCAATCGGATATTCAGGAGTTGCTCAGGAACGAACCTCAGGAACTCTGCTACAGATGTCACGCAAAAGAGAAATTCACTAAGAAATATGTCCACAAGGTTGCGCAGGGAGGATGCGGGATCCGATGCCATAGCCACCATGCCAGTGATTATCCCAAGCTCCTTGAATCAGGTATAAGTGATATGTGTATCGGGTGCCACAAGATACAACAGTCCGGCAATCATATTGTTTCACTGCCAAGAGGGAAAGTGCATCCTGTCTTCTGGGAAAAAGATCCCGGAAATCGCAAGAAAGAAATGACCTGTGCAAGTTGTCATAACCCGCACTGTTCAGATTACCATAAACTTTTTACATATAAGCGTATATGTAACCGATGTCATAAGGCTTATTAAATACCCTGTTTACGCCGCTGAAGGTATCCTCGTTTCTTATCTGTTAATTATGACTACGGATTTTACTGTTTTGGTATAACCGCCGTCAGAAATCATGGTGTACAGAGTACAGTAGCCTGTGGGCATTTCATCAGAGACGGTGAATTTTATGGTGGAACTATATGTGCCTTGCTCCCGTGATAGTTCTCTTTTATCAAGTTCAAAACTCTGTCTTTTATTCGTCAGTATCCTTGTTTCAGTGATGGTGGACGACTTCAGAGACTCGGGTCCAAGCAGTGTATAACTGACACTAGCTTCGAGTTTTGACCCGGTTTCTGTAATCCTGGGGGTAATAGTTGCGTTATTAATGAAAAGTGCAGCCCGCTTTGATACATTATTTGATTCTTCAGCTTTTTTTCCCTTCTCTTTCTGTTCCTCAGCTTTTTTCTGCTGTTCAATTATTTCTTCAGCTTTCTTTTGTTTTTCCTTCAACTCTTCCGCCTGCTGATCTTTCTTTTTTTGTTCTTCAGCCTTTTTCTCCAGTTCCTTGATTTTCTCTTCAACTTTACGTTCTATGTCTTTCTTCTCTTCTATTTTTTTCTCTTCAGCTTTCTTCTCGTTCTCCTGCAATTCTTCAGCTTTCTTCGGTTTTTCCTTTTGCTCTTCTGCCTTTTTCTTCTCGTCCGGCTTTTTTTCATCTGCCTGTTTAATATTATATTTCAGTCGCTTTGCAGCTTCTTCTCCGTTTTCTATTTGTCTGTCTTCATATTGGATTTTTGCCGTTTTCACCACATCAGTAATAAAAGATCCTACAATAAACCCTCCTACATTACCGGCAACAACTTGTCCCAAGGCACCCCCGGCAAGCGTTTGCAGCATATGATTTTTTTCAGATTTGTTATTGAAAGCTGTGGAAGAACAGCTCCAAAAAGGCAATACGACAATAAAAGAACAAAAGAGCAAGAGAACGGGTTTTTTCATCCTGAGTTTTCCTTAGTTATGCTAATTTACTATCTTTTTTCACTGGTTGTCAAATGAATCACCGTAGTTTATAAGAGCAGGAAAAGGTGAGTACAAGATATTTTTAGACCCTTGCTACTATTGAGGAATAATAATAACGGAGCAAATAATGAGAATACAGTATTTTTAAAAAAAGACAAGATAATTATTCCAGGGATATNAAAAGGTTACCCTGATTGTCTTACCGATGCACTCCTTAGTACCATTATACAAAATTACCCAGAAAATACTTTTGGTAAAACCTGCGCCAGGCGAACTGTTTGATAAGTAACCCGGAAAGAGAAAATGCCGTAGGGTTTGACGGAAGCGAAAATCTTCAAGTGAGAATATTTTCAATATTATCTACAAGATAATTTTCAAGTTCCTCTTCTATTTCGTTGGCATTAATGCCTTTTATCTCGGAAAGCCAGTTGAAACTTTCAAATTCATAAGAGTATTTGTTGTTGTGTACATCGTAATCTTCTATGACGGTGACTTTCACTGTATACATCCTGCCGGCTTCTTCTACCTGAACAGTCAATGCAACATGTCTGATTCTGTATGTTTCTTCTTTTTTCAGTACATCTACCTTCATTCTTCCGCCCTCCCCAAAGTTGACATGCTTTTTGATTATAACTTCGAGAGAGAATTATACCCTATAGGGTTCAAAATGGTCCTCTTTGTTTTCACGCTGAAGACCGTTTACTTTTTCTCGACAGGGTATTTGTCTTCAGACCATTCTCTCCAGCCACCCTTAAGAGCCTTTGCGTTGAAGCCTTTTTCAATCAGCTTTTTCGCCACACGGGCGCTCGTGCCTTCATTCGGTCAGGCGCAGTAGAGGACTATCTCTTTTTCCTTTGGCAATGTTTCTGACCAGGTATCGAGGGTCTCCGGGTCCATTTGTACAGCGCCGGTAATCTTTTCACTACTCTTTTCCCAGTCTTTCTTAGACCTAACATCGAGCAGAACCAAATCGGGTGATCCAAGTTTGGCCTTCAGCGCGTCCTTTGAAATACGAGGCGCATCTTTCGTGTTTATTCCGTATGTGCATGCAATGAACAAAACAAGAACTCCAAGCATTGCAAGCAAAGCCACTCTTTTCATATATCCTCCCTCATCTTTCGTTTTGATTATATCTCACAGGACCCATATTTCATAAGGATAGTTTACTCCGGCTAAAGCCAGTATTCAATAACATCGGAGCTGACACCAGTTGACAATTCCTTCATTTTTTACTAATTTTGAAGCAAGGGGGAGTATGAAGATAACGTTCTACGGGACGCGCGGGTCAATTCCCGTAGCAGACAGTGATTTTCTCCGGTATGGCGGAAACACTTCGTGCATTCTTGTAACTTTCAACAACGGAAGAATAGCTATACTGGATGCCGGTACCGGCATGAGGAAATTGGGGAACGATATCCTTGCAAAGGGAATCGAGCAGTACGATAATATTTTCATAGGATTATCCCATACCCATTGGGATCATATCCAGGGGTTTCCCTATTTCAAGCCTGCATATGATCCAAAGCGTCATTTCACCATTGCTATTTGCGGCAAGGGCAAGCAGGAAGAGAGTCTTGAACATATCTTTGAGCTACAGATGAGAAATGCCTTTTTCCCCGTATCAGTGAGGAAAATGGGTGCAAAATTTACCTTCTGGCAACCTGATCTTTCCTGTCATACAACAGCTTCAGGTATTCATGTCATCGCTGTGCAACATGGTCACCCCGGAGGGGCATATACCTACCGCATCAACGAAGGGAAGAAAACTCTTGTATATTGTACTGATATCGAATATGAAGATGAAATCGATACACATATTGTTTCCATTGCAAAATATGCCGACCTTCTGATACATGACGCCCAGTTCAGTACTGATGAACTGAAAACAAGGAAGGGATGGGGCCACAGCACCTGGCTACAGGCGATAGAAGTTGCAGAACGGGCAGAGGTCAAACAGGTAGCTTTTTTCCATCATGATCCGGATCATAATGACGGGTATCTGTTAGAGGTGGAACGGAAGTGCAAAGAGCGGCTCCCGAATTCCTTTTTTGCACGGGAAGGAATGGAAATAGAGATATAGCGTTTTTATTTAACAGAGACAATATTCCTTATCTCTGCCGGCTTGCTCTCCTGCACAGGTCCCCGGGAGGTGACCCGGTAATGTCTCTTCTTCGAAGGCTTTTCCTTATCGATAAATGAGGGGATTTGCGTCTCTCCGATCAGTACGAAACCCTCTTTTTTATTTATTTCCCTGTACACTTTATATCCTTTTACCCAGGTCTCCGGAGACTCTTTCCATATGAGGTATACATGTTCTTTGGACGGAACTGCCTGCAGATTTGTAGGCGGAGAAGGAATAAGCGCAGCCGGATCTATCCTGATTTCTACGGAAGCCGGGCCCTCGATAAGAATCTCATTTTGTCTCACGCTTCTGATGGTGTAGGAAACAGCCTTGTTCAGATCGAATATATCTCTGAATGAAGTCGATTGCAGCGGTTCTGTATTGACCGGTTTATCTGTATGGATANCAGATATCGCGCGCTTGTAAATATTGTATGCAAGTCCTTCTCCTGCGCTTTTCCATGAAAGCACAAGGGAATCATATTCAATAGCGAACACTATATCGCGTGGAGGAGCAGGAGGTTTTATGTCATGTATCACTAAGATAGTTGAGTCTTTGCTCATGATGCCCCGCAGGTTTTCTGCGATTATCTTGTAGGTAATCTGTGCTGTGCCTTTGTGGTCGGCATCGGTAAAAGAACGTTTGTTGTTTTCAAGAAATGCAATCTCTGCAAAATCTCCGCCTGTTGACTGCAGTACATGAAAACCTTTGATTGATGCAGGTTCTTTTTCGGGGAAATCCCAGGATAAGGTGATTTCCGATTCTCTCTGCACAGCGCGGAAGTTCGAAGGAGGATCAGGTTTTTCATACGATTTCAGGGTAGGGTCTCCCTTTTTTCCGCATGATATCAGTAAAAAACAGCAAGCGAAAAGCAGGGAAAGAGCAACGGGATGAAAGATACCTCTCCTGTATGTGCCGGCGGTCATTCTATAAGCTTCTTAAGTCTCTTTATCTGTTTTTTCACTTCTGTAGGGGAGGTACCTCCAAGGGATTTCTTATTCCAGACGGAATCCGTCACCGAGAGACGGGTATAAATATCTTCCCGGATAAGCGGGGAAAACTTCTGAAATTCATTCAGCGATACTTCTTCCAGTTTTTTATTCTGTTTGATCGCAGAACGGACGATTCGCCCTGTGATTTCGTGGGCCTGACGNAAGGGAACACCTTTCTTCACGAGGTATTCTGCCAGATCGGTNGCGGTAGAGTACGCAGCGCCTGCNGTCTCCTGCATCCTCATTGTCCGAAATGAAATCCCGGGAATCATTGCAACGAGAACCTCGATACANGATTTGACGGTATCAGCAGTATCAAAGACCGGGAGNTTGTCTTCCTGCATATCCCGGTTATACGCAAGAGGAAGNCCCTTCATTATGGTAAGGAGATTGACGAGATTTCCATAAATTCTTCCTGTTTTTCCCCTGATAAGTTCTGCTGCATCCGGATTCTTTTTCTGTGGCATTATACTCGACCCCGTTGTAAAAGAGTCAGGAAGTTCAATAAATTGGAACTCCTCTGTTGACCAGAGAACGAGTTCCTCTGCCAGTCTGGAGAGATGCATCATGAGGATAGAACTGTTCGAGAGGAATTCTATTGCAAAGTCTCTGTCCGACACAGCATCAATGCTGTTTTGCGCTATCTCCTTGAAATCGAGAAATTGTGCAACAAGGGCTCTGTCTACAGGAAGTGTTGTTCCTGCCAGTGCGCAGGCTCCGAGGGGAAGCCGGTTTATTCTTTTCAGAGAATCGACGAACCTTTCTCTGTCTCTCAGGAGCATTTCAACATATGCGATAAGATGATGCGAAAGAAGAACAGGCTGTGCTCTCTGAAGATGAGTATATCCGGGCATTGACACGCCGATATGGCGTTCGGCAAGATTGAGAAATATTCCCTGGAGGTTTTTTATCAATGCTATGATTTCACCCGATTCCGCACGGAGATACAACCTGAGGTCAAGCGCCACCTGGTCATTTCTCGACCGGGCTGTATGGAGCTTTCTGCCTGTATCTCCGATCTTTTGAATCAATGCTGCCTCGATATTCATGTGAATGTCCTCAAGGTCTTCTCTGAAGTGAAATTCCCCCGATGCAATTTCCCGTGCGATTTCCTGCAATGCTCCGGTTATTTTTTTTGCTTCATCCCGCTTTATTATCCCCTGTTGTGCAAGCATGCGTGTGTGAGCGATACTTCCCTCGATGTCATACTTCCAGAGCCGCAGGTCAAACGATATGGACTCAGTGAATGATTCGACGATTTTTGCTGTTTTTTCTGTGAATCTGCCCTGCCAGGGTTTCTTCATATTCCTCTTCCGGAAAATAATTTTAATGTAACAATAATAATATAGGTCAGACAGAATGCTGTCAAGATAAGGAAAAATCGGATATATTTATTGAGATACCCTGCCAAAAAGGATAAAGTAATTACATGGAACAAATAAAGCTTAAACTTCTTCAGGAGAGCATCGAATCGGTAATTAAGGGAAAAAGTAGTGCCGTGAAAATGGCGATTGTGACACTGCTGGCCAAAGGACACCTTCTTCTGGAGGATGTTCCCGGTATCGGAAAGACAACTCTTGCATTCACCCTTGCCAAGGCTACAAATTGCTATTTTCAGAGGATACAGTTCACCAGTGATATGTTGCCGACCGACATTATCGGCGTGAATATCTATAATCCGGATACAAAAGAATTTGAATTCAAATCCGGGCCCTTGTTCGCAAATATCGTCCTCGCTGACGAGATCAACAGAACAAATCCTAAAACACAGTCTGCCCTGCTTGAAGCAATGAATGAACGGAGGGTATCAGTCGATAGAAGCACATACAGGCTGCCGGAGCCGTTTATGGTGATTGCAACGCAGAACCCTATAGAATATCATGGAACTTTTCCCCTTCCCGAGAGTCAGCTCGATCGATTCATGATGCACCTGAAACTCGGATACCCTGCGCCGGAATATGAACGCCAGGTCATCCTGCAACAAGCAAGCTTTGATTCCATTGAGTCAATGAACCCTGTCATTTCAGCAGACGAAATTGTAAAAATGCAGAAAGAGGTTGATGCGGTGAAGATTGACGATAGCCTTGTTGAGTATCTCATGTCCATTATTACTCACACCCGCCGAATTGACAAGATACGGCTTGGCGTAAGTCCCCGGGGAGGACAGTTCCTGCTCAAAGCGGCCAGGGCAACTGCATATTATGAGGGGAGAGAATATGTGAATCCGGAGGATATAAAAGAAGCAGCGCCCCTTGTCCTCGGACACCGGATTATCCTGAAAACACAAATGTACATTTCCGATGCTGAAAAGGTGATCGAAGAGATTTTAGACAAAATACCGGTCCCGGTATGACGTCGACCAGGGAGGGCAAACGATTTTTCCTCGCAACACTCCTCATCGGCTTTGCCGCTTTCAATACAGGGAATAATCTTATCTTTCTTATCTTTTCCATGATGCTCTCTTTTCTTGTACTTTCCTTTGCAGTCCTCAGGGTCAATATGCATGGACTGAAACTCAGAATCTCACAGGAACAGGCTGTTTACGCACAGAGGCCGTCTGATATTAGTGTGACTGTGACAAATCATAAAAAATATCTCCATTCGTATTCAGTCAGGGTCCTTTCACCCGGAGGAAAAACAAAAGGAACACTATTCCCAAGGGTTGCCGCCGCATCAGAAACATCGCGTTCAGTCCCTATTCACTTTTCACGAAGGGGTTTCTTCCGGCTTGGGGAATTTTTCATTGAATCGACATTTCCCTTTATTTTAATTTCACGGAAAACAGCCTGTGCTGTAGAAGGGGGAATTCTCGTGTATCCTGAAATAATAGATACAGACAGGATATTCCCCGATCTTATCGGCAAAACCTATGAATCCGTATATGGCAGTAAACGAGGAGGAGATGAGTTTTCCCGGATACGTGAGTTCAGATATGGGGATGACTGGCGGAGGATTCACTGGAAAGCCTCTGCCAAGACTGAAAAATTCATGGTTATGGAATATGCTGAAGAGGAATCAAAAAGAATAACCATAGTGTTTGATAATCTGAAACCCCATAATGCGGAGGCATTCGAGAAGTCAGTTTCCCTTGGAACCTCAATTGCTGAGCGGCTTCTCCGTGAAGGATTTTTCGTGAGACTTATGACCTGCAGGAAACTGATTCCCTTCGGTTCGGGCAGGGAGCATCTTTTTAAAATACTTGATCTGCTTGCACAGATTGAGGGACAGGATTCATGGGAATGCCCGGCTACCGGCGCCCCTGAAGGATTCACCATACTCATACTGAATTCAGAGGAATCGCCTCTCAGTAAATATCGTAGTCTCAGTGACAGGGTGTTCTATGCCTCAGATCTATAAATTCTTAACAGCTCTCCTTGCCTTTACCGGCTGTATAAGCCTGATCATAACAGGAGGAATGAATCCCCTCATGATTATCACGGGAGCAGGACTGTTCCCCGGATATTATCGCTTTCTCAAGGGGATGCCCCCTGCGCCTAAATGGGCTATAGGTGGATTTTCTGTCCTGACCCTGATTGTTTTTTTCTTTGACTCACTCATTCTTTCGGACGATACTTTTCTCGCTGTCGCTCATCTGACCATAACATTCCAGGCGATAAAGAGCTTCGACCTGAAAGAGCCATGGGATCATCTTCAGGTCTACTTTATGTCGCTTCTCCAATTGATTGTTGCTTCCGAACTGACGAACTCCGTAGCCTTTGGAATAATTTTTCTTTTTTTCCTTGTTGCGTTCGCCTCCGCAATGGTGCTTTCCCACTTTGTCAAGGAGGGAACAATAGTAAAACTACGATTTCGCTCTCCGGTTTTTGCTATCTCTTTGCTTACTCTGTTTTTTACCTGTATCTTTTTTGTTTCTCTCCCCAGGGTATCCGGGAACATATTGGGGAAAAGCCATGTGAGGAGCATAAAAACAGCAGGATTTTCTGAACATGTTGATTTCGGATCTTTCGGGGATATGAAATTAGACCCTACCGTTGTCATGCGGGTTGAATTATCGAAAGATACAGGAATGCCGTACTACTGGCGCGGTATGACTCTGGATTATTTTGACGGGAATTCATGGGTTAATACGTTAGAAAAATCCCGGCTTTACAAAAACGATGGACTCTTCAGGGTGCAGCGATTCAAGCAGGAACAAGCAATTATCCAGAAGATTTTTCTCGAACCAATGGACAATGACGTTATCTTTGGCATGTCAGACATAGCCGCTGTTGAAGCGATCGGTTTCTCTCTGAATATGGATTCAGCGCATGCCTTGTCGCTGCCGTTTAAAAATAGTAAGAAGTTCAATTATATTGTATACAGCATCAGAGAAGCGCGGCCGGTTACTGAAAATGTCGGAAAATATCTGCAGATGCCTGCCCGTATGGAACGGGTATCACGGCTTGCACGGACCATCACTGACACTGATGACACAGCCGGTCAGAAAGCACAGAAAATTGAACAGTATCTCATTCATAATTTTTCTTATTCACTTGCTGTACCACAACCGCCTCAGGGCACAAGTCCCATAGATGATTTCCTGTTTGGAGCAAAAAAGGGATATTGTGAGCATTATGCGACTGCCATGGTCTTCATGCTCAGGGCATTAAGGATTCCCTCCCGCATCGTAACCGGGTTTGTGGGAGGAGAACCCAATGAATATGGTCAATATATTATCATCAGACAGAGCAATGCCCATTCGTGGGTAGAATCGGACATCGACGGTGTATGGAAGCGATTCGATCCTACGCCGCCGGTATCGGAGGGAATGCTGTCAGGCTTTTCGCTTTTTATCGATATGATGCGAATGAAGTGGGAAAGGTATGTGATCGCTTACAGCATTTTTGACCAGAGAGAAATTGCCCGGGTTATCGCCTTCCCCTTTCACGAACAGGGAATACTGCAGGTGAGAAGTCAGTGGAGAACTTTCCTTATTTCAGTCCTGTTCCTGACGGCAGGATTGATTCTCATCAGGTTTATAGTGCAACATCTGCGTGTGAAGCGCTACGGCTTCATCACGAGGTATTACCTGCGATTACGTGATCTCATCAGGAAGCGTGGAGGAACGATAACTCCTTCCTCCACGCCGGCCGATGTGAGACGGGAGGCTATCAGAAGCGACCTGGGAGGCAAGGTATCTGAATTCATCAGTATGTATGAGGAATACAGATTCGGGGGAAAGAGCATGACACAAGAGGAAAGAACGAAGTATCAGGAATTATTCACGGAGATTAGAAAGGAAACCACCCCAGATAATTCATAATGCTTAGAAGATCAGAGCAGATGCAGTATCAGCGCTCATTCTCGGTCTGCTTCCGCAGACCTCCGAGGTATCTCCCGAAAGCTTTCGG
>JGI11641J44799_10000667_pt1 | contig 10423 bp, 7 predicted proteins | sample WetSurSiteA1Bulk_FD_44799 | JGI IMG/M metagenome (IMG submission 44799) | reverse complement strand
CCGCCATAAAATTCCTTGTGGCGGGCAGGGAAAACCGGGCATTCAGCATGGCAAAGATGATTTCGGAATTACAGGCTGAAGCGGTTGTGGATTTTATCGGGTGGGTCACCCTGGATAAACTGCCTTCGTATGTTGCTGCCAGTGCTATTTGTGTATTTGTTCCCCGGGCGGATAACCTGGAGATCAACAACACCATTGCAACCAAGATATACCAGTATGCCGCCATGGGGAAACCGGTAATTGTCAGTGAGGCCAGGATGATGAAAGAATTCGTGGAATCAAACCGCATCGGATTTGCCGTGCATTATGGCAATGTCAATGAATTCTGCGATATTGTCAGGCAGATTTACCGCGAACCTGGAATCGCAGCTGCCATAAAAACAAGGGCGGTTGATATAGCCGGCCGGTATATCTGGGAAAATACTTCCAGTGAGTTTGTAGGCTGGTATGTTAAAATGACTTCATCCGTATGCTAGCAAACATCAAATCGGCAGCAAAGGGAACCATCATCTATGGATTGGCCAATGTTTCGATCAAACTGATTGGTATTGTCCTCATACCTATTTACACCAATTTCAAGTATCTTTCTAAGGAGGATTTTGGTGTTCTTGGTGTTATGGACATCACCTATCAACTGGTTGTGATCGTTTTTGGACTTTCCCTCTATCAGTCCCTGGCAAGATGGTATTTTGATCCCGAGCACAGATCTTCACAGAGATCCATGCATTTTACCGTAGTAGTAATCAATGCCGCCATTTGCTCTGCATCATTTCTCCTGGTATATCTTTTCTCCTCGCATCTGTCTGTTCTACTGTTTGATACGGGCAGGTACTCAAGGCTTATCTGGATCATGTTTGCCAGCTCATCGGTAAATATTATTTCCACCGTGTCCATGATGTTGCTCCGTTTGCAGGAGAAAGCCGTAAAATATTCAGCCATCAGTATTTCAAAGCTCCTGGTGACCCTGGGGATTACCATTTATTTTGTTGTTTTCCGGCACCGGAGCGTTCTGGGTGTTTATGAAGCAATGCTTATAGGAGAAATAGCCGGTCTGGTGCTCATTTCCGGGGATATTGTCAGGAACAGCGTTGCCAAGTTCGAATACAAAAAGCTGATAAAAATGCTGGGGTACGGTCTTCCCCTGATGCTTGCCTCGGTATCCTCTGTACTGCTCAACACATTCGACCGTTATTCCCTGAACTATCTGTCCGATCTGGATACGGTGGGAACCTATACACTGGCCTTCCGTATTGCCAATACCATCAAAGTAGTGGTGATCACCTCCATCCAGCTTTCGCTGGTGCCCATTCTCTTCAAGAAACTGGGCGATCCCGATCACAAAAGATTTATTGCCAAGAGTATGAATTACAGCGCTTTTGTTGTAATGTTGTTCATCCTCTTTGTCTCCATTTTCAGCCTGGAGATTGTCAAAGTTTTCTCTTCCAACACATCGTATTGGGAAGCAGCCGGTATTATCCCTTTGTTGTCGTTCTCCATGATCTTTGTGATGATGAAGGAAAATGTTCTCATCGGACTGCAGATCACAAAAAGTTCGACCACCATGGGTGTGCTGATTGCCCTGACTGCCCTGTTCAACCTGGGATTAAATATGTTGCTGATACCACGGTTTGTATTGTTTGGTGCAGCTTCGGCCACCCTGATCTCCCAGTTAGTCATGTTCATATTGTTTTACATTGTCGCACAGAAAAAATATGCTATTCCTTATGAATTCAGGAACCTGGTTGTTCTTGTCGTTACTGGAATTTTCTTATACCTGCTCTCACTGATAACCGTTCACTGGCCATTGTTACCCCGCCTGCTTTATAAGTTTGCCTTGATTGTGCTGATGCCTGTACTTTTGATACCGCTTGGTTTTTATGAGGCCATCGAACTCCAGCGGATAAAAGGGTTTATTGGTAAATATTCAGGATTTTTGATCAGGAAATAGCCTCGATGATCCTGTGGCTGGCATCACCCGCACCGTAAAAGTGATGCATATTGATAAAAGCGCGTGATTGGAGCTGCTGATAGGCATAGCATATTTCCACCTCCCGGGGGCCGGTCAGGAAGTTGTAATGGTTATTCACCAGCTCGGTCCATTCGGTTTCCGTACGGACAGTGATACAGAATTTGTCGAAGAAGTAGGCTTCCTTTTGCATGCCACCGCTGTCAGTTATTACAAGCTTACAGTGCTTGAGGAGTTCAATGATATCGAAATAGCCAACAGGATCAATGGGTTGGAATTCGGGATGGATATCGTTTTCGGCCATGATCTTGCGGGTTCTGGGGTGCAGGGGTAAAATCACAGCCCGGTCGCGGTGGATCTGATTCAGAGCTCTAATTATTGAGCGCAGATTTTCAGTGTTATCTGTATTTTCCTGTCGATGAACCGTACAGAGAACGAATCTTCCGTTTGCAAGATTCAACCTGTTGATGATTTCTGACCGCTGGGCCGACATGGAACCATAATATAGGGCGGCATCGTACATGACGTCCCCGACCTTGGTAATGATGCAGTTGAAATGCCGGAATCCCTCCTGGTCGAGATTATGGACAGCCGTGTCGGTAGGACAGAACAACATGTCCGAGATCCGGTCGGTGACAATGCGGTTTATCTCCTCGGGCATGGCCATGTTAAAGGACCGGAGTCCGGCTTCAACATGTGCCAAACGGATATTCAGCTTTCGTGCTGCAAGTGCTCCCGCCAGGGTCGAATTGGTATCACCGTATACCAAAACCATTTCCGGTTCTTCTTTCAGCAAAACCCTTTCAATTTCTTCAATCATACGGCCGGTCATGGCACCATGTGATAAGCTGTTGATCTCGAGGTGATAATCTGGTTCGGGTATCTCCATTTCCTTGAAAAAAACGGAAGACATGTTGTCATCGAAATGCTGCCCTGTATGCACAATGACTTCCTTTATAGCACCGGTCTGACGGATAGCCCTGCTGACTGCTGCTGCTTTGATAAACTGCGGGCGGGCACCGATAATGGTGATGATCTTTTTCAAGTGATTGTTCTGTTTAGAAGTTCACAAAGCTCTTTGGTAAGGTTTTTCCTGGAGAACCGTTCAATATTGCTGCTTGTTGTTATTAACTTTTGCTGTAAATATAGTTCAAACAAGCCTAACAAGTGCTCTTTGAGCCCGGGAGCATCATCATAACCAAAGATTTTCCCTGCGCCGGTATTGGAGAGGATGGCCGCCGCATCACCATCAGCCGGGCCAAAAGCCAGTATGGGGCGGTGAGCCGACAGGTATTCGAAGAATTTATTGGTGAGAATACCCCCGGCATTAGGTGTATTGTTGATGCACAGTAGCAGGACATCAGTGCCGGAAAGAATCGCAAGGGTCTGATCGTGGGGGATAAAATCTTCTGATACCAGATATTCCTGAAGCTGGTGTTTGCGGATGGATTCGGATATGGCGAGGTCGGTTTTCCCGATCAGTCTGATCTGAAGCCTGGCGGAGAAACCAGGATTACTATTTACCAATTCGGCCAAAGCTTTCCAGAGTATTTCAGGATTCCTCGATTTCGGCATGGATCCCAGGTGCAGTAAGGTAAATCTTTCACGGTCGGTTTCGACAGCGTTCATTGGTTCTGAATCGTAACCGTTGGTGATGGTAGTTACATGTCCGATACCCATTGATACAAAATCACGGGTCATGCCAGGGCTCACGGTGATCACGTGATCAGCATTTTCCAGCACTGCTCTTTCCAGTTTGCGGTGACAACGGTCAGCCCATCGGGTAAGCGCAAGGTCCCTGTAGAAATCGATATTGGTCCACGGATCCCTGAAATCGGCGATCCATTTGATGTTTAACTTACGCTTCAGTCCAAAACCGATCAAATGCATGCTATGGGGAGGCCCTGTGGTTACAACCACATCAACAGGATGGGCTCTCAGGTAGCTGTTCAGCAGCCTGACTGATGGTCTTACCCAAAGCCTGCGGGGATCAGGAATAAACAGGTTGCTCCTGATCCAGAGCGATATTTTTGTCATGAATCCGGGTTTTGTCTTGTCCGACATCAGGGCAACACCGAGCCGGTCCTCTTTTTTCCTGCCGGTCAGCTTTTTATAAATGGTATAAGGCTCCCATATGGGCGAGGCAATGACCTCAAGGTTATCGGGTATATCGTTAAGTAATGACATATCAATTTCCTGGGGTTCAGGATTGGTAGGTGTATAAACAACTGGTTCCCAGCCGGATTCGCGAAAGTATTTTGCGAATTTAAGCCACCGCAGAACGGCAGAACCCCCGCAGGGAGGCCAATAGTAAGTAATAATCAGGACTTTTCTCATGGAGATTGTATACTACAAATTTAAACAAGCATTTTTTTAAAAAACGACTTAACTTTAATAAAAAGTTAAACGACCAAATATTTACCAATATGAGAGACCATACTACAAACCGCCGGGTCTTTATAAAGACCACTGCAACCGCTGCTGCCGGAATCGCCCTGATGCCTGGATTTGGGTTTGTGTCCAACAGGGTGACAAAGCCCTTGAAGAGAGCTTTCGGAAAACTTGGTTTTGAGGTAACCTCACTGGGTTTGGGCGGGCAGGCTTCCATTCAGTGGACACCTGATGATGTAGACCCGGTTAAGATCATCCTGAAGGCCTTTAACTTAGGGGTGAATTACTTTGATACCTCCAATGTCTACGGGCCAAGTCAGGTCAACTACGGCAAAGCTTTCAGCGAGTTGAGCCTGGATCCTGGCAAGGCTGGATACAATGAGAAGCGCCGGCGTTCAATTTTTTTGACAACCAAAACGCACCTTCGGCATGCCAAAGGTGGCAAGAATACACCGAATGTTACCAGCCGCACCAATGGTCCGGAGGGATCTTTCACTGTTGATGATGTCAAAAGAAGCCTGTCGCAAATGTTCGGCGATAACCAGGGTAGCTATCCTTCCGGTGCTTACCTGGATATGGTACTAATCCATAACCTCAATACCATGGAAGAGGTTAATGCATTGTATGAGGGACTTTACGACACTGATCCAAAGGCTGAAAGAATCGGCGCCCTGGCAGCCTTGCGAGATTTAAGGGACGGAACCAACCTCACCGGGCTAAATCCAAAAGAGGAGAAGCTGATCAGACACATCGGATTTTCAGGACATTATTCACCCCCGGTTATGGTTGAAATGATCCAACGTGATAAGACCAACCTGTTGGATGCAATGCTTATTGCCATCAATGCCAATGACCGGCTGAATTTCAACATGCAGTACAACGTAATACCGGTTGCTGCTGCAAAAAATATGGGCGTGATCGGAATGAAGGTATTTGCCGATGGGGCCATGTACACCAAGGAGCCCCATTGGACGAGGGGACCCATGGAGGTTGTCCGGTCAGTGGGAAGCATGACCCTGCCAAGCAGGCCCCTCATCGGGTATTCTCTTACCACGCCCGGGGTACATACGGCCATTATCGGCATCGGTCAGATCAATGATGACCCTGCCCAGTGCCAGCTCGAACAAAATCTGAGCGCGGCTCAGGTCGACCCATCCGGCATGAGTTCAACTGACCGGCAGGAAGTTGAAAGAATGACCCAGGCTGTCAAAGAAGGCAAGACAAATTATTTTCAGTTACCGGACAGGGGCTTGACAATGCCGTCGGGTGTTTCGGCAAATCAACGCAAAGCCGGCAGCGAAAGGATCGTGGAAATCAGCTGGCATACAGCCTTTGCCGGTAATTCGCCACTTAAATCCTATGAAATCTGGCGGGATGGCAACCAGATCAGCTCCCTGACCCACAAACCCCAGACGAGCAAAACTCCGTTTGCCTTCAGTGATAAGCTGACAGACGGAGAATCGCATGCTTATTCTGTTGTTGTGGTAGATTTTGCCGGACGAAGAGCAGAGAGCGAAGCGGTGAGGGTGGAGCAGCTATAACTTCTTCAGCAATCCCTTCATACTGACCTTATCTCCCATGATCTCCGGCAGGCGGTCGATAGTAACTCTTTCCTGCCGGAGGGTATCACGGTAACGGATCGTGACAGTATTATCCTGCAATGTATCATGATCCACGGTAATACAGAAAGGGGTACCAATGGCATCCTGGCGACGGTAACGCTTACCAATGGAATCTTTTTCCTCATACTGGCAGTTAAAGTCAAATTTCATCCGGTCCAGGATCTCACGAGCCTTTTCAGGAAGGCTGTCCTTCTTTGTCAGGGGTAAGATGGCAAGTTGCACAGGTGCGAGTTCTGGGGGCAATTTCAGGACCACACGCTCTTCCTTCGCACTGCCTTCCCATTCGACCTTCTCTTCAACATAAGCGTTGGAAAGCACGGTAAAGAACATGCGGTCGAGGCCAATAGAGGTCTCAATTACATAAGGAGTAAAGCCTTCGTTTGCTTCGGTATCGAAGTACTGTATTTTCTTGCCGGAGAATTTTTCGTGGTTACCAAGGTCAAAGTTGGTACGCGAATGGATACCTTCCACTTCCTTAAAACCGATCGGGTACTCAAATTCAATATCACAGGCAGCATTTGCATAGTGTGCCAGCTTTTCGTGATCATGAAAACGGTATTTGTTATCGCCCAAACCTAATGCCTTGTGCCATTTCATCCGTTTTTCCTTCCAGTATTCATACCATTCCATTTCGGTTCCGGGCTTGATAAAGAACTGCATTTCCATCTGCTCAAACTCGCGCATGCGAAGGATGAACTGGCGGGCAACGATTTCGTTCCGGAAAGCCTTACCGGTTTGTGCAATTCCGAACGGTATTTTCATACGGCCGGTTTTTTGCACGTTGAGGAAATTGACAAAGATTCCCTGTGCAGTTTCTGGCCTGAGATAAATGGTATTGGCCTCTTCACTTACCGAACCCAGCTGGGTGCTGAACATGAGGTTGAATTTCCGAACTTCGGTCCAGTTCCGGGTACCGGATACCGGGCATACAATTTCTGTATCGAGAATGATCTGGTACAATTCCTTGAGGTCATCATTCTCAAGGGCGCTGATGTACCTTGTGTGCACTTCATTGTATTTTTGCCGGTTCTCAATTACACGCGGGTTGGTGGTCCTGAATTTTGTCTCATCAAAGGAAGCTCCAAACTTCTGTACGGCCTTATCGACCTCTTTCTGAATTTTATCATCAATTTTCTGGAGATGATCTTCAATAAGCTGATCAGCCCGGTATCTTTTTTTGGAATCCTTGTTATCGATCAGGGGATCATTGAAAGCTGACACATGTCCAGAAGCCTCCCAGGTACGAGGATGCATGAAGATTGCAGCATCAATGCCCACGATGTTTTCATTCAGTTTGACCATGGATTCCCACCAATACCGGCGTATGTTATTCTTTAGCTCAACCCCGTTCTGACCATAATCATAAACAGCGCTGAGACCGTCGTAAATTTCGCTTGATGGGAAAATGAATCCGTATTCCTTACTGTGGGCAATGATTTTCTTAAAGAGATCTTCCTGTACCATTTTGTCAATGTTTGTATGATGAGGGGCAAATGTAATGGAAAATATTTTCAAATAATTCTGCTAATTTTGATTTTCAATGAATCAAATCGCAAGATGGATCACCAATATGACTTTTTAGTAATCGGGTCCGGGCTGGCAGGATTGGCATATGCCCTGAAAGTAGCAGATTTTGGCAAGGTTGCCATTATTACCAAGGCATCCCTGAGCGATACCAATACAAGTTATGCCCAGGGTGGAATTGCCGCGGTCACCAGTGAAGTGGATAATTTCGGAAAGCATATCAATGATACGCTTATTGCCGGCGATGGCCTGTGCAACCGGAAAGTTGTTGAAATGGTGGTAACGGAAGGACCCGCCCAGATAGACCAATTGCTGAAATGGGGCACCGATTTCGATCGTCAGACCTCAGGGAAATTTGATCTTGCGCGTGAAGGAGGGCATTCGGAATCCAGGATATTTCACCACAAGGACAATACGGGATTTGAAATACAAAAAGTGCTGACGGCAACAGTCAGAAGCCATCCCAATATTGACATTTTCGAGAATTTTTTTGCTATTGAAATTCTTACCCAGCATCACCTGGGGAGGTTGGTAAAAAGATATTTACCGGATATTGAATGTTACGGGGCCTATGTCCTCGATCTGAAAACCGGGATAATCCATGAGTTCTTATCCCGGGTGACACTTATTGCAACAGGAGGTATCGGTAACCTGTATCATACTACAACCAACCCCCTCATTGCAACGGGCGATGGGATAGCCATGGTATACAGGGCCAAGGGTATCATCGACCATATGGAATTTGTGCAATTCCATCCTACGTCGTTGCATAATCCCGGGGAAAGGCCATCCTTCCTCATCACGGAAGCCATGCGTGGTCACGGAGCAATTCTCAGGAACCACAGGGGAGAGGATTTCATGATTCGCTATGATAAGCGGGGTTCACTGGCGCCACGGGATATTGTGGCAAGGGCAATTGACAATGAGATGAAAACCAGCGGAGAAGAATTTGTATTACTCGATGGCACACACCTGAACGGCGAAGATCTCAGGCAGAGTTTCCCCAATATTTATGAAAAGTGCAAATCGCTTGGTATTGATTTCACCAGGGATATGATCCCTGTTGTACCGGCAGCGCACTTCCTGTGCGGAGGAATAAAGGTAGATACGAACGGATGCAGCTCCATTCAACGGCTCTATGCTGCAGGGGAATGTTCAAGTACAGGTCTGCACGGGGCAAACCGGCTGGCCAGTAATTCGCTGCTCGAAGCCATGGTGTATGCCAACCGGGCGGCAGGACATTCCTTGGAAAACTTTAAAAAGTTTCCCATCCAGAACAATATTCCTGTATGGAATGATGAGGGCACTACCCATCCCGAGGAAATGGTGCTGATCACCCAGAATTACAAGGAAGTCCAGCAGATATTCAGTTACTATGTCGGTATCGTCAGGTCCAACATCCGCTTAAAAAGGGCAATGGAAAGGCTCTGGATTATCTACAATGAAACGGAGGAATTGTTTGCCCGGTCCAAGCTATCACAAAAGCTTTGTGAACTGAGGAACATGATCAATGCCGGGTATCTTATCATTAAGGCTGCACAGCAACGGAAGGAAAGCCGCGGATTGCACTATACGCTGGACTATCCAAATAAAAACCCGGCTAATTTGTCGGATATATAATTAAAATCTGATCCAGCAGCTTTTCTATTTCATCGGTATTCAGTGATGTAACCAGTTTCATCCTGATCTCTCTGAAATCAGGCAACCCTTTGAAATAGTTGGAGAAATGCCTGCGCATTTCAAAGATACCCCTTGGGATTCCCTTTACTTCCAATGATTTTCTGAACTGTAACCGGGCAAGATCTACTTTTTCGGGCAGGGTCAGTGGAGGCAGCAATTCGCCGGTATTCAGATAATGCCTGATCTCGTGAAAAATCCAGGGTTTCCCGACCGTGGCCCTGCCAATCATGATGCCATCTACCCCGTAATGGTCAAAGGCTTCGAGAGCTGACTGGGGTGTAATGATGTCACCGTTGCCGATAATGGGAATCTTCATTCTTGGATTGTTTTTCACTTGTCCGATCAGCGTCCAGTCTGCGCTGCCTTTATAAAGCTGTGCGCGGGTGCGACCATGAATGGTGAGAGCTTTGATTCCGACATCCTGGAGTTGTTCGGCAATTGTCACTATGTTTTTGCTGTTCTCATCCCATCCTAATCTTGTCTTTACGGTAACCGGAAGTTTCACCGCATCAACAATTGCCCTGGTCATTTCCACCATCAGCGGAATATTGCACAGCATACCTGCGCCTGCTCCCCGGTTTGCTATTTTGCGGACCGGGCATCCGAAATTGATATCGATAAGGTCGGGTCTGGCTTCCTCGGCTATCCTGGCCGCTTCGACCATGCTGTCGATAAGATGACCGTATAACTGAATACCGATAGGCCTTTCATCATCCGTTATTTCCAATTTCTTCAGGCTTTTTTTTGCGTCGCGGATCAGTCCGTCCGACGGAATAAATTCTGTATAAACCATGTCGGCACCAAAACGCTTACAGATGAACCTGAACGAGGGATCGGTCACATCTTCCATAGGGGCAAGGAGAAGAGGCTTATCGTGGAGTGATATGTTGCCAATGGCCACCAAAACTATGCGCAATTTGACAGCAAAATTAGCAAGTTTGTTGTGATTGTTGTGATTGTTGTGATTGTTGTGATTGTTGTGATTGTTGTGATTGTTGTGATTGTTGTGATTGTTGTGATTGTTGTGATTGTTATGATTGTAATTACCTTTGCTGCAAATTTAACTGTCTGCAGCATGTCACTTTTTACTGATACCTTGCGCCAGAGTTTCATTCAAATGTCCACCGCGGCAAAGCTTATGCTGGTTCTGTTACTGGTGTTGTTCTTTTTAATTATCGGACTTATGTTTGCTGCCGTATTGGCAGTCCCCCTTTTTGGTTTCGACCTGAATGCCCTTTCT
>JGI11641J44799_10000666_pt1 | contig 10437 bp, 6 predicted proteins | sample WetSurSiteA1Bulk_FD_44799 | JGI IMG/M metagenome (IMG submission 44799) | reverse complement strand
AGCACTAATCACTCCTAAAGGCACTCCGATGAGAACTGCCATAGACATTCCAACGATCAGCAACTCAAGTGTGGCAGGTGCGCGTTCTGTGATTTCTTGCAGGATAGGTCGCTTGGTTGCAATCGAGACACCCATATCACCATGTAATAAATCACGAATATAGATTGCATATTGCACTGGAAGTGGTCGATCCAATCCCAATTGTTTGGTCACCCTTTCTATATCTTCTGGTCTTGCTCTTGGACCAATATAAAGGACAGCAGCATTCGATGGGATCACACGCGCTAGAGAAAATGTGATCATTGACACACCGATTAATACAATAATCGAGCTTAATAATCGGCGGATGATAAATTCTAGTTTACGCACGATGGATATATGGTCCCGTTTGTTAATCAATCAATGATTGAGTCTGGCCGAAAGTGTAAATCTGCCCTCGGCCAGACTCCCATTAAAGTTATTGTTTTATTTAGTTGTTGTTAATTCGTAATAGAAATACGGAACAAATGGGTAATTTAAATTATATTCGAAGCCTTCAATATATTTCGGGATGAGGAATACCGTCTTTGTATCGAACAAATATGCTCCAGGAGCTTCATCCACGAGGATGTTCATCGCCTCGATATATTTGGCTTGCGAGGTCTCAGGATCAACCACTGTCTTGGAGATAGCTTCATCTAGTATTTCATTGTATGTCATATTTTTCCAGAACGACAGGTTGAAGAAGGGTGCTTCTGTCCAATAGAATAGCGACCATAAATTATCTGATCCGGCATCAGCGTAGGTTGGCCAATACACAGTCGGTAGCATATCAAAGGCATTAGCTGGATCCGCTTTCGCCTGTTCCCATAATGGAGACCATAACATAGGAACAAGGGTTACTTCTACCCCAATCTGGGCAAATGAATCCTTGATTAATGGGACCAATGCGACTGATGTATCATTATTGGATACGTACCACATATTAAGGTTGAAACCACCATCAGGAAATCCTGCTTCTGCTAATAACGTTCGTGCTTTTTCCAGGTCATAAGTATATTGAGGTACCTTTTCAGACCATGGCCATACTCCTTTCGGAACTGGACCACGGGCTTGTGTACCTAACCCTACTCGAGCGATGTTAATNATGTCCTCATAGGGCATCGCGTAGGATAGTGCCTGACGAACTTTAATATTATCCAGCGGTGGGCGAAGTGTATTAAAGAAGACCAGATAATTAAACATGGACTCTTCTTCATGATAGGTAAAATTAGGATTTTCCTTATAGGCAGCGATGTTCTCTGGCGGGATTGATGTGACCAAATCAACTTGTCCTCCATCCAGTAATTGCTGCTGAGTAATTCCCTCAGTAACAAATTGGACATAGACCTTATCAAATTGTTCCGGTTTCCAACCGCCCCAATAATCCTCAAAACGAGTGAAGACTAGTTCCTGGTCAGGCTTATAGGACTCTAGCATATAAGGTCCTGTTCCTGCATCCACACCCGTCTCAAAGTAATCAGGATTCGCTTCTGCAGCTTGAAGAGCTTTTGGACTGATGATTCTAGATCCATCAGCTGAAGATGCAATCCAGTCGATTGGTGCGGAAGAGGTCAAATTAAATTTGACAGTTAAATCGTCGACCACTTCAACATTATCAAGCATCCACCAAATGAAGGCTGCTCCACCATGGTCTGCAATTGCTTCAATGGACATTTTCACTGCATCCGCAGTGAGTGGTTCACCGTCATGAAATTTCACATTTGGACGCAAGTGGAAGGTCCATACTGTGCCATCCTCATTAGATTCCCAGCTTGTGGCAAGTAATGGTGTAAATTCTTCTGCTGAACCAGGTGGGTTAATTCGCAGCAATTGCTCATACATGTTATTCAAATAAGCCACTTCAGTCGAAAATGATTTGACGGGGTCCCATGTAGTAATTGCTGCAGCAGATGCTATCTTTAAGACTTTTGGTACTACTTGTGTTGGCTCTGGTGGCACTGCGGTAGGCTCTGGCGGTGGTGGTGCTTCGGTGTTCACTGGTGCTTCGGTGGTCACCGGTGCTTCAGTCACCACCACGGGGGCTTCCGTGGTTGCCTGGCCGCAAGCGCTCAAGGCGAGTGCTGCCACTATAATTATCGTAAATATAAACCCTTTCTTACTCATGTTTTCCTCTTATCTCCTTTTGGCTGACAAGATTTTTACGAACTCCATTTGTATTCAGTAAGTTTAGGATTTTGCCTTCGATATTGCCTCCTTCCTTTTGACTTTATTTACTGTGGGTGGTAATAGCTTTGTTATGATTTCACCTTCGTTAGGTAATGAAGCATCCACCCAAAGCAAGCAGGTTCGGGTGGTGCCTTCATTTCCCCAACGATGGTATAAAGAACTTGAAAAGTAAAGGCAGTCACCCGCTTCCAAATGGTGATGCTCACCTTCACCCAGGTAAAAGTCGACAGATCCTTCTAGGACGTAGATCAATTCCTCACCTTCATGTGAATAGGACCCCTCACTGCTGGCTCCTGGTACAAGCACAAAGGTTTGGGCTTCCATCAATGAAAGTCCGTGGGTCAGCTGTTCAATACGTACCCCGGCTAGGTTTTGTTCAAATATTTGCCGTTCTGCTGCCCTGACCAATTTATGGTCACTGCTGAAGGTATCTTTGTATAAGTCGGAAAGATGGATATTATAAACAAGGGATAATTTGAGCAATGACGCCAGAGAAATCCCGGTCGCGCCTCGCTCGACCGCACTGATAAATGACACGGACAGGCCTGATTGTTTGCTCGCTTGTTTCAGGGTCAGTTTTTTCTTGTGCCTGTAAACCCGTAATTTTCGACCGAGCTCGTGTGCATCGTCTGCTGTTTTGATCACAGCAGTTTCGGATTGGATTGGTTTTTGTAAATTGGGATCCAGACGGATGGCAGCAAAATTGAGGCCATGCTCTTTTCGAAGATTTTGGATCCGCCGAAGGCGGAATATGTCTTCGTCATCATATAATCGGTGCCCGGATTGCGTGCGTTGGGGTTGAATAAATCCCACCTGTTCCCACAAGCGTAGCGTAGCAGTGCTTACCCCAACAAGCTTGGCAGCTTCACCAATCGGGTGTCGTAATACTTCAGACAATAAACCTCCTTATATATTTCAGGGAAAAGAGGAAACCACGTCTGGTATTAATATATTCTAGCAATTTTATATGATTACAGTAATTCATTGTAGCATAAACCTGCCGGTATAACAATCATTTTCTGTTTGATTTAGGCAACCATTTTGCATCGATATCTTTGATCACCCGATCTGTGGCACACGCCCTCACAGTTACTTCAGACAAAACCCCCATTGTCACGTATTTCCGGTCGAGGGTCACAGAGCAAGATTTTCCACCCGATAGATGCACATTATGGGTGGCGGTTTCGGTGGCAATCCTTTCTGCTCTTTCGACAGCCTCCTCCAGGTTACTAAATACCTCACGATCATGAGGCGAATGGACCAGGTATTCCAGTGTGCCGCTGCCAATAATATGCGGTTGGACCAGGATCTCTACCGTGTGGGTGATACTGGCAACTGCAGCACCCACCGCGTTCCCCACTTCAGCGTGCGGGGGGATAANGCACCTGCTATGCAACCGTTCAGCCACTTTTGGGATAAAACACCTGACTGGAGCACCGAGGGCAATAATGGGTTTACGCACTTGGATATACCCACTTATATCTGGAAAGGTCTCATATCCCAACAGGCATTCCAACAATTTTTTCCACACCTGAGGTGCTGAGCTCAGGCTGTGGTTGGTTATATCGCAAAATAGCTTGTCCAGCACCTCCTCGGCGACTCTCGCCACCACCTGCTCACGGACAAATTCGGTAAAACTTTCCACGCTCATGTTCAATTGTCGGGCAGTCCATTCCGTCCCCGCCTGTGCAGCTTCGAGGTTGTCACCTTCCTGAATTGATTCAGACCACAGGACATCCGTCGGAGTCAACCCGGCTTTCCTTACCACTCCCATATTCTCCAGCTGCTCGACCAGGCTGCTGTGTTCACCCATTATCCGGCGCAGCTCAAACAATGGCACAGGATGCTTGTGTAGGATTTCAATCAGCTCGGTTTCTGATGGGGAGAGAGATACCCCATTATGAGAGTTAGCCAGAACGATGTAATCAGTGGATTGGAACTGCACCCTTTCCCAATCCACCGGACGTGCGTCGGATAATTGCTGTACAATCTCAGGAAACTGAGATCCCAGACGAGACAGAGGTATGGCGCGCCGAGGGCCGATGTGTAAGGATTTGTCCTTTATAAGATGGATATGGCTATCCCCACCGATGCCAATAGTACGCAGATCTGCAGCCTGGACACAGGTCTGCCAACCACCCACCATTGCGCCTGCCGGATTGCTCCAGGGTAAGCCTTTTTCGAGGATGGCGATATCGGTGGTTGTGCCCCCCATATCGACCACGATCGCATCAGATATATCCGCCAGGAATTCAGCGCCGATGGCACTCGCAGCTGGTCCGGAGAGGATGGTTTCCACTGGCCGCTGACGGGCTATCCCTTCACTGATCAGCGTGCCATCGCCTTTGACAACCATCAGGGGTGCTTGGCAGCCTTTCTCAGATAAGACCCGGGACACTGAATCTAATAAGTGGCTGATCAGCGGTAGGAGACGAGCGTTGAGCACCACCGTGGAGACCCGTTTTAATGCATTGAGCTTGTTCGTCAGCTCGTGGCCGCACACCACAGGAGCGACAGTCTGTTTCTGAATGAGCTTGCGCAGCTGAACTTCATGCTCCGGATTCATCACACTAAAAAAACCGGAGACTGCATAGGCATCCACCTGATCTTTAGTTTCCTGGATGACCTTACTTGCCGTTTTATAATCCAGTGGACAGATTTCTTCTCCCTTGACATCGTGCCCACCAGCCAGGTAAACCATAGCCTGCACCGGTAAGCGTTGCGCCAGTCCTTGCTGTTCCATGAATTCCTGATCATAACCAATCAGCAACAAGCCTACTCTTCCCCCCTGTCCTTCCACAATCGCATTGGTTGCCAGTGTGGTTGAAATTGACACCATCCTTACCCGGTTATAGTCCACATTACCCAGGCGCTCAATTGCTTGATCAATGCCTAAAGACAGGTCGTGGGGTGTAGTGAGGGCTTTTGCCTTCATTACAACCTGTCCGCTGTTCTTGTCTAGCAAGACAGCATCAGTATATGTACCGCCTGTATCAATTCCAATGACGAGTTTCAATACGGACCTTATCCAGGATTATTGCTATGATTTGCTGGGAATCGATCACATACATCTATATATTAACACTCACCAGCTCGCGCGCCTTGGTAACCGCCATGGCACCATCCGGTGCATATCCATCAGCTCCGATTGAATCAGCAAACTGTTGGGTGACCGGGGCTCCACCTACCATGACTTTTACGGCATCACGTAATCCAGCTTCCTCAAGGGTATGGATGACATCCCGCATGAAGGGGAGGGTTGTGGTTAACAATGCGCTCATTGCCAGGATATTGGGTCTGTATTGTTTTACCGCCGCGAGGAAGGCTGCCGGCGAGACATCCACGCCCAGATCATGCACTTCAAAATTGGCACCTTCAATCATCATCGCCACCAGGCTCTTGCCGATATCGTGCTGGTCTCCTTTGACGGTTCCAATGACCACGCTGCCTCGCATTTTCGTTTCAGAGCTGGAGAGCTGTGGCCTGATTAGGTCCAGGCCGGCATGTAGAGCTTTGGCTGCCAGGAGTACTTCCGGAATGTACATATTGCCAACGTGCCATTCAGCCCCCACGATGTCCATTCCGCTTACCATCGCGTTCAGAATCTCATGGGCAGTAAACCCTGACTGCAGTGCATTCTGGGCTGATTCCTGGGCAATCTCCCATTCGCCGCTGATCACAACTTTTTTCATCTTTTCAATTGGGTCCATGATTGCACCTCCTTTAAAGTTTTTTTCCACCGGCAGCCACTGCATCCACCAGTGCACCATAGGAACCGTATTCATCAGGTCCGCTAGCACCACCCCACTCATGGGATAGTTTACCCTCTGCAGCAGCTTTATCCGCAGATGCAACGATGCGGTCCAGCTCAGCGGAGAGCTTTGGATCAAGCGGTTCAGCGCGATGCTCCGCCAGAATCTTGCGGGCGCGTTCACGCGCCAATTCATTGGCATCCTTCATACCTTTGCTTTCCCATACACCCCGCACGAACCGGTTGATAGCTTTGGGCACATAGTATTCCGTCTTGTAATATTTGAGCGTGTGCGGATCAATCAGGAAATTCCCTTCTGCTGCCACCCGCGTAATTGCCTCTACACCAAGCGTGTCGTCATTCACTTCCACACCGCGCATCAGGCGGCGTATCATACCGATCGTATCGTTGTCCATCACCAATAGGATCGGATCATAGGTATAACAATGCTCAATATGCCCAAGCCCTGCCAGGACGTTTGCACCGCTCAGAACAGGCAGGAGCATATTTAACACGCGCTCCGTGGCTGATTGCGTGTCTGAGATCATCGAATCAGCCACCGCACCGAAAACGTTGGCTGGCATTTTATACAGCTCCACTGCCAGTTGGGTCTGGCAGGCAGACATCATGGCTGCTTCCATGCGGCCTTGCAACGCCAGACCAGTCCAGGAATCCAGAATCAGGTTCCGAGGAGCGTACATCAACGGCATGCCCGGAAAGGCGCTCTGGGAAATGCAAACGCCTGCCAATATCTCCACATTAGCCTGTAGGATTGCTCCTGCCAGGGTTACCGGGCAGGTAGCACCCGTTATCGGCATCGTATTCAGCTCAATCGGTACATGGAGTGGACCGACAGTGAACAGGATATCGAGCGCATACGGTAGGAATTTTAGGGGTGCCAGGGCAGAGGTTAAAACGCTGAGCAACGGGCGTTGCTTAACTTCTTCATTACTTCCCTGCACCGCTTTGATCATTTCAACCATATAGCTGACACCCTTGCCAGTATAGGGTTGCACCTCCACATGCTTCACGCTATGGTCCAGCATGAGACGCAAAATATGTACATCCCGGGTATCCAGGTTCATGTCATCCGGGTAAATTGAAGCGACATAATCCACTTGGTCCAGGCCGTCAGCTAAGGTGATCCACTCAACCAGATCACGTGTCAGTACCTTGCGCCATTCGCGCGTCTCAAGGTCAATATATCCCTCCCCACCAGTTAACGGTCTCGAATGAAACTCGCCCCCGACTTCTGCGATTAGATCATGCTCCTTTACTCGCCCACCATAAACAATCCGACTTGGCACGGTTTTAAGGCAATCTTCAACCAGCTTTTTGGGGAAACGCACTCTTGAGCTGTCCTTATCCAGAATAGCGCCAGCCTGAGCCAGCGTTTCGAGTGCTTTACGGTGGTTGATGCTCATCCCGACGTTTTCAAGGAGATAAAGCGACTGTTCGTGGATTTTTTGCATCGCTTCATCAGAGAGGAACCGCATATATGGTTTGAGTGTTCCTTGGGTCATTGATATACTCCTTTTATGGTTTTGTCTGTAGCTACATATCCAGTATTGATCGAATTGGCATTATCTTGCATCATTGCTTGCAGTGATCAATGATTGGACTAACTAAATAAAAGAACGAACCTGCATTTAACTGTGTATCGTTATCCATTGCATTCAGGGGGATAAGGAAGGTTGTAAAGGGCGGCTATAGACCATCCCACAAACCAGGCATTGCCGTTGTCCGGGAAAGGCTTTTGAAGCAATCAGGTGATGGAGATATCCGCAGTGTGGGCAAGCTACCTTAAACCATTGCCAATCATTCGAAGCCATTTGTTCAGGGGTAACCATGCCCACATACTCCCATTGTTCCGCCCCACTGGGAAATGTGGATTTCGCCAATAGCTGAAAGATATCTTCTTCCTCATCGGTGATTTCAGGCATTTTTCCACTGAAAACATCACAGGAGTGGAATTTGATCAGGGGACCGAAATTGTTACGGTCAATATCTAAAATGATTTGCTCACCATATCGCGAATGGAAAAACTTCATCCCCGCTTTAATTCTTTTAAACGGCATTTCAGATAATTGAGTCACGTGAGCCTCCGTGAACCTTGTGCCGATGTGATAAGAATATTCTAGTAAACTTATATAGTTACTGTAATGATAATCCAAACTAAATTCAATGTCAATGGAAATGATGTTGAAAATTAGCTAGGAGTAGTAAAGCATACTGGTTTAGTATGTTTTATAACCATTAGGATTTACTGATCTTGTTACAAGTTCACTCATACAGATTTACCCAACTCCGGGCAGGGTTGCTAATCACATCTCCTACCATCATACAGTGGTGCAAATCTGGTGTAATTCAGGTAACACTGCATTGATAACATGGAAATGTTGGATAATAGGATTTGAGGCAAATCACACCATCAAACTCCACGCACCTTACCAACTCTGAACTGGACCTTGACTTGCTCTCCTCGCATCATACCGGGAATCTGAGTTCCTGCTGCAACCGGCTGCAACGCCAGTAACACGGTATGGAAAATAAGGACATCCTGGACACGTATACCCCCACAGGTGGGGATTTGGTACGATGTATCCACCATATATAGGCAGTACAAATAGTGGAATGCCAATCGATCAAAATCGCACTGAAGAGGCCGCGGGTTCGAATCCCGCCAGGTCCACAATTTTATTTGCCACCAAGGGGGAAATGCCTTGATTATTATAAAGATCTGGTTTTGACCCATTCAGGACCACAAAATCTTGTTCACTGTTGAAGATATTCTTCGATATTTAGAAATGTAGAGGGAAATAAATCTTCCGGTCCACAAAAATTTGTGCATTTCTGGGGGATATTCTTGGATTTTAGAGAGGTGCGGAATACAAATTCGTTCTGGACCACAAAATATTATGCACTCCTAGGGGTTATTCTTAGATATTGAAGAGGTCGCTGGTTCGCGTCCCATCAGGTTCGTTGTATAAATAATTTCCCTAAAAAAAGTAAATCAGAAAAGCAGTATTTTTATCATGCTAAAGTAATAAAAATGAACGGTCCTTAGCCACAAATTCTGTTAGTCTGAATAGTTTCCAGGCAGGTGGAATACACATATAAATCCCATGTACATGGAACAAATAACCATTTTTCAATCATATTCTTCTTGTCGATGATAAACAAATCAGAATTTTTGTTATACTATTTCTAGTGACTTAGTGATTGGGTAGATTAGTTCGTCGCTATAATGGAGCGATATGACTCCTGAATTATTATCGACCAAATTATTCACTCCTCGTGTCCGCAAAAACCTTGTCCCGCGCCCTCGCCTGATCGAGTGGTTGAACGAGGGCATGAATTGTAAACTAACCCTCATCTCGGCTCCCGCCGGCTTTGGCAAGACCACACTGGTCAGCGAATGGATTGCCAGTTGTGGGAGGCCGGTTGCATGGTTGTCGCTAGATGAAGGGGACGACGATCCGGTGCGTTTCGTCTCTTACCTGGTAGCGGCATTACGGACTATCAAGGCGGGAATTGGCGAGGGCTTGGTGGCTGTGCTCCAATCCCCTCAACCACCGCCAACCGAATCGATTCTGACAACCCTGATCAATGAAATCACTACCATCCCCGACAACTTCATCTTTGTCCTTGACGACTACCACGTGATTGATTCCAAACCAGTAGACAAGGCACTCACATTTCTGATCGAGCACCTGCCACCGCAGATGCACCTGGTCATCGCCACACGAGAGGATCCTAAGCTACCCCTGTCCCGGTTACGCGTCCGGAACCAATTGACCGAACTGCGCGCCGCTGACCTACGCTTCACCCCCGCCGAAGCTGCCGGATTTCTTAACCAGGTAATGGGTCTAGACCTCTCGGCGGAAGACATCGCCGCTCTGGAAACCCGCACCGAAGGCTGGATTGCTGGCCTGCAGTTGGCCGCGATCTCAATGCAGGGACATTCAGACACTACCAGTTTCATCAAATCGTTCACCGGCAGCCACTATTTTGTACTGGACTATTTGGTGGAAGAAGTCCTGCAACAGCAGTCCGAAAGCATCCGGACCTTCCTGCTGCGCACATCCATTCTTGACCGCATGTGCGGCCCGCTGTGTGACGCTGTTTTGGGTTCTCCTTCTGCTTCAGGGCAGGAAACGGTCTCCGCACAGGAGACTTTGGAATATCTCGAACGCACTAACCTGTTCATCGTGCCGCTGGATAGCGAGCGTCACTGGTACCGTTATCACCATCTCTTTGGCGATTTGTTGCGCCAGCGCCTGGGAAAGCCCAAAGAATTTTCCGAATTCCACCTCAGCGCTAGCCGGTGGCATGAAGAAAACGGCGACCTGGGCGCGGCGTTTCACTACGCCATTTCAGCCGGGGATTATGACCGGGCGGCGGGGTTGGCTGAAGCGGCCTGGCAGGGGATGGAGGGAAGTTTTCAGACGGCCGGCTGGCTAGGCTGGGTGAAGAAG
>JGI11641J44799_10000660_pt1 | contig 10475 bp, 8 predicted proteins | sample WetSurSiteA1Bulk_FD_44799 | JGI IMG/M metagenome (IMG submission 44799) | reverse complement strand
CCAGCGGGTCGGTGAGAGAATGGCCGTCATCAAAACGCTGGCTCAGCGCACAGTTGAAAAGATATGACTGGAATGCCGAGACAAACATTGACAGGAGTTTTGGCGGTAGTTCTAACAGTGCCCCGCCGTAATCGGTTGGGTGCGAATAGAGGTAATGGAGCATCGCTCGTTCATACGACATCTGGGGCGGAAGATCCCAAAGCGCTGCCTTGATATCACGGGTGGTTAAAAATGCTGTCCGGATTTCCCTGACATGTTCTGGTTCCCCGTCAAACGCCTGACCCACATACGTAATGACTGCTTGTTCGTAATCCCCCTTCAGGATCCATTCCCCGACAAGGTGTGTCACCGGTCGGGTCGCTCCGAAACGCTGCAGCCCGAAATAATTGGGGATACCCTCAGAAACCGTAGAATTGATTGCGTTTACCCGTTGCTCAAGGTTCACAGGTTCAGCATCCCTTATGTGGATATCAAAATGGTTGCCGAGCAGATCTCCTAATGATAAGGCTTCATTTGCCTGTCCAAGGGGTTCTAAGATAATATCGGCCAGGTGAATGCCAGCTACCTGCTCAGCGGTAACATTGTAGAGGGAGATCCACTGGCGGGTGATAGCATTCCGATCTTTTGTTCCTGCCCAGCCAATGCGACGGTGGCTGATTCCCAGTCGTTTTGCAATCTCTTTTATCGCGTGCCCGAGTTCCCAGTTGGTTTTGGTGAGCCGGCAGATGAGAAAAGGACCGCTTGTTCCTCCCTTTTTGATGAGCGGGATCTCTTCAACCAGAAAATCTTCGGGAGCAACCCTCAGTTTTCCGCCAATCCCTTCGGTATCACTTGCATAGTAGTTCATCCCCAGCAGGTGTTCCAGGGGATAGGTGCTCCGTCTCATAGGAGTGTGAGCATACCGGTGATCTTGTCGAGGTCTTCTGTTTTTGCCGGCCCAAGACCTAGTGCAGTGATAGTACCCGGTGGGATCTCTGTCATACCAGCGTCCTGGATCAAGGATGACGAGATCCCGTTTTGCTCGGCAATAACCTTGAGTTCGTGGAGCGTGCGCTCATCGTTTGCCTTGAGCACCACTTTCTTCTGTCCTTCTGAGATCCAAACTTTCTGGAGACTCTTGTCTGCGTTGTTATACGCACCGATTGATGCATGTGCTGCCTGGGCGCATCGCTTACCGCAGCTCATCTTCACATCATTGCGGATGATAAGGCATTGCTTGTAACGGAATTCGGGCTCCTGTGCCATTATTTTGTATTCTTGGTCGCCACCNGTCAAATAGATATAGCCAAAGTGCNCGGCNTGTACCGACAACTTATGGGATGAAAGGGAAAAATCATGAATTTCCCTCTTATTTTGCAATACCATTTCTCACACAAGGTTATTCCGCTATCATTCCTTTTATATATTCTAACATTAGGATACTATAACAATGGAATATCCTGATCCGGGAATTAATGAACGGGAAGCAGCAGTTCTCGGGCTGCTCTGCGAAAATCCCCAGTATGGATACACAATAGAAAAGATTATTGAGGAACGGGGGATGCGACACTGGACTGATATCGCCTTTTCCTCCATCTACTATGTGTTGAAACGGCTGGAGCGCCGCAACCTTGTCGTCAGCTCCTGTGAACACCAGGAAGACAAGCCTTCAAGAAAAGTGTACACCATCACAACCGAGGGGAAGCGTATGATGAAAGAAAAAGTCAGGTTCCTGCTCTCAACAAACCCGCGAATCGCCTCACCGTTCGATCTCGGGATTGTCCACCTCCCGCTTCTTACAAAAGAAGAAAACATCGCATGCTTAAAAGAACGTGTCAGAGCACTTGACCGTGCGATCGAGCATATCAAAACTCATGATTCACGGCATAAAAAACTGAACAATCCCTACTTTGTCTGTGCCATTTCTGACCGGGTTCTCGCACATTTATGCACGGAAAAAGGCTGGGTAGAGCAATTCATCAAGGAGGTGGACCAGCATGCCCTTACCGGAACAGAGTGACGATACAGCGATAATCAGGGTTGAAAACCTTGAACATTCATATGGGGATTTTAAAGCAGTTGATGATATCAGTTTCTCGGTGAAAAAAGGTGAGATATTCTCGTTTCTTGGGCCAAACGGTGCCGGCAAGAGTACCGCGATAAATGTACTCATCACTCTTCTTGCCCTCCAGAAAGGAAAAGCAAGTATAGACGGACATGATGTGACAAAAGATCCCCAGAAAGTCCGCGAATCGATCGGCATTGTGTTCCAGGATGTAACGCTTGATCGTGACATGACTGTCTGGGAGATCCTCGAATTCCACGGGAGACTCTATAATATGCCTCGTGAAGAAAGAAAAAAGCGGATCGAAGAACTCCTTGGCCTTGTCCAGCTGAATGCAAAACGGGATGAACGTACAAAAAACCTGAGCGGGGGTATGAAACGGAGGCTCGAGATTGCCCGAGGGCTGATGACCCGCCCGAAAGTGCTCTTTTTGGATGAACCCACGATCGGGCTTGACCCGCAGACGAGAATGCGCATGTGGGAATATATCAAGGGAGTGAACGATGAAGGTACAACAATTTTTTTGACAACCCATTACATGGATGAAGCAGACCATCTTTCCGACCGCATCAGTATCATTGACCAGGGAAAAATTATCATCTCGGGAACATCGTGGGAACTGAAAAATACTCTCGGCCAGGACATCATTTACCTGGAGACAAACGACAATGAAACCTCGATCCGTCTCTTACGAAATCTTCCAAGTGTCCGTGACGTAAAGACCAAGAAAAAGGCATTTGTCCTGATGGTAAACGATGATGGGACAAAAGTGCTGCCCATTGTTATCGACACATTGCGCAATGCCGGCATCGAGATCTCGACAATAAACCTAAAAAAACCATCAATGGATGATGTCTTTGTCTTCTATACTGGAAAGGATCTGAGGGATGAGCCGACAGGCAAGGCCGCTTTTTTAACCATGCGTCCAGGAGGGCAGTAATATGTCGTACGGATTTACTACGATCTACTGGCGGGATATGATCCGCTTTGTAAGGTTCAAGACTCTGCTGGTCTCCTCGCTCCTCCAGCCAGCGCTCTGGCTTGCATTTTTCGGCATTGCAATGTCAAGCAGTTTTGATGCGCTGGTGGCAGGGATCCCGTCTATTGCCGGTGTTCCCCAAGTTGGTTACCTAACTTTCATGGCAGCTGGTATTATTGCGATGACGACGTTGTTTACCAGCCTTTTTGGTGGGATCGTGATCCTGTTTGACAAGAACTGGGGTCTGATGCGTGAGATCCTCGCAAGCCCGATGAACAGGAACCATATTATTTTCGGGATCGGGCTCTCCGGAGTCACCAAGTCATTTATCCAGGCCATCATCATTATGGTCTTTGGTATCCTGATCGGTGCAGCATTCTTTGCAGGGTTTAGTGCTGTGCAGGTTATCATTTCAATAATTGGTATCCTCGCATTTGTCGGCATGTTTGCCTTGGGCTTCCTTTTCCTTTCAGCAGCAATTGCCATTTCCATGGAAAGCCCGGAAGGGCTACAGGGGGTTACTACGCTGTTAACCATGCCAATATTTTTTGCCAGCAATGCACTCTACCCGATTGACTCGTTCCCTGAAATCCTGAAAATAATCGCTCTTTTTAACCCCATGACCATGCTGGTAACGGGTATCCGGTATTTTACCATCGGTCCGGAGTTCATGGCGATGGGTAAATATTATNATTACTCGCCATCTGTTGTCATCCTGTCATATCTTGGCCTGGTGATATTTACTGTNCTCATGTTCACGTTGGCCTTATGGCGATTTAAAAAAGCGGTGGTGACATAAGAATCAAAAATCAGGTCCGTATTGATGAGATCTGGCACCGAAAATTCCGGGAAGGAGGAAGAGAATGCCATACGCCTCAAGCCGGATAAGTCTTCTTAACGGGCAATAGAAAAACGACCACTCCTTTTTGGTGATACCGGATACTGGTATGTAGTATTCAATGGAGAGAATTTATTGATGCTTAAAAAAGAGGGGAATTGCTTTTTGTATGCGAGAAAAGGGACCTCTTTTCATAATACCTCTAACGACAGAGGACACAAAATCCCTTGTAAATTTTGGTTTAAAAAAAGAACATGAATTAATTTGTGGGAGGACGGTATCCCAGTGCATAGACAAATGCGATGATTTCCCGGATCTGATCCTGCTGTTTTTTTGTCAGTTTCCTGTCTTTCTGGATCAACCTGCCCATCCTGACAATCTTCAGTCGCTGATCCTGGGAAAGCGCTTGAGAATGATGTGCCCACTTAAGGAGGTCCATCCACTGGTTGCGGTTAAAAGAGAATCCGGCCGAAGGAACCTGCCCTTCAGCCTCATAGGTTGATTCATCGGATCCTTCGTATTCTGCTTTTTCTCCCTCTTCTTCTGGCTCTTCTCCCTCTTCTTCTGGCTCTTCTCCCTCTTCTTGTTCCGTTTGGGCTTCGTCAATGAGACCAGAGGGTTCTTTTTCGTCGCCTTCACCAGAAGATTTTTCCAAGGATGGTTCCGGTGACTCCAAAACAGCTTGCTCATCTGCAGCATCAGTCGTGATTGAAGGTCCGGTTGAAGGGGCCCCACCTTTTGGTTCCGGAGGAAGCTCAAGAAAAATATCATCAGCACCGGATATGTCAGGCACCTTTTGAATTACACCAGAGAATACACGGGGAGTATCTTTGGATATTTCGCTGGAAGAAACATCTTTTAAGGGGGTAGATGACGGTTGGGGTTGAGAAGGCAGTTCCACAGTAAGTGATTGGGATACCGGCTCGATTATAACGGGAAGATGGGGCTCTGGTTGCACAGCCAGTCCGATATTCACTTTTTGCTCATCCAACCCTTCCCTCCTGACCTCACCAGGTGCAGGTTTTTCCCGTTCAAGGGCACTAATCTTCTCTTCAAGAGATGATATCTGGTGACTGGCGGTTTCAAGCTCTTCTTTGAACCGGCGGAACGTTGCATCACGCTCTTTTTTGGCCCGTTCCACCTCATCATGGGTGCTGCGGAGGCTCCGTTCGAGATTTTCCTGTTGCTGAGCGGCAGCTTTTACTTTTTCTTCAGCGATACGTCTTAGTCTCCGTTCCGTTTCAAGGGCAGCTTTTACCTGCTCCAGCTCTTCAGAAAGCGTGCGGGACTGTTGNCCAGACTGTGTCCGGTAGTGTGATGCAAGATTGAGTTCTTCTTCGAGCGTCTTATTTTTGGCTTTTATTTCATTNAGGTCATTTTCAAGCGCTTCGCGGATAGCAATAGTTGCCTCAAGGTCNCGTTCACGCTCTGCAAGCGTCNTTTTGTTTGAGTNAAGATCTGACTGGATGGTATCGTANTCGTGACGCAGCATCTCAAGCGCATTGTCACGTTCTTTTGTTGTCTTCTCAAGGTTTTCTTCAATAGCACGGCGCTCTTCTCTCTCAAATTCAATCTCTGCTTTCGCCCTCTCAAGGGAAGCTGAAAGCGATTTCATGGTCTGTTCAGTTTTTTCCTTGTCTGCAATCACTTCTCCAAGATTGCTGGCAAGGGAGATCCGCTTTTGTTCACCGGATTCAACCGAATCTTTTACTTCTGTCAGCTCCTGTAAAACGGACTGCAACTGGCGGTCTGTTTTTTCCTTTTCTGCCAGTAGCTCTTCGAAACGTTCTTTTTGTAATTTCAGGATTCCCGATTCATTATCAAGCGCCGCAGTTGTGGCAGAAAGATTTTCCTGCAGTTTTTCCAGCTGCTGGTTGAGATTGTCGGTTTCACCTTTGAGGCATTGCAGCTCGGCTGCCTGCTCCTTTGCCGTAGTATTGAGCTCAGTAATTACCCTTGTCAGGTCCTGTTCAGACTCTGTCTTTGCCTGCATCACCCCAGCAATTTCCTGTTCTGCAGAGTCTGCCCGCTTTTTCTCGGCCTCAAACGCACCCTTTTGTTGTTCGTATTCAAGCGTAAGGGCGCAAAGCGTCTTTTCCTGTGATGCACTCCGTGTTGTTTCCTCCTTCAATGCATTTTGCAGGTTCTCAATGTTTACCCTTAACGATGCTGATTCATCTTCAAGAGCGGAGATCCGGCGGGTAAACGTTTCAGTTTTTGAACGGTTCGCTGCCCTCTCCTCCTCCTGATCGTGGGCCATAATACGAATGGTCTCTTCACGGGTGGCGATCAGGGCCTTATCATCATGTTGTTCTAGTAAGATATTTTCAATCTTCTGGTTTTTTCGTGCGAGCACATGACTCTGTTCTTCTGACGTCCTGACCAATGCAGCAATTTTTTGTTCTTTTTCATTGATCGTTGCATTTAATACCTGGATGACATTCGTATGGTTGATAACACTCCTCTCAAGGTCTTTTACCTGTTCCAAAAGTGCATTGAGTTCAGTGGTTACCTGCGCTAACTCTGATGATTTATTAACCGCGACTTCAAATGCCGAAAGGAGATATTCAAGGAGTTTTCTGCGATTGGCAGCAACAACATAGGTCCTGTCGTCATGACTGATCTTAAACTGCGTTTTAATCTGGTCGGGAGTCTGCCGTTCAACAGGTGTTGCCAGCATACCTTCAACGAGCAGGTGAAAATACGGGAGATAATAGGGTTGCGCAATGAAATTATCTGCATTACTGTCAAGCGTGTTCAGGAGGTCACGGAGCGTGGAAGCAGAGGTGAGAAGAAGAACGGGAATAACCCAGAGCTCGTTGTCGGCTTTAATATACCGGCAGATCTCAAATCCTTCCTGGGCTTCTGTCGTACTATCGCAGATAAGAAGGTTGGGTTTTCCTGAATACAGGGTCTGTTTGAGCTCGTCACTGCTGGTAAAAACGGTAACCCGGTAATCTTTTTGTGCAAGGTGCTCCATTACCTGAAGAGCAACCTTTTCATCTGAACTGATAATGAAAATATCAATGACATTTTCAATTTCTTTTTCATCCGGTGGTGGTTCGTTCATCACAATCTCTCGTACACGAATAAAAACTCATGAAATTATATACCTGTTTATATGATCGTGTATACTCTTTTATAGCGCTTCTGGTCAGATAGGACGAGCCTCTTCCTTTTACCCGCAAGGAATTGCAGCGATTGCAATTCCGGTCAATATTATAAGGATTGTTTCTACGAGTCATAATTAAAAAGAATTTCCCGCCAGGAAAAATCCTTTTACATTTTCGATTGTTGCGTGCTGATTGACGATAAAAAGGGAGAAAAGCGTATTTTTTAAAAAAAAGGTATTATACAAGGGGGTCGGGCTGCTTCTCGCCAAGGGCAGGGAGCCGGGTGGGTTTGACCAGCACCTGGTCGTCAGACTGGCGAATTTTTTCTATGATCAGCATCTTTCCTCTCCGCGACATCGCAAATACAGGAACAGATATTCCTGCCTGCAGGAGTGCTTTGGATCCAGCAATTTCACGAATCGTCCCCGATGCACAGGCCGTCACCAGGTCTGATGCATCAACAAGTAATTTGGCATCTTCCGCTGAAAGCCCGGTTACATGGACTGCAAAGATTAAGGTATCAGGATGGATCTTACGGATGGCATCCGCAACATCCGGGGTTGCAACGGTGACTGCTATCATGCGATATCCTTCGCTGACTGCAAGAGCCACACCAGCGATCTGATCAATCATTGCATGTTTTTTGTCAAGTACGATCCCCCTGTCCTGTTCAATCCGGTCTATAACTGAAGGGTGCGGGGAAGTCCGGACAAGACCGGACATCCTGCCTCCGATGCCCTGCACCATCTCGGGTTTGGTGACAACGACAGTTCCAGCACAATCGCAGGCTAGGACAACAGCATCAATAATTCCAATCTTAAGACCGAAACTTAACAATTCTGAAGCCCCGAACCCGACAAATTCACGGGAATCCAGTACTTCACGGTTTGCCGTGCACATGCCAAACGCTTTTATCCGGTGTTCGATGTTTGCCTTGATTGCATCTTTTGTTATCGCAGGAATCGGGTACGCAAATCGTTTTGCCAGCGGACAGTCTGCGATGATTGCCTCACCAACTTCAACAACTTTCCCATCCCGTATGATAATTCTGCTGCGGCCAATTGCCTCAATGATATGCTCATCGGAATTCTCTCCCATAAAAAAAATCACCCTTTCTTCAAAACTATTGGGTGTAAGTATTTAAGGAATATCCTGATCCTTTTACTACTGTAAATGACGACGCATTCAGACGCTTCTCACGTCCGTTGCGTTTTTTTCTCTTCACGTAGTCCAAACACATATCAGAAAATACTTACGATACTTCCGGTATGAGTGAGGTATCGCGATACTGGGAGATCGATCTTGTCCGGAGTATTGCAATCCTCATGATGATAGTTTTTCATACGGTGTTTGACCTGTATTTTTTTAAGATTCTTCCCGTCAATGTATTTTCCGGGTTCTGGCGCTATTTTGCATATGCAACGGCAACACTCTTTTTAGTGCTTGTGGGTATCTCGCTCACGATCAGCCACGCCCGGGCCGTATCAACAATACAAGGAACCCGGCTTGTACTCAAATTCGTCTACCGCGGTGCCGGCATCTTTCTTCTCGGGCTCCTGATTACGTTGTGCACATGGATCTATCTTGGTGAAGGGTTCATTGTCTTTGGTATCCTGCACCTGATTGGGATTTCAATTATGATCTCGCCGCTCTTCTTCCCGTTAAAAAAATATACCATTCCTGTCGGCCTTTTATTCATCGCAATGGGGTGGTATATTGCATCCATGACAGGCCCGTACTGGCTTATCCCCCTTGGCATTCACCCTGCCACGTTCTGGTCCGTTGATTATGAACCGATCTTTCCCTGGCTGGGTGTGGTGCTGATTGGTATGGGACTTGGTGAGTACCTGTATCCTGATGCAGTGCGGACATTTACCGTCCCATCATTATCCCCGGCAATTATCAAGAAGATTACCTTTCCCGGGCGGCATTCGCTAATCATTTATCTTGTACACCAGCCGATCATCATACTCATTCTTTCCTTACTTACCGGAACAAAAGTGTGGTAGTTTCTTCTATGGTATTCCTTGAAGGGATCCGTTTCTTCGGGGATTTTTTCAGGAATTCTCAAAAAATAAAAATCCATGGGAACAGGGAGGATCGCCTCAAGACAAATAATTGCTCAGGGCATTTATCAGGTTACTGTTTTTTTGGATCAATCCCGGCGGATTTTAATTCAATAATCCGATATACGATAACATCAGTACAGTAACCAGGACATCATACTCATGCTCTGGATTTTTTTGGCCCTCCTTGGCGCCATTGCCAACGCGGCATATTTCATCATCGTCAAGAAGTACATCTCGGCACTTGATCCCAAAATCCTGACGGGAATTGGTTTTACTTTCGGTGGTATTTTGTTGTTTGCCGTTTCTGCTTCCCTTGGTTTTCCTGCTATCGGGCCCGAATTTTTTCCAGCGGTAGCAATAACAGTATTTCTCAATATTTGCGGCCTGAGCCTGATTTTTAAGGCATTGTCCTCTTCAGATCTTTCCCTTTCTGTACCCATGCTCTCGTTTACTCCGGTATTTCTCATCGGAACATCGTATATAATCCTGCATGAAGTGCCATCATTTTTTGGATTTTTAGGTATCTGTATCATCGTAAGCGGATCGTATGTCCTGAACATTTCTGCAGGGCATGAACATGTTCTGGACCCGATACAATCGATGGTGCGGAACCGTGCCAGCTGGTACATGCTCGTTGTTGCTTTCCTTTTCGCTGTTTCAATCAATTTTGATAAGATTGTACTGCTCAATTCTGACCCGTTCTTTGGTATGGCTCTTACAGTCTTGAGTATCGGCATTGCATTTCTTTTCATTTCTGGTTATTCTTTCATGGTAAAACGTAACCAGAATACAGATCTGGCACCCAATCCTTCAAAAAAAGAAGAAAAACAAGAGACCCCGACCTTCGCAGTTCCTCAGAAACAATTCGTCATTCTTACCCTTCTTATCGGACTGTTCGTTGCCATTGAGGCAGCATCCATCAACGTTGCGTATACCCTGCAGATTGTTCCCTACGTAATCGCAATAAAACGCCTGAGCATCATTTTTATGGTTCTTTACGGGACTATCGTTTTAGCCGAAGGCGATATTACGAAGCGGGTTATGGGGGCAACGATCATGGTCTTAGGTGCAATGATTATCATGCTCTTTGCCTGATTCTTTCTTTTAATCACAGGTATTATATAACGAACAATGGGACATCCCGGAATTCAGCAGTATCAAAAACACCCCGGTCGGTTATTCGCAATGAGGGAATGACCGTTAATGACAGAAACGAGAGATACATAAAAGGTTCATCAATTCCTCCCATCATGCAGGTAAATTCCTGCAGCTCCTGTAACCGGGCTGCAACATCTGCATAGGGTAGTGATGACATCAGGCCGCCGCAGTCAAGGGGGAGAGAGACTTCCTTATCTCCGGCAACCGCAGCCATCCCGCCATGGATTTGTATCACGAACCCAATCGCTTTGAGGATTTCATGATCGCTGGTACC
>JGI11641J44799_10000658_pt1 | contig 10485 bp, 6 predicted proteins | sample WetSurSiteA1Bulk_FD_44799 | JGI IMG/M metagenome (IMG submission 44799) | reverse complement strand
GCAGCAATCGCTTCAGTGCAAAAAAGCGTTCAAGACCCAATAGGAACCAGCCGGGTGGGAATAGATGGAACCCTCAATGTCCTGGTAGCTGCCAGGGATGCGGGAGTAAAGAAGGTAGTTTATGCCTCATCAGCTGCAGTGTACGGCGATTCTCCTCAGCTTCCCAAAAGGGAGGATATGTGTCCGCAGCCTCAGTCGCCCTATGCTGTCTCCAAGGTAGCGGGAGAGCATTTCTGCCGGACTTTTCAGGAACTCTACGGTTTGGAGACGGTGGCACTGAGATATTTTAATGTCTTTGGCCCGGGCCAAGATCCGACNTCTGAGTATTCCGGGGTGATTTCCAAATTCATCTCGGCAATGGCCAATGGCCTGCAGCCAACGATCTACGGAGATGGTGAGCAGACCAGAGATTTTGTTTATGTGAAGGATGTGGTCCGGGCAAACATCCAGGCCAGCCAATCGGGCAGAGGAGTTTACAATATTGCCCGTGGAAGAAGAACGAGCCTGAATCAACTGTTAGCGATCATCGGCGAGATCTTCGGTCGAGATCCCAGGCCCAAATATGAAAGGGCAAGGTCTGGGGATATAAGGGATTCACTAGCGGATATTTCACATGCCCTGGAAATTGGGTATATGCCGGAGTACTCTTTAGAGAGCGGTCTGGAAGAGACGATTAAGTGGTTCTTAGATGGGCGGATTCGTAGTTGAAATGGGGGAAAGTCTTCGAAGTACACCCGAATAATTTTCTTCTGACCGAGTGGAGCTGCTATGCTATGCAATACTAGCTAGTCAGAAAGTTTATCTAGTTTTAGAAAGATCTGTTCTTTTTTAATCCTACTTATATGGAGTTGGGATTTGAGTGGTGAGCTGAATGAGATCAAAATTAATGATAATTTTGGCATTGATACTTGTTTTAAGCACAGTATCAATTGAAAGCGCCTTTGCCCAGAATCCGCCCTTGCAAGGCTTAACCTGGTTGCAGAGAGAGTCCTTCAACGTAGGTGAGACAGTTCCTATCCACTATCTAGTCACTAGAACTGCGGACGTGACAATAACTGTCAGTGGTCCCAGCGGAACTCAGAATTTCCCTTTCCGTTCTGTGCGAGGAAGCACGGTGCTGACTTTTAACGGAAGGGCGGGCAATCCTGGTGGTTGGCGCTCAGTGACTATGAGGGCAACTGCCACATCCAGTCCCAGAGATACGATTACCGCTCGGACAAGCTTCTTTGTTAGAGGACAGACATCTTCGCCGCCGCCCACATTCTCGGCACCGGCATAGAGTGACGAACAATGCTTGGGATATATGTGATGTTTGAGCAGAATTAATACATTAAGAGGAATGGATATGAAATTAAAAAGCTTCTTGAAATTGACACTACTATTGCTGGTGATTGCGGTATCAATCGCCGGAGCTGAGAATGCCAAAGAGAAGATCTCGAATACAGGCTCAAAAACAGCCACTAGCTTGGAGGGAGTATCTTGGTCTTTGGATTCCTACCTGAACCCGGAAGGCAAAACTGAAAATGTGCTAAACTATACTCAAATCACGGCTTTGTTTGAGAAAGGCCGGGTAACAGGAAATGGAGGATGCAACAATTATGCCGGCAGCTACGTCACTGAAGGGAACAATATAAACATTAGCCAGCTACTATCGACCATGATGTTCTGTGAGGATAACATCTCAAGTCAGGAATCGGTCTATTTGATAAATCTGCAGAAAGCCGCCATGTACAATATATCAGATAACCTGCTGAAGATGATGGACGCCAATGGAACCATAATCCTGACCTATTCTGAAGTCCAGCCCCTGCCGCTAGTGGGAACCAACTGGAGCATGCTGAACTACAATAATGGCCGGCAGGCAGTGGTCGGAGCTCTCGCTGGAACTGAGGTCACCGCCATCTTCGGAGCGGACGGAAATCTGACAGGGACAGCAGGCTGCAATCAATACAGAACAGGCTTCACGGTAAATGGCAATAACATCACCATAAAGCCGGCAGCTACCACACGGATGCTTTGCACCGAGCCGGAGGGCATAATGGACCAGGAGGCTGAGTTTCTGAGAGCATTAGAGAGTGCAGCCACCTACAAGATCGACAGGCAGCAGCTCTGGCTCCGCGATAAAAACGACAGCATAGCTGCCATCTTCGAGAATGCCGCCGCTATTTAAAAGCGCATCAAAGCAACATCCGATAACAAAAGAGTTTGCGAAAAAGCCCGGAAGAATAGTGCTTCCGGGTTTTCATTTCTTAGGACGATTCTACCAAAAGGGATAAACGATGTCGAAGAGTATCGAAAAGCCAAATATTCTCATTCTATGGGGAGACGATATCGGCTGGTGGAACATCAGCTTCAACAGCCGCGGCCAGATGGGCTACAGAACGCCAAACATCGACCGCATAGCCCATGAGGGCATAGCCTTCACCGACTACTACGGCCAGCAGAGCTGTACGGCAGGGCGGGCCGCCTTTATCACAGGCCAAAATCCTATTCGCACCGGCCTCACTAAGGTTGGCTTTCCCGGAGCGGACCTGGGCCTTCGCCCCGAAGACCCAACCATCGCCGAACTTCTAAAACCGCTGGGTTATACAACGGGGCAGTTCGGCAAGAACCACCTGGGTGATAGAGACGAATTCCTGCCCACAGTTCACGGCTTTGACGAGTTCTTCGGGAACCTCTACCACCTCAACGCTGAGGAGGAACCGGAGCTGCCCGACTACCCGAAAGATCCGGAGTTCCGCAAGAAGTTCGGCCCGCGGGGCGTGCTGCACAGTTGGGCAGATGGAAAGGGAGGACAGAGGATTGAGGACACAGGGCCTCTGACCAGGAAGCGGATGGAGACCATCGACGATGAGGTGACGGAAGAGGCACTGCGGTTCATAGACGAGGCACACAGCGCAGGTAAGCCGTTCTTTGTCTGGTACAACACCGCTGCCATGCACTTCCGCACTCATCGGGCAGAGAAGCATAAGGGCAAGAGCGGCCAGGGATTCTACAACGATGTGATGGTCGCNCACGATGAAAATATCGGAAGGATGCTTTCAAAGCTCGATGAGCAGGGAATCGCCGAGAATACCATTGTCATGTATTCCACGGATAATGGGGCTCATTACAACAGCTGGCCCGATGCGGCCATAACGCCTTTCAGGAGCGAGAAGAACACCAACTGGGAAGGTGGCTGGCGGATTCCGTGCTTCATCCGGTGGCCTGGAAAGTTCCCGGCAGGGACGGTCTTAAACGGCATAGCATCACATCAGGACATGTTGCCAACCCTCCTGGCCGCGGCTGGTGAGCCCGATATCAGGGAAAAGCTTCTAAGGGGCCATAAAGCTGGGGATAAGGCCTTCAGGGTTCACATCGACGGCTTCGACATGCTGCCCTATTTCAAGGGAGAAGCAAGCGAGAGCCCGCGAAAATCGTTCTTCTACATCAATGACGATGGGCTGTTGGTCGCTTTGCGTTACGAAGACTGGAAGCTGGTATTCATGGAGCAGAGGGCAAAGCAGCTTGCCTGCTGGTTTGAGCCGTTCGTTCCTTTGAGGATTCCAAAGATCTTCAACTTGCGCCAGGACCCCTTCGAGCGTGCGGACGAGAACTCCAATACCTACTACGACTGGATGATAGACCACGCATTCATGCTGGTGCCTGCACAGGCAATAGTGGGACAGCAGATTCAATCGCTAAGAGAGTTCCCGCCTAGGCAAAAGCCGGCATCGTTCAACCTGGACAGGGTGCTGGAACAGCTGCAGGATGCATCCGGCGGAGGAGCGCACTAAATAGCAATAAGTGCTAAACACTTGACGGCTCCATCATGGCCTTTTCTAAAGCCCGGCATCGGCACCTACGACAGCCGAGCAGAATCCAGACGGCTCTGTGGATATATGCTTTGGTCCGCAAGTGCCGTAGGCTGAGGAAAGAACTGGATCAGGATTCTGCCAGGAGAGGGCTCGTTTACCATTTCCGCCTTCAAAGCCCGTTTGAGCCCTCCTTTGAGCGGACATTGAACCTGAAGATATAGTGAAAGTTTAGGAAAATGAATGTGACGGTTGATCGGCCTTAGATTGGCACTTGCACCGTTCAAAATAAGTATCAAAAAAAGGAGAAAATTCTATGGCTCTTAAAGAATACAAGCCCGGAACTGCCTTCAACGGCGTTGTCGGGCGCACGTTCGACACCTCTCAGCAATCCTGGCCAGAGCCCAAGCGCGCCAAGGAGGGGGCTCCAAATGTACTGTTCATTGTGCTGGATGATGTCGGCTTTGGGCAGCTTGGCTGTTACGGCAGCCCGATCAGGACCCCCAATATGGATGCCCTGGCGGAAGACGGCTTGCGCTTCAACAATATGCATACAACAGCTCTATGCTCGCCCACGCGCACCTGCATCCTGACCGGGCGCAACCATCATTCCAATGCGATGGCATGCATTACCGAGGGCTCGACCGGTTTTCCCGGTTATAACGCCAATATCCCGTTCGAGAACGGTTTCCTTTCGGAGATCCTGTTGCAGAACGGATACAACACCTATGCCATTGGCAAATGGCACCTGACTCCGGCCGACCAGATCTCCGCCGCTGGTCCGTATGACCGTTGGCCATTAGGGCGTGGTTTCGAGCGTTTCTACGGCTTCTTGGGCGGCGAAACCCACCAGTATTACCCCGAGCTGGTTTATGATAACCACCAGGTGGAGCCTCCCAAGACACCTGAAGAGGGATATCATCTGACCGAGGACCTGGTGGATAAGGCAATCAGCTTCATCGCCGACGCCAAGCAGGTGGCGCCTGACAAACCATTCTTCATGTATTTCTGTCCGGGCGCCATGCACGCGCCTCATCACGTGCGCAAGGAATGGTCGGATAAGTATAAAGGGCAGTTTGATGAGGGATGGGATGCCTACCGCCGAAAAACATTCGCCCGGCAAAAAGAGATTGGGCTCGTTCCCGCAGATGCTGATCTTTCCCGCCATGATCCCGATGTGCAGGAATGGGATTCGCTTTCGGCGGATGAAAAACGGTTATTCGCCCACATGATGGAAGTCTTCGCCGGATTCATGGAACACACCGATTACCATATGGGTCGCCTGTTTGACTTCCTGAAATCGATCGGCGAATTTGAGAACACCTTGATCATGTTGATCTCCGACAACGGCGCCAGCTCCGAAGGAGGACCGACCGGTTCGGTCAACGAAAACCTGTTCTTCAATAAAATAAAAGAAGATCTGAAGACGAACCTGGAGCACATCGACGAGCTTGGTGACCCGACCACCTTCAACCATTATGCCTGGGGCTGGACCTGGGCAGGTGACACGCCTTTCCGCCGCTGGAAGCGTGAAACCTATCGGGGTGGGATCAGCGATCCTTTCATTATGCATTTCCCCAAGGGGATGAAAGCCAAAGGCGAGGTGCGCACCCAGTATGCTCATGCCATCGATATGATGCCCACGGTGCTGGAGCTTTTGGGGATAGAACCACCAGCCAGCATCAAAGGTGTAGCACAATCCCCGCTGGAAGGGGTCAGCTTTGCACACACGCTCGAGGAGGCCCAGGCTGAGAGTATGCATCACACTCAGTACTTTGAGATGCTGGGGCATCGTTCCATTTACCTAGATGGCTGGCGGGCAGTCTGCCCCTGGCCGGGCCCCTCCTTCGCGGAAGCGGGCACCGGCTTTGGCAACCCCATCCCGGCTGACAAATTGACCGAACTGGATGCCAAGAGTTGGGAACTCTATCATGTTGCAGAGGATTTTGCCGAGAACCATAACATCGCCGAAGGGAACCGCGCCAAGCTAATCGAGATGATCGCTACCTGGTATGTCGAAGCTGGCAAATATCATGTTTTGCCGGTAGATGGGCGCGGCATGCCACGCATGCTTGAAGAACGCCCCCAGATCACCAAGGATCGCACTCGCTACACATTCTACCCCCACACGCAGGCCGTGCCGTATAACGCAGGACCGCGCCTTCTCAACCGCACGCACAGCATCACCGCAGACGTTGAAATCCCCGACAGTGGCGTGGAAGGCGCGCTGGTTTCCTTTGGGGGTGTGGATGGCGGATATTCGTTCTACGTGAAAGATAACAAACTGCAGTACGTTCAAAACTATGTGGCTCGCGACTACCTGCACGTAGAGAGCACCGTCCCGGTCCCGGCCGGCCATCACGAACTGCGCTTCGAATTCGAAGTCACCGGTAAGCCGGACTTTGCGAATGGGAAGGGCACTCCCGGCCGCGCGCAGCTTTACATCGACGGCAAACTCGTCGGCCAGGCCGATTTCCCCCACACGACGCCGTTCAGCCTGGGGCTGACGGGAGGCATCACCGTCGGGGCGGATCCCGGCGCGCCGGTCGCGCCCTTCTACGAGACTCCCTTCGAATTCACAGGTAAGATTAACAGCGTCACGTTTGACGTCAGCGGGGATGTGATCAAGGATAGCGAAGCGGAGATGCGCATGATTATGGCGCGACAATGAGAAGCGATCGGGACTGGCTGCGGAAGGTGCGCTGCCGGTCCTGATAAGAAAAGAATCACCGCAGGAAGAGCAGTAAGGAACGACCCGGAGTTTAGGCTGGAGAGCTACAACCTCAATAATATTTCCGAACTCGGATATGGAGAAGATGGCTCGCTCAAAATCTACTTAGCAGGCGGATTGCCATAAGGAGCGCGGCAATCCAACTGGCTGCATGCTACTAGGGGAAAACCGTTCACTTTAATCACAGGTTATATGAGCCCAAACTGGAAGCTGTTTCCGGCGAATGGTACGTGCCGCCGATTGAGAGGTTGAAATGGTATGCGCTACATAGGTGATTAGAATTCCCAAAGAAACCCTAACCAGAAAGAGGCTCAAGACCCCACGTGCAGCCGCCATCGCTGGGATAGTTTTTTCCTTGCTGTTGATCGCAAGTCTGACGCTGATCAAGCTTTCCGTCCCGGCTGATCCGGCTGTACCTGGAGAATGGCTTAAGGATCCCGTTCTGTCCTACCGAATCATAATCGCTCTAAATATAATTCCTTTTGCTGGAATCGCTTTCCTCTGGTTCATCGGCGTAGTTAGAGACTTGATCGGAGAGCAGGAAGATAGATTCTTTTCAACAGTATTTCTGGGTAGCGGACTGATCTTTGTGTCCATGCTCTTTGCCTCGGCAGCCGTAGCTGGCGGGCTTTTGTCCATTTTTGCGATTGAATCCCGCCCGCCGCTGAGTTCAGACATTATCACCTACAGCCGTGCCATAACCTACTCGATTCTATATGTGTATGCCATGAAGATGGCAGGAGTTTTCATGATCTCCACGGCCACCGTGGGGCTGCGCACAAAGGCCATGCCTCAGTGGCTGGGATGGCTTGGCTACGCTCTTGCAGCCATTCTGCTCTTGAGCATAACCTATCGGGAATGGATGTTTATGCTCTTCCCGTTGTGGGTTCTGATGCTAAGCACATATATCCTGGTGCAGAATTATCGGCACAATTTGCCTGATTAGAGAAAGAGGTAATATGTCCACGGATGTTGTGGGAGAGAGCAATATGATCACGATGGCTGCAGAAGCGAGCCATGAAATAGCCGCCTGGATTGAACTGTCAGTACGCCTGATAGAGGCTCTTTCGGTAATAATAATAATCCTAGCCATACTCTATTCAACTTATATATTTATTCGAAGGATTAGAGGCCCCAAGGGCACAATCGATCCTATTGAAGAGTATAAGGAAAGAATCGGGAAATCTCTTCTATTAGTTTTGGAAATCCTGGTCGCTGCCGACGTTATCGAAACTGTTGCATACTCGAGAACGCTTGAGAGCGTGTTGCTCTTGGGAACGCTCGTCGTAGTCAGGATACTCCTCAGCTGGTCTATAATTGTTGAGATGGAAGGTGCCTGGCCTTGGAATAGGCATGCTCTGATGTCTAAAGATAAACCAGAGTAAGTTGATTAAATAAGGAATAACGCCGAAATTAAGCAAATTCCAGACACGATAAAAAGGAGACCATGGAAAAAGATTCTAAGGGAAAGTCATTTTCCTCCGCCGACCTTCTCGCTGGTCTGACCACAGCCATTGCGGCCATACCCGATGCATTAGCCCAGGGAGTCCTCGCTGGCGTCAGCCCCGTTAATGGGCTCTATGGATTGATGGCAGGAATGCCTGTTGCCGCCCTGACCACTTCCTCAGAGTTCATGAGCGTGGCTATCACCGGTGCCATGACCATTGCTGTTGGCAGCGCTCTGGTTGACTACACTGGAGATACGCTCATTCAGGCACTGGTAACAATTGCCCTTATAATAGGAATCTTCCAGGCAATTGCCGGACTGATGCGCTTGGGCTACTTCGTGCGTTTTGTCTCCAACGCGGTCATGACCGGATTTCTTACGGGCGTAGCTCTAATAATCGTTCTCGGCCAGCTGGGAGGACTCACAGGATACCAGTTCACCATCGAATCCTCGAACAGGATTTTGAGAACTCTGGAACTTATGCTGAACATGGCCCATATCGATCCGGCCACAACAGCTGTCGGCCTGACAACAATTGCATTGATAGTAGTGCTTAAAAAAACCCGCCTGGGCAGTTTATCTTTGCTCCTGGCGCTAATTGCAGCTGCTCTTCTGGTGTGGCTCCTAAAGCTTGACTCAGTGGTTCTGGTGGGGGATACAACATTTATTCCCAGCGGATTTCCAAGACCGGCGATGCCTGTGCCCATTTTCGACTTTGAATTGATTACTGCAGCTGTGGCCGTGGGCATCATCGGACTGGTCCAGGCCGCAGGCATAAGCAGCAGCTATCCCAATACGGACGGCAAGTACTCGAATATCTCCCGCGACTTCCTGGCCCAGGGAGCGGCCAACCTGTCAGTCAGCCTCTTTCAGGGCTTGCCTGTGGGCGGCTCGCTGTCATCTACTGCTCTGCTGGTAAGTGCCGGTGCCAAGTCACGTATGGCCAACATCTTCACAGGCGTGCTGATCATCGTATCTGTTCTCTTCTTCGCATCTTTCATCAAGATGCTTCCCATGGCGTCCCTATCTGCGGTGCTGATAGTGGCCGGGCTGCAATCCTTCAACCGCGAGCGCATCCTGACGGCATGGCAAACAAGTCTTGTGTCTCGCGGGGTCATGGCATTTACCTTTGTCTCCACATTGTTCCTGCCAATCCCTACTGCAGTGTTCCTGGGTGTGGGGACACATATCCTGCTGCACGTCTTCCATTCCGCGGATAGAGTTGAAGTAAAGCAGATCTCTCCCTTGAGTGGCATCAGCAAGGTTGTACAATTGGGCGATGGCCTTTACGAAGAGAGAGAAGCTCCCAAAGAGCTGCCAGATAACCAGGTTACCGTTCTCATGCCATACGGCAGCCTATTCTTTGCCGGGGCTGTTGAATTTGAGGAAAAGATGCCAGCTTCGGAGGGGGCCAGGAATGCTGTGGTTATAGTGCTCCTTCGAGGGAGGAAAGAAGTGGGAAGCACTTTTTTGCGCGTTTTGGATCGTCTGGCAAATAGGCTGGATACCAATGGAGGCAAGCTGATGCTGGCTGGAGTGAGCGAACCGGTATACAACCAGCTCGATAAAACGGGATTACTGGCGCGACTGGGGGAAAGCAACGTTTATAGAGCAACCGATCTTTATGGCGAAAGCGCACTTGAAGCTTACTTAGATGCCCAGACATGGCTGCAGGATATAATCAAAGAATAATAAGGAATTGATCCAAGAAAAAATAGGACTGGATACGTATGAATGACATCGACATTAAACCCAATCCAAATCGATGGATAATCCTGGCTGCATGCATTCTGGCGGCGATGGTTCCGGCTATTGGGCTATCAATGATGGCCTTCATTGCACCTGCCATTCAAAAGCATTTCCAGATTTCCAGTTCCTCAATCGGCCTCCTGGTAAGCATTGGCCTTTTGATCCTTTCCGCCTTCATCCTCGGAGGCGGCACTTTGGGGGACATCTATGGCAGAAAACGCTTGCTCTTAATCGGTCTGGTTGGTTCGATCTTTGCGTCTCTTCTTTCGATGGCGGCCGTCTCTTACAGTTTTCTGTTTGCAGCCCAGATGCTCGCAGGTGCAAGCGGTGCTCTGGTAAGTCCTCTATCTCTGGCCATTATCCTGGTCTCATTCGAACCAGATGAACGCCCTAAGGCATTTGGCATCCTCATTGGCACATCCAGCCTGATGGTAGGATTATCGATTCTGGCAATTCAATGGCTGAACCAGTCATATGGCTGGAGATCCACATTCTTCATAATCACTTTGATCGCTCTTGTGGCATTAGTTCTAATATTAAAAATCGCACCTGAAAGCAAATCTCCCTCTCAGAAAAGAGTTGATTGGATGGGGATAGTGCTTTGTGCTGCAGGCCTAATCGGAATTGTCTTTGGCATCAATGCTGCCAATGGTGCAGGCGGTTTCTTAGCTGGATCAGTAATGGCTCCTCTTCTCTTGGGACTAATTATTATGTGTCTGTTCTTCTGGTGGGAATCGCGAACACAGCACGCTGCCATGCCCTTT
>JGI11641J44799_10000657_pt1 | contig 10505 bp, 10 predicted proteins | sample WetSurSiteA1Bulk_FD_44799 | JGI IMG/M metagenome (IMG submission 44799) | reverse complement strand
TTCTTCTGATGTCCGGGTGGGGTAAATTGTTGTTCGTGGTAATCCCTATACTTATGAGAATAATAGCGGCTTGGTATGGTATGGAGGACTACGGGAACTTTTCTGTGATGAATATAGCGCCACGGGCCTGAATAGGAAGACGCACTAAACCAGTAACCGTTTGAGGGAGTATACCAATGACCTGAGTAAAAGAACACCGGTGTATCATAAGAGGGAGCGTAGTATACAGGGGTCTGAGGAATCAGATATACCTGAGGCGGAGCAACGACCCTGATGGGGGGTGGCGGGGGAGAGGGAAGACCGATACCGATTCCAATATGGAAATCAACATCTGAAGCCTGTGCGCTTGAATGAAATAAAAAGCCGACCGCGGCGAGAAAAATAAGAATGCCTGTTGCAACTCTTCCATAAATATATTTTCTCTTCATGTTCTGCCTCCTTTTGTTATAAGAATAGTGATATTTTGTGAAGAAACGATGAATGAACTATGAAAATCTTCTGGATTTCGCTCAATATTTATCAATTCAATCTTCACGATAAAAATGATCACCATGTGATTCAAATCACAGAAAAATATCCTGTGATCCCTTAAGGTTAAATGAAGAATTATTTTTTATTCGGGAACTGACAGTGACAGAAATAATAAGCTTTATTCATGAGAATACCTTTATAGTCATTGCATTTATTGCGCTGATACTTCTCTGCTTCTATAAAAGACCAAAAGTTTTTCTGACCATCTTCCTCTTTGTTTTTATCATTGCCTCAACTATCTACCTGATCTTCAATATTTCCAATATTGCAGTTGAAAATAAAAGAGATTTGATCAATCAGACTGCGAGTAAAGTTCCCATGGAAAATGCAGTTCAATAATGTCGCGCTATATACCGGAATTGTGAAAATATTCTGAGCACTATCCGGACCTTTATGATGAAGCGGAAAAATCTTCCAAGAGCTGTTCAGGTTTTATTTTTTAAATATGAATAAACATCACGTGTCAGTTTTATTTTGATTTCATCGTTTAACCCGAGGCCGCTTTCAAGAAGACCGAGGTATTTATTGACTTCCGGATTTTCATTCCTTGCCGTTTCCAACTTTTCGTTTTGTTCCTCTGTTTCCTTATTGATATCATCGAGATCGATCTCAAGATTGAATCTCTGGTTGAAAAAAGAAAGGATGAGTTTTATCGCCTGAAAATCAGGAACAGATGCAAGATAAAACGGCACCTCGATCCAGAGGCTGAGGCCGGGAATTCCTTTTTTCCATGCCATCCAAAGGAGAAAACTGCTGAGAGCCGGCGCACCTTCCCATGTAAGGCCATCAAGGTCATATGTCATAAGCATATCCTTTAGTTCTGCGCTGTTGAATACAGACAGGATACGACGGGGTGCTGTATGAGCTTTCTGGGAAATCATCCCGTTTATCGTATAGAGTTCATTGATCATTCCATCCTGTTCCGCAGTTTCAAAGAATGTATTCAGGAATCTGTAGTGATCGTTTTCAGGCTGATCGGATTGAAAAAAGAGGAGGTCTTTTCTCCGGCATGTATAAAAGATGCTTTCAGGAAACTGTATGCAATTTTCATCGACAGAAACCCCTTCAAGGGGAAAAAAACCGGTCGGCTCAATTGTGGCAAAATGAGAACCGCTTAATTTCCTGATGAGATAACTGGTTGCACGCTGAGCAACCTTACCGGTATCACCATTCCATCCGATGATGACAAACGGATTATGCAGTCCGGCATAAGCGGTTGGTTCAAACGGCTCCTTCATCGCCGGTATCTCCTTTGAGAAAATTCGCTATCTCGTCCCATAGTTTTTTTCTGTTCTCATCAGTCAAGGGTTCCAGTTCTCTCTGTTTCTCACGCATGGATTCTTTCAATCTGTCCAGTTGATGTTTCACTTCGGCGGGAATCTGGTGATAGATGTCTTCAATCTGTATTTCCACATCCCTGTAAAGTTCATCGAAGCCGGAAAAATCGATAGGTATCCCTAAAATAGTGCTGAATACCTCAAGAACAGATCGCGAAGCAGCGGGATAGGGTATCGGCAAACCCTGAAAATAGATTGGTATCTCGCCCATCAGACATATTCCCTCCAGGCCTCTTTTTTTCGCAACTCCCAGTAAAAGTCCGTTCAGTCCTGCAATAAACCCGCGACCGGCTCTGTTTTCAATATGAGACATCAGAACGGTGTTCGGATACTGCTTCACTTCTCTGATAAGATGCTTCATGTTTGGGACTGCCCAAACCTTTGATTTTATAGTATGGTGGATATAGGATACTGCTGCTCCTGAGGTATAAATTCGTCTGCATCCGAATTTTACGGCTACATCGATTACGAGGTTAGCCATCCTGTAGGCCTCTTCTCCTTCAGCGTAGCCGGATGCTATGCTCTTCTTTGGTTGTTCCTCACCAATAAAAAAAATTACATCATTCTTTTCCAGCCGTGTATGAAAGAACTTATTTTTAGGGAACTCGAGGGTCTCGAGTAGTCCGGATCTGATGATCACTTTTTTAGGGGAAAAGAAGTAAATGCTTTCTATCTCCCCGAATTCTTCGGCCCCGGTTATTTCACAAAGGGTATCGATGGTAATAATCCCGATGTTGCCGATACCCGGCCATCCCACAATCATGATCGGGTTCATGAGTTTCGGTTCTGCATACAGTCTGATTGCCATGGGATATGTTCTCTCTATAGTTTAACAAAAGAAATCGTTTCCGGATTGGTTCTTGAGAATGGAGGAAGACTGATATCTGGAAGGTAAATTAGTGGAGAGAGTGCACAAATTCGACATATTGCGTCGGAGGGTTGATGACTTCAAGTCCGATGCTGTCTGTCAAATCTTCCGGTGGGGTTTTTGGATGTGACCATTTTACCCTGCAGCGAAGGTTCATCGATCTTCCGGAAGAGAAGCGAAAAATCAGGTCAATCTCTCTTCCCGGCAAGTATACCTTGTGTGCCTGTGAATGTGTTGTGAGGATATGGATGCCGATTTCGGATATGTTTTCTATAAATACTCCGTACTTTTCATTGCCGGAAATGCGTTCAGCATTTAAACTGACTCTGAATCGTTTGAAACGCCGTTTTTCCATGACGATATTGTAATGATTCTTTGCGTAGAGTGCAACAGAGAAAAATAGTAGAAATAGTTATAAATACATATAATAGAGAAGAAAAATATGCAGGCAACAAACACAGGAGGGTTGAGTGGAACGATTGCTGATAAAAGACGCACTCAATGAAACCTATAGAGGACAGGAGATTACTGTATGTGGATGGATAAGGACTAAAAGGGGATCCAAAGGTTTTGCTTTCATCGTGATAAGTGATGGGTCCTCGCAGGAAACATTGCAGCTTGTTATACCGGAGCAGGCTCCTGCGAACAGCGAACTCCACAGATGCAATACAGGCGCAGCTGTCAAAGTAAAAGGAGTGTTGAGAGCATCTCCCGCAAAGGGACAAAAATATGAACTCGAAGTTTCTGAACTGTCCGTATTCGGTGAGAGCGACCCCGACCGTTATCCACTTCAGAAAAAGGGACACACCCTGGAATTTCTGCGGGAAATCGGGCATCTCAGGTCAAGGACCAATACCTTTGGTGCAGTTTTCAGGATAAGGAATATCCTTGCTCATGCCGTGCATCAGTTCTTCCAGGAAAGGGGGTTTGCATGGGTTCACACCCCGATTATTACATCGAGTGATTGTGAGGGAGCAGGGGAACTTTTTACCGTAACCTCGCTTGATTTCAGAAATCTTCCCCGAAATAAAGATGCTTCTGTAGATTTTTCACAGGACTTTTTCGGGAAAAGGGCGTACCTTACTGTTAGCGGGCAGCTTGAAGCAGAGTTTCTTGCAATGTCCCTCGGAAAAGTGTATACCTTTGGCCCTACTTTCAGGGCTGAGAATTCAAATACCACACGACATCTTTCAGAGTTTTGGATGATCGAACCGGAAATGGCTTTTGCTGACCTCGGGGATGATATGAGTCTGGCAGAAGATTTCCTCAGGTTTCTCTGTATGAAGGTGCTGGAGAAAGGAGAAGAAGAACTTGCCTTCATCGAGGCTCACTATAAACGGATTTCGATAGATGAAATCAGGAGACTCGGAGAAACAGAATTTTTCCGTATCCCATACACAGAGGCAATCAGAGAATTGGAGCGTGCAGCGGTAGAATTTGAATTCCCCGTGTCATGGGGATCTGATCTTCAGTCTGAGCATGAAAAATATCTTGCCGATGTAGTGGTGAAGGGTCCTGTGATTGTATCAGATTATCCAAAGGAATTGAAGGCCTTTTATATGCGTTTGAACGATGACGGAAGAACTGTTGCCGCAATGGACGTTCTTGTGCCGAAGGTCGGCGAAATCATAGGAGGAAGCCAGCGTGAGGAAAGATTGTCGGTACTTGAAGAAAGGATGCTGCAACTGAGTATTCCGGTAGAAAGTCTTCAATGGTATCTTGATATCCGCAGGTTCGGCTCAGCGCCACATGCAGGATTCGGGCTTGGTTTTGAAAGACTGGTTCAGTACCTTACCGGTATGGTGAATATCCGTGATGTAATTCCCTGTCCAAGAGCTCCTGGTAAGATATATTATTAATTATAATTCAGAGTAATACAGCATTATATTAAACCATTAGTTTAATGCTGATTCGCCTTGATACCATGTAAAGTGTACTGTTATAGTAAGAAAGATAAAGGAGGAAATTCATATGGATCCAAAAGAACTCTTGGGAAAAGCACAGATACTTTTCGTTGAAGGAAATGAGAAAGAAAGTATTCAGGTTTTTAAACAGGCACTGGATGCAGGGGCAGACCCCTTTATAGTCTATTTAAGCACGGGTGTTGCATATATGAAGCTGAAAGAACAGGATAATGCTTTAGAAGCATTCAATAAAGCCATAGAAGCGAATAATAAAAATCCCAGACCGTATTATTACCGTGGAATGTTGCATATGGACAGGGACGAATATGACAAGGCTAGTTCTGATTTTACCAGTGCTCTTGAGCTTAAACCGGATCTTTATTTTGCAAAATTTGCACGTGCTACTGCGTATGGAAGACTGGGGAACATTGATGGGGCTTCTGCAGATTTCAAAGAGGTTATTCCACTCATGGAGGAAAGCATGCAGGGTTTTGCTGATCAATATGGTATTCTGAGAACCCAGATGTGGAAGGTCATGTCTCAGCTTACGGTAGAAGGAGAGACACCGACTGTACAATTGAGTCAGAATGAGATAGAAACGCTCAAAAAATGGTTAGACGAAGAAAAATAGAGTTATATTGAATAACATTACTGTCTCCAATATTTCAGAAAGGGCTATGGTTCAATTTCTGAAGAGAGCTAAACTATCTTTATTTTTATACCTGCCTTTATTTGACTGTAATGGTAAAACTTAATTCATACGTGAGACTTTCGCTTCGTCTTCAGTCTCATCGAAGTTACCCGTGATCTCTCTTCAGAAATTGAGCCATAGCCCTTTGATTTCTGGCAGGATAAAACAATTATTCTGGACAAATATACAGATATAAAGAAAAAAGTAGCTTTTGAATGGAAAAGTGTGAAAAACACTATATTCGAAGGAATTAACAAACAGAATACTTTCCCTTGCTTTTTTTAACCCTTGAATTCAGGGAATAAATAGGTAATAGTAGAAGTAAGAAAAGGATATGCGATACTCAGGGCGGGAAAAACCTGAGGATCAAAAACAGTAAGGGAGCGGAAGCGAGATGTGGTGAGCAAGCCTCCAGCAGCGAGGAGGAAGCCTGAAACATCTCCCATGCACCCACTTAGAAGAAAGAGCTCATGGTTAACCGTTTCTGAGATATCGCATCTGAATAATCTGGAGCCATAACAGGAAGAGAGGTTTACTATCTTAACAGTAAACTAAAAAACCTGAAAATGGCTCTATTTATTTTCAGATATCTCTTCTGCCCAGAATGGCTTTACTCAGAGTTGCTTCGTCTGCAAATTCGATGTCCCCACCGATCGGCAGGCCGTATGCGATACGGGTAACTTTTATCAAGAATGGTTTCAGCAGTTCACCTATGTATTGCGCTGTCATTTCCCCCTTGGTATTCGGATTGGTTGCGAGAATGACTTCCTGAACAGAATTCTTCCTTACCCTGTCAATCAGTTCAGTAATCTTGAGTCTGTCGGGTGTCATACCGTCAAGGGGGGAAAGGGCGCCGAGAAGGACATGGTAGATGCCGTCAAAGCTCTTTGAACGTTCCACGACGAATATATTGCTTGGTTCTTCAACGACGCAGATTCTGCTTTTATCTCTGGAAGGGTTGCTGCAAATTGTGCACACTTCGTTCTCCGTAATATTGAAGCATTCTCTGCAGAACCTTGCCTTATTCTTCACTTCCTCTATTGCACGGGATATTCCCTTTGCCTCTTCATCCGGCATTGCAAGAATAAAAAAGGCAAGTCTCTGCGCAGTCTTTCTCCCGATGCCCGGAAGTCTGGTAAGTTCTTTAATGAGGTTCTCTATAATACCCTGTTCCATATAATTATCCGTTCTTTATTACTATAAACAAAGAGAAAAAATCCTGGCAAGAAAATACCTAAGGGTTAGAGCTCTTCAACCGTTTCAGAATCTCATCTTCCGAGGTCAGAACTCCCTGATGAGAATATTCGACGATGCATCTTCCCCTTGAAGTCTTTCTGACTAAAAGCGTATAGGGCACACGGGGATTGCCGAGTGCTTTATGAGCGATAAAACTATAATCAGTCAGGGTAGGGTAAAGGATCTTTTGGTCATTTTTATAATGTTCGACCTCTATCTTGTTATTACCGATTGCGATACCGAATACATTTACTTTGCCCTTAAGCGCAGGATCATTTTCAACTGCTGAATAAACAGCGTTGATAACCGGGATGTCCCTTGGACAGGTAGCGCAGTATGTACTAAACACTTCTATTACAAAGAGTGTTCCTTTAATGTCATTGAGTGTATATATATTTTTTCTTGCAATACCCAGATATTTCTGTTCTTCCGCAGAGAGGGTATCCTTGAATTTCAGACCAAGGAAATAACCACATGAACCAATCGGATTCATAAGAGAGTTTGCAGAAGGACAGAAAAGGACAAGGGAGAAAAACGACATAGATACAATCAGCAGGGTAATGAATCCCCTATGCTGGATATTTTTCAAGACTTTTGACAGCATTTTATTCCCTTTACTTACTTCTCAAGTTTTTCAATCTCATTCAAGAGCACTTGCAAATTTGGCCTTGTGTTGATATCATGCACATTGAGATAGCGGATAATCCCCTTTTTATCAATCACGAATAATGCCCTTTCAGATACACCAATTGAGCGGAGAACACCGTATTTTTTCGCAACTGCACCGTGCGGCCAGAAATCAGAGAGGACCGGGAACCAGAGTTCACCCATCTCTTTTGTCCACGCATAGAGTGTCGGGATGTTGTCCACCGTGATGCCGAGAAGAACGGTATTGTTTTTATCAAAAATGTCTTTTAGAAGGTTATACCCCGGCCACTGGTCAGAGCATACCGGAGTCCAGGCGGCTGGAACGAAGGAGATGACGACATTCTTTTTCCCTTTATAATTGCTCAGTGTGACTTTTTCCCCTGACAGTGCAGGGAGGGTAAAATCAGGGGCTTTCATGCCAATCTTCAGTTTTGTTTTGCTGTCCACCGGTTTCAGAGCACCCAGGTTATATATCTTGCCCTTGAACTGCTCCGAGGCGCTATATGAAAGTGAGAAGGACATAAGCAGTGCAAAACCAGACAATAAAGAAATAAGACAATAGGTAATTTTATTCCTCATGATATTTTCCCCTTATTTGAGTCCTGATTCTTTCAGGATCATTTCAAGAAATTGTCCGGCGTCCTGGATGCTTCCTACTTTCGAATAGACGAGTGTATTTGATCCATCCGGATTCATCTTCAAAACAAAAAAGTGAGGGGTCCTGACCTCTCCGATTTTCTTGTGGATAGCAAACGATTCGTCAGGGAAAAGCGGAAACTGAACATTATATTGCTTCCTGAAAATCTCGACCTCGAAAGGAGTATTGCCGGCACCTATCCCGATTAATTTGATTTTGTCCTTCAAGTCCTTTTCTTTTGCTATCAGATCATTTAAGGTATTTATGATCGGCGCTTCCTTCTGACAGTAAGGACAGTACATGCTGTAAATCTCGACNATTAACAGATCGGATTTTATATCAGATAANTGAAACGACCCTTTTCCCNTGAGCCCGAGATAATTTAGTTCCGCAGGATTTTCCGGCTTTTGCAGGTTTATTGCGGGAAACGGTTCTCCTTTTGCAGGAGTGCGATCTACAGCCTGCAAAGAAAATGGAAAGCAGCAGAAAGATACGATAAGTCCTGTAAGGATCCATTTTTTTAGCATAATTTTCCTCCCTGAAACTGAAACTTTATTAATTTTATTGTCATGGATAAAGTATCTTATGTCAAGCAATATCATTGAAGCGAGCATCATTGAATTTCTTCATTCTGTGAGGTATGCTATAAGGCAAAATTGAAACGGGAGGGCGTTCTATGGCAAAAAAAACAGCCAAAAAATACGTTTACTTTTTCGGTAGTGGGAAGGCCGATGGAAGAGGCGACATGAAAGACCTTCTCGGAGGAAAAGGGGCAGGCCTTGCTGAGATGACGAACCTGAAAATACCCGTTCCTGCGGGCTTTACGATAACAACAGAAGCATGTAATGCGTTTTTTAATGCAGGGAAAAAGTATCCGGAAGGAATGTGGGAGCAGGTCCTTGAAAATCTGAAAAAAGTTGAAAAAGCCATGGGTATGAAACTTGGCGATGCCGTCAATCCGCTCCTTGTATCGGTGCGGTCAGGCGCCAAATTTTCGATGCCCGGCATGATGGATACTGTTCTGAACCTCGGACTGAATGAAACAACAATGAATGCGCTCATTCAAAAAACCGGAAACGACCGGTTCGTTTATGATGCCTACAGGAGACTCATAACCATGTTCGGCAGTATCGTCATGGGTATGGACAGGCAAAAATTTGAGCATGCCCTCGAAGTAATGAAAGAACGCAAGAGAGTAAAACTTGATACGGAACTCAACGCAGACGACTTAAGGGAGCTTGTTGCCGAATACAGAATTATTTACAGAAAAGGGACCAGTGAAGAATTTCCACATGATCCTCTTGATCAGCTAAAAAAGGCTATCAATGCAGTATTCGGGTCCTGGTTCGGCGACAGGGCCGTAAAGTACAGAAAGCTGAACGAAATACCTGACAACCTTGGCACAGCGTGCAATATACAGTCCATGGTATTCGGAAATCTTGGTGATAATTCAGGGACAGGGGTTGGATTTACAAGGGATCCTTCTACCGGGAAGAATGCATTTTTTGCTGAGTGCCTTATCAACGCCCAGGGTGAAGATGTCGTTGCAGGTATCAGAACACCCCTCAGGATAGAAGAATTAAAGAAACGCCTCCCGAAGGCATATAAAGAACTTGAAGTCATTTACAAGAAGCTTGAGAAACATTACAAAGATATGCTGGATATTGAGTTTACCATTCAGGAAGGAAAACTCTACATGCTCCAGACCAGGGTCGGTAAAAGGACGGCTGCGGCAGCTCTCAAGATTGCAATAGATATGGTAAAGGAAAAACTGATCGATAAGAAGACTGCGGTTCTCAGAATCGATCCCCAGCAGCTTGACCAATTGCTTCACCCGACTATAGATCCGAAGGCAGATATCAAGGTTATTGCCAAAGGTCTTCCGGCTTCTCCCGGGGCAGCTGTCGGAAAGGTGGTATTTACGGCAGACGATGCTGAACAGTCGGCGGAAAGGGGTGAAAAGGTCATTCTTGTAAGGGCAGAAACCTCTCCCGAGGACATAGGCGGCATGAATGCAGCACAGGGAATCCTCACTGCACGCGGAGGGATGACCTCACACGCAGCGGTTGTTGCACGCGGTATGGGAAAATGCTGTGTAGCAGGATGCGGAGCAATCAATATTAATGAGGTGCAGAAATATTTTACGGTCAATGAAACTGTTCTGAAAGAAGGAGAATACATTACATTAAATGGGACAACAGGCGAAGTAATGCTTGGACAAGCGCCCCTGGTAACACCGGAACTCACCGGGGAATTCGGAATCTTCATGAAATGGGTTGATGAATTCAGAAAAATCGGGGTGCGAACCAATGCAGATACCCCTCATGATTCAGAGGTCGCAAAGAGATTCGGAGCGGAGGGCATTGGTCTCTGCAGGACAGAGCATATGTTTTTTGACCCGGAGAGAATCAGCGCCGTCAGGGAGATGATCCTTGCCGATGATACCGNGGGGAGGAAAAAGGCTCTGNCAAAACTCCTGCCGATGCAGAAAAGCGATTTTATCGGNATATTTAAAGTTATGAAAGGCCTGCCGGTTACNATCCGGCTCCTGGATCCCCCTCTCCATGAATTTCTCCCCCATACAGATGAAGAACTGAAGTCGTTGGCCTCTTCTATGGATGTGCCTTTTGAGAAGCTTAAAGCGAGGAATAAT
>JGI11641J44799_10000652_pt1 | contig 10509 bp, 10 predicted proteins | sample WetSurSiteA1Bulk_FD_44799 | JGI IMG/M metagenome (IMG submission 44799) | reverse complement strand
ATGAAGGATGAAGGATGAAAAGACAAGCATACTGGCTTGAACTATTGTTTGATGCTAAAATAAACAGTAGCCTGGAACTTAAGAACTTACTTTCAGAGACCGATGAATTGATAGCAATTTTTACATCCATTGTGAAAAAGGTTAGGAGGAAATAGAGATGAGGAATAAATTTTCAACCTTCATCCCTAGTCTTTCTATTAGTTCATCCTTCATCCTTGTATTGTTTCTTGTTTCATCCTTCCTCCTTCATCCTTCATCCTTGTACGGCGATACTCCATTAACTGAAACAAAAGAGAGCCAGAGTAAGGAGAAGAAGGTCGCTTTCAATTTTGTTGATGTGGACATCCCTGTTGTAGTCAAGTTTATCAGCGAAGTCACGGGGAAAAATTTTGTATTCGATGAGAAAGTAAAGGGCACCATAACCATTATTGCTCCGTCCAGGCTTTCTGTAGACGAGGCATTCCATCTCTTTACATCGGTGCTGGAACTTAAGGGTTTTACCATTATCCAAGCAGGAAAGGTGTATAAGATTATGCCGGCTGCTCAGGCCAGGCAGACAGGAGCTGAGCTGCAGAAAGGCGAGGTTACACCCGTAAGCGACGCATATATAACAAGGCTTATACAACTGAAAGCGATATCGTCTGCCAAGGCAATGAATTTCCTTCAGCCCCTTATCTCAAGGGACGGCCATATTTCCTCTTTCGGCCCCGGCAATATGCTCCTGGTGGTAGATTCTGCAACAAATATCCAGCGGATACTGGAGATCCTCGAAGCGATAGATAAACAGGGGATTGAGGAACCGGATCTCATCCTGCTGAAATATGCAAACGCAGACGATGTCGTAAAGATCCTTACCGAGACCCTGTCTTTAAGCAGTAAAGGGATCCCCTCACCGACGCGCGGACTAAGACCGGGGGAGTCGGTACCGGCAGCGTCTGTTGAGGAATCGAAAGCATCTGTTTTTGCCGATACACGTCTGAATGCAATAGTACTGATTGCCGATAAGCAGGAGAAAGAGGCCATGAAGAGAATTGTAACCCTCCTTGATATTCCTCTTCCCGAAGCTACAAGCAAGATAAACGTCTATTTCCTTGAATATGCGGATGCAACAGAACTCTCCAAAGTCCTCGAGACGATGATCACCGGTATTTCTGTACAGACACGAACTGCCCAGACCGGACAGGCGGGTCAACAGCAGAAAAGCCCCTTTGAGCCTGGAGGAAGAATTATTATCTCTCCGGATAAGGCAACCAATTCTCTCGTTGTAGTAGCGTCTCCGGCAGATTACCAGAACCTCATTCAGGTTATAAAACAGCTCGACAGGAAGAGGAGACAGGTATATGTGGAGGCGATGATCGTTGAAGCATCGATAGACAGGTTACAGGAACTCGGCTCGAAGTGGCGGATTATCGCAGAAAAAGACGGAGAACCGGTAGCAGTTGCAGGGTTCGGTCAAATCGATGCTACATCCATGCAAGGCATTCTTTACGGACTTACCGGCATGACAGCTGGCGGTATGGGTAACTTCCTTGATGTCCCGATTACGACAACTAATTCAGCAGGTTCAATTGTGACTTCCACACTGACAGTCCCCGGGTTTGCCGCACTTTTCAATCTGAATGAATTCAAAGACGCAGTTAACGTTCTTTCCACACCCCAAATCCTTACCTCTGACAACAAAGAGGCTGAAATCATTGTCGGGGAGAATGTACCGTTCATATCCCAGAAGGAATCTGATCCGGCGCGACCGCAATCGGTCTTTACTTCGATTGAAAGAAAGGACGTCGGCATCACCCTGAGGATCACTCCGCAGATTACTGAAGGAAATCATGTGAAACTTGATATCTACGAGGAAATCTCGGCATTGAAGCAGGAATCTACTGCAGTTGTACTTACCCTTGGACCGAGCACAACGAAGCGTTCGACAAAGACATCTGTTGTTGTCAAGGATAACCAAACTGTTGTGATTGGTGGTCTCATGGAAGAGAGGGAAGAGGAAACAGTCAACAAGATGCCTCTTCTGGGCGACATACCTCTCCTGGGCTGGTTGTTCAAAAACAGATCTGTGGAAAAAAAGAAGACAAACCTGCTCATATTTTTAACGCCCCATATTGTGAGGGAACCGGACCAGCTTGAAAAATTAACCGGTGAAAAACAGTTGCAGTTTGCGAGGTTGGAGGAAAGATATAAAGAGGGTGAGTTGCTCATAAAATTCAGGGAGGAGACTTCGGAAGAGAGAATCAAGGAAATACTCTCTCAGGAGGGCGCCTCTATCCTGTCCCCGTTACAACCGAAATGGCTCTACCGGATACAATTGAAAAAACGCCAGGAGGTCAAAGATGCGGTCAAGGTTTTTATGAGCTATAAAGAAGTGGAGTATGCAGAGCCAAATTATATTATGAAGATGCAATGAACATCAGATGGAAACGATCGATGTCATAAAGGATGAGGATGTTGAGGTCATCCTTCTCAAGAATATCCCCCTTACCTTTGTAAAGAGTAACCAGATCTTCCCTATAAGACAGGATAATTCAGAGCTTATCTGTGCTGTGGCTGACGACAGGGGTTTGCTGGCGCTTTCCGAAGTCGCAAAAACACTGGGATTGAAGCCCAAACCCTTCAGGGCGAGCCCGGGGATCATCCTCGATGCGATCAATAGGTTCTACGGGCAGATGGGTTCGGCAGAGGAGGTTATGGATACCATAGCGGGGGAGGATCTTTCGTCCGTAGCAACTGAATTTGAAACCCCGAAAGACCTGCTCGAACTGACCGAGGAAGCTCCCATCATCCGCCTTCTCAATGCGCTTCTCCTCCAGGCGGTAAAAGAACGGGCAAGTGATATCCACATCGAACCTTACGAGAAAGAACTCGATGTCAGATTACGGATAGACGGGGTGCTGCACCGGGTGCTGACCCCTCCGAAAATTATTCAGGATGCCTTGATAAGCAGGATCAAGATCATGTCGAATCTCGACATAGCTGAGAAGCGCCTTCCCCAGGACGGAAGGATACGGCTTCTCCTCGGCGGAAGGGATATTGATATCAGGGTCTCAGTCATCCCAACCTCTCACGGCGAAAGAGCAGTTCTCAGGCTTCTTGACAGGAAACAGGGGCTGATTGGTCTCTGGGAGGTCGGATTCAACAAGGATGACGAAAAGAAAATGGAAGAGTATCTGAGGAGGCCGGACGGGATCATCCTGGTAACCGGCCCAACCGGAAGTGGAAAGACAACGACTTTGTATGCTGCGCTTAACAGAATCCATACAGAAGAAAAAAATATTATAACGGTTGAGGACCCAATCGAATATCAACTAAAAGGCATCGGACAGGTGCAGGTGAATCCTAAAATAAAGCTTACCTTTGCTTCCGGGCTCAGATCTATCCTGAGACAGGACCCTGATGTGATCATGGTCGGTGAAATAAGAGACCTTGAAACAGCCGAGATAGCCATGCAGGCATCGCTTACAGGGCATCTTGTTTTGAGTACCCTTCATACGAATGACGCTCCGAGCGCTTTGGTCAGGCTGATAGACATGGGAATCGAACCCTTCCTTGTTGCCTCATCATTAACCCTTGTATTGGCGCAAAGGCTTGTGCGGACAATCTGCCCTCACTGCAGAACGTCTTATACCCCATCAGAAATTGAGCTATCATATTTTGCAAACCCTCCCCAGGTTCTCTACAGGGGACAGGGGTGTGAGAAATGCAAGGGGAAGGGATATCTCGGGAGGATGGGTATTTTTGAGCTGCTTGAGATCAATAACCAAATAAGACCCATGATAACCGAGCGGATGGACTCACAGAGGATAAAGAGTCAGGCGATCTCGCAAGGCATGAAAACACTTCGGAACGATGGTATTGAAAAAGTGATCCAGGGAATAACAGCACTTGAAGAGGTTCTGCGGGTAACACAGAAGGATTATGCCGATATTTCAATATAAGGGATACCGGCCTGACGGATCAGAGGTCGCAGGCACTATTGAGGCGGCAAGTCAGAAGGACGCGGTTCTCAGGCTCAAAGAGTCGGGACTCTATCCCGGAAATGTAGAAGGGGCTTTAGAGAGAAGACGGTTCCGTCTGTTCACCCGTTCTGATACAGCGCTTCTTCCCTCTGTAACACGGCAACTGTCCACATTACTCTCATCCGGCGTTCCTCTTCTTGAGGCTCTCAGGTCGCTTGCTGATGAACAGAAAGGTTCCTGGAAAGCTACTCTTGTAGCCATAAAAGAACGGATTGCCGGGGGGGCAAGTTTATCCAAGGCATTGGAAGGGTATCCCCAAATTTTCCCTGAATTTTATGTGAATATGGTTGCCGCCGGAGAAGCAAGCGGAAATCTGGACAATATCCTTACCCGGATTGCCGATTTTCTGGAATCTCAGGAAAGTCTGAAATCCAAAGTAAGAACATCGATGATCTATCCTGTTTTTATGATCTGTATCAGCTTCATTGTGCTCTCTTTTCTTTTTGCTTTTGTTATGCCGAAAATTACAAAGATATACAAAGACACTCAAAGCGCTCTCCCCTTCATCACGGTTGTCCTGATCTGGGTGAGTGATCTTTTTCAACGCTTCTGGTGGCTGCTTATAGGCTTGCTTCTTGGTGGATTATTTTTTTTGAGGAAACTGAGGGAAAAGAAACGGGTCTTTCTTGACAGGATTTTATTGCGTATTCCCGGGAACGTTCTCCAGAGTCTCTATTTCGGACGTTTCGCAAGAACACTGGGGTTTCTTCTTGAAGGAGGACTTCCTGTCCTGCAGTCGCTTGAACTTTCTGCAAAATCTATCGGGAATAAAGTGCTTGAGATGAACGTTTTGGAATCAGGAAGACGGGTATCAGAAGGGGCGCGGCTTTCTGCATCGCTTGAAGGATTCCCCCCGGTGCTCCTCCAACTGATTTCGACCGGAGAGAGGAGCGGACAACTGGTAAATGTGCTGCAAAATGCAGCCCGTTCCTATGAGGAGGAATTTTCCCGCCGGATAAATAAAGCCCTTTCACTCCTTGAGCCGATGATGATTCTCTGCATGGGGTTTCTTGTGGGGCTCATAGTTCTGGCTGTCCTGCTTCCGATATTCCAGTTGAACCAGTTGATAAAATGAGAATGCAGATAACTGTCCGGCATAGTATTTTCGCTCATTCTCGGTCCCAACTTTGGCCGGGACCTCCGAGGTATCCCGATAAGAATCGGGATAAAGCCGCAAAAATACTATGCCGGACAGTTATCTGAGAACAATAACGGAGGAATGCATGAAGAATAATAAAGGGTTTACCCTGCTTGAAATTATCGTAGTCGTCTTTATCCTCAGTCTCCTCGTGGCGATTGTAGCTCCGAAAATCATCGGGAGGACCGATGATGCACGGATTGCAGAGGCAAAGGTTCAGATTAAGAATTTTGAAACTGCACTAAAACTTTTTAAGCTTGATAATGGGTTCTATCCGGCTACAGAGCAGGGACTAGACTCGCTAATCGAAAAGCCCACTACCGGACAGATACCGCAGAAGTATCGTGAAGGCGGATATCTTGAACAGAGGAAGATTCCTCTCGATCCCTGGAGCAATCCTTATGTGTATATCTCTCCCGGTATCTACGGCGACTTTGATATCTTCAGTTTCGGAGCGGATGGGAAAGAAGGCGGGGAAGGGAAAGATGCGGATATCAAGAGCTGGGACATGCAATAGCATCGGATTTTCCCTCATCGAGCTGATCGTCGTACTCTTTATCTTGTCCCTTGTCCTGGCGATTGTGTTGCCGACCTTCAGCAGTTTCGGAGAGAACAGACTGAAAGCCGAAGCGCGCGAAATGGCTTCAATTTTAAGATATATGAATGACAACGCTGTATCGAGAAAAGAAACGTTCTTCCTCAAATTTGATCTCGGGAAAAACGAAGTTGCCTGGAGCGAACCTGAAGGGCATAAGACCCGGGTATTTGATGATCTCACCGGCGTTGAAATACAATCGAAAGGTCTTGTGTCGACTGGTGAACTGACTCTCTTCTTTGAACCTCTCGGTGCGCCTGAGAATCTTATTGTTTATATGGAAAGAGGAGACAGTCATATGACAGTCACTCTGAACCATTTGAGCGGAAGGGTGAAGATTGAGGCAAAGGATGAAGGATGAGGGATAGGGGTTTTACGCTTCTTGAGATTCTCATAGCACTGGCTATAATCAGCAGCCTGCTCATCACGATCATTTACACCCTGAATTACCATCTGGGGCTCATTGAAAGGCAGGAGACAATAACAACTGCAACCCTGCTCGCCAAAAACAAGATGTCTGATCTCGAAAAAAATCCAGGGAGCAATAAAGGGACATTTGAAACTCCGCATGAGAACTATACCTATGAGACTTTCCTGAAAGAATCACCGTATGCCGGGGTTTCAGAGATTATTGTTGTTGTAAAAGCGGGCGGAGAAGAGGTGAAACTGAATGAGTTTGTTGTCCGGTAAAAATGACAGATTCATTTATATGCTAACAATTTTGAAAAAATCCCTCCCAACCTCCCTTTGCCAAAGGGAAGGAATCCCCTCTTTAGCAAAGAGGGGTGGGGGGAGATTTATTAGAAAAATTGAACTCATTAGTTATCCACCATGCTCTTGTGTACAGGATGACGGGAATGGATTTGCTCTGTCTCAGAGGAAATCCGGGTTTACTCTTTTGGAGGTGCTTATTGCAGTGGCAATCCTCTCAGTTATTCTTGCTTCAATATACAGTACATTTTTTTTGAGTTACCGGGCAATGGAAGGCATGGATGAATCTCTGACGAAACTTCAGGAGGCGAGAAGGGCTATCGACATCCTGAGGTGTGAACTTGAAGCAACCTATCAAAGTGAACAGGACACAAATACTTTCTTCAGAATAGAGGACAGGGATGTCTACGGAAAGCAGACCACTCAGCTTGTTTTTACGACATTCTCAACACTACGCCCGGGGCTGTCAAAAATATCATACTATGTTGAGGAAAAAGAAGGGAAATTAAGTCTCTTCAAAAGAGTGGAATCACCTTACAGCAAAGAAGAATCAGGGGGCGTTGATATCATAGAGGATTTGGACGGGTTTACTATCGAAGCAAAATATAATGATGCGTGGATAAGGACCTGGGATACGACTGTCAATAAAGCGAACCCAGAGGAGCTGCGGATCGGACTGACCATGGTTGTGAAAGGGCATACGATTACGCTGAGTGATATTGCAAAACCAAGGATAGGGAATAAGGGATAACGCTTCATATGATGAAGACCCTGGAAAAATTGTTGAAAAATTTATTTACTAAGAAACGCATAAATAAGACCATATCACACCCTCACCCTTACCCTCTCCCATCGAGGGAGAGGGGATTTGACCCTACCCCTCCCTTGAGGGGAGGGGATCAAGGGGAGGGTGTCAGAATATGTACCCTTACTCATTGCCTTCCTGGTAACCTGATTGTCATAAGGAACCAGCAGGGCATGGCTCTGGTCATTACGCTGCTTGTCCTTGTGCTATTAACCGCAATGGTGGTGGAATTTTCCTATGGGGTCTATACGGGCACGAACAACCTCTATAACTGGAGGGATGCGCAGCGCCTCTCGCTTATGGCAAAGTCAGGGGTAAATGTAACTGCCCGGATGCTGAAGGATAGGGTGAACATAAAAGAGTATCAGACACAGAATCACATTGATATGCCCGTTGAGAATCCTTTTGAGGACTTTCAAGGGAATATAAAAGTTAGTATTGAGGATGAAACTGCTAAATTCAATCTTAACGCTCTCGTTCGTCCAGGTGGTGATCGGGGTGTGAATATAGGAGCATTCAATGCACTGAAGAGGCTTCTCAATATGCTCTCACTTGATGAGGGGATAGCGGACAGAATTATTGACTGGATTGATGAAAATAGTGAAGTGAGAATCTCAGGGGCAGAAACCGGTGCAAAGAATGCATCCCTGGATAGTGCTGACGAACTTCTCTTAATACCTGGAATTACCAGACAAGATTATGATACGTTGGCTCCATATATCACCGTGCGGGGGGAAAAGGGCATACTGTATGTTAATATTAACAGAGCAGATATCCCTGTTATAAGGAGCCTGTCATCTTCGATTAATGAGCAGGATGCAGAGAAAATAGTCAACTACCGTAACTTAGCCCCTTTTACAGGTGAATCCGGGAACATTGCTGGGCAGCTTCAAGGTCTTGTGAGTGGATTTGGGACTGAGGAAGGAGTCTTTTTGACTTCAGGAGGACAACACTTTTCAATAATTTCTACCGCTTCATCAGGTGGTGTGAAAAGAATTATTGAAATGGTACTGAATACCGGGAAAAATACAATTGAGTACTGGAAGGAATACTGATGGGGACAACGCTCTTTATTGATATCAAGGACTCCGAAGTCGAAACCTATCTCTTCGACTCCAGAAGGAACTCCTATGAATTCAAGGAGAAGAAAACCTATTCCCTGTCCGGCAACCGCGATTTTTCTCTTGATCCTGTTGCTGGGACTGTAGAGAATACCTATGTAAGCCTACCTCTGAGCAGTCTCAATTTCAGGGTCTTAACCCTCCCGTTTGTACAGAAAGACAAGGTCAGGGATGTGCTCCCCTTCGAACTCGATGGGATCATCCTTGGAGGATCAGAAAAGGTAGTGTTTGATGCTGTCCCGCTCGGGAATTCCGGCAGTTCCAGCGAGATCCTTGCAGTGTATACTGAAAAGCAGATTATCGGAGAACTTCTCAGAAAACTAAAAACGTACAATGCAGACCCTGTCTGCGTAACATCACTCGAACTGAGAAAAGCGCTCCAGGGGTTTTCATCGGAAAAACTTCTCACTCTTTCACCACTTGAGGAGCAGGAGAGGGTATCTCTTGCCGTTGAAGAGATAAAAACCCCGACCGTCAATCTCCGCAGGGATGAATTTGCTTACACCCGTGAAATCGAAAAAACAAAGAAGTCACTCAAGTGGACGGCAATCCTTGTACTCTTGTTTGCGCTTCTTATTAGTGCTGACTTGCTCCTGAATATTTTCTCTGTCCGTTCAGAAATTGCAGCAGTAAAGAATGACATGCGGAAAAAATATCAGGAGGTTTTCCCCGGAGAGAAAAATATCATAAACGAACTCCATCAGATGAAATCCCATATTAAAGAATTAAAAACAGACGAGGAACTCTATGTGGGGATCAGTCCTCTTGCGACCATACTGAAGATCTCGGATCTTGACAGGCAGGGAGTAGTGTTTCATGAACTATCATTTGACAGGAAGAACATGAGTTTCAAGGGTGAGGCTCCGTCTTTGACCGATGTGCAAAAAATGAAGGACAGGATGGATGCTCTTTTTGAAGGAGTTACCATATCCGATTCAAAATCATCGTCACAGGGAAGGATGCTGTTCACCATAACCGCCGGGGAGAAAAAATCTTGATGTCATTTTTCAAAGATAAAAGGGTCGTCGGTTTTTTGGCCGGTCTGATCGTATTTGCCTTAATAACATTCTATGGCATTCACTATCTCTCGTCAGCAAAAAGAGAACTCACCATGCTCCGGGAACAAAGGAATGAGGTGCTCCGGATGAAAGATGAGTACCTGACCCTCAAACAGCAAATAGATTCTGTTGAAGGCAAAAAGAACCTGTCAGGGCCACAAGGTATTGTCCAGGCAGTGGATGAAGTCTTCCAGTCCATGGGGTTAAAAGACAAGATAAAAACACTGAAGTCCACCGGTAAGAAAGAGGTCAAAGGCGGATTTCAAGAGGATGCCGATCTTTCTATAGAGAAAGTGACCATGAATGAGATGGTGAATATCCTTTACAGAATTGAGAATGCACCCATGGTACTTACCATGAAAAAAATTACGATAAAAAAGTCTTTTGAAAATCCGGAACTCCTGAATATCTCCCTTGTCCTCTCGTTTTTAAAGACAAAGTGAAGATTTTCCTCATAGTAGTATGCGCTTTGATTTTGCTTGTCTTCGGAACATGGTTTGTTTTTTCTGAAAATACTCTTCAGACCATCATCAAAGATTCACTTGCAGAACACAGGATTGACAGCGAGTTGCACGGGCTGAAGAAAGGATTGTTTTATGTTCTCTCTATTGATACAGTTGTCCTGAAACGGAATGGTGAGGAGCTGATATCATTGCATAATGTCGCTCTCCGCATCCACCCGCTCAGCCTCTTTTGCTTCAGTCTGAACGGTGTTATTGAGAGTGAAGTATATGGAGGAACTCTTTCCGGCAGTGTAAAATTTACTAAGAATACGAAAAAATTGGATCTCACCATGAACAAAGTCCGAGTTGGCGAGATAGTATTCTTGAAACATATCGGATTGACAGGGAAAGGAACACTATCCGGAAAAATGGTCATAACCGATGCAACAGGTCATGTAGAGTTTGCTACAGAGGATGCTCAATTTGAACCTGCAACCTACTCCGGCAGAAGGGTACCTTTGAATATATTTCATGCTATTACAGGAGCGCTGGACATAAAAGGTGGTACAATACATCTGGTATCCGTTTCTTTTACGGGGAAAGAAGTGTTTGNAAG
>JGI11641J44799_10000651_pt1 | contig 10511 bp, 6 predicted proteins | sample WetSurSiteA1Bulk_FD_44799 | JGI IMG/M metagenome (IMG submission 44799) | reverse complement strand
CACCTGTCGGCCGGAAATTTACAGTCCGCATGGATGTTGTTAAGGGGAAGGAAGTTGTTGCATGGTGGTACAATCCCCGCAATGGGGAAGCAAACAAGATTGAAACGTATTCCAACACCGGCACGCATACGTTCAATACTCCGGCACCAGGCGAAAATCTCGACTGGATTCTGGTTCTTGATGATGCTTCGAAAAAATATCCGGCTCCAGGTTCAGTAAAACAATAAATATGCGTTTAGGATTATCATCATATACGTACACCTGGGCTGTCGGAGTACCGGGTTCAATGCCTGAAAATCCGATGCTGATATGTGGATTAATGGAAAAAACACTCTCCGCCGGCGTTAAAGTGGTTCAGGTTGCAGATAACCTTCCGATTGAAAAACTTGAAGAAGAAGATCTTGAATTGCTTGTCGATTATTCATCCGAAAAAGGGATATCCATAGAGATGGGAGGAAGAGGACTGACTGCTGATCACACCATGACATGTCTGAAAACTGCAGAAATAATTGGGTCACCCATTCTGAGAATGGTCATTGACGGTATCAATTATTTNCCCCCGGTTCAAGAAATAAAACGGATAATTAAAGATCTCGTACCCGAATTCAGTTCAAGAAAGATAAGGCTTGCAATAGAAAATCACGACCGACTGAAAGCCAGGGAATTTGAGGACATTATACAATCGGTTGGATCAGAATGGATTGGCATTTGTCTTGATTCTGTAAATTCAATGGGAGCCGGTGAAGGATTTGAGACTGTTGCTGATATACTGATACCATATACAATAAACCTCCATATTAAGGATTTTACAATTTTCAGGGTTTCACATAAAATGGGGTTGGTCATTGAAGGCCGACCTGCAGGACAGGGAATGCTAAATATTCCGGATCTTGTAAAGAGGATATCAGAGACAGGGCTTTGTCAGAGCGCTATCCTTGAATTGTGGACTCCGCCCGAAAAGGAAATTGAAGCAACGATAAAAAAAGAAGCAAAATGGGCTGAAGAAAGTATCGAATACCTTAAATCTGTAATCGATTGATAATTAATAATCAGTATATTAAATCAGCGTAATTTACGTGATCTGAGAGAAAGAAGTCTTTTCTCCCGCCGATTTCGCAGATCGTCACAGATAAATGGAAATATTTTATATAGAATTATATGGAAAAACTGAAATTTGCAGTAATAGGTTGCGGATTCTGGTCGAAATTTCAGATTGGCGCCTGGAGTGAACTTGAGGAAGTNAACCTGGCAGCCGTTTATAACCGCACACGTTCGAAAGCAGAAAGAATCGCTGAATACTTTAATGTACCTCATGTTTATGACAAAGCTGAAGAGCTCTTTCAANATGAGGAACTGGATTTTGTCGATATTATTACTGATGTTGATACTCATGCCTTATTTGTTGAAATGGCTGTTAAGCATGGCATAAAACACATCATCTGCCAGAAGCCGATGGCTCCCGATTTTGAAACCGCAAAACGGATGGTGGCTGCATGCAGGGATAACGGCACAAAACTTTATATTCATGAGAATTACCGCTGGCAGGCACCTGTCAGGAGATTCAAACATATTATTGATTCCGGTGCCGTGGGAAAACCATTCAAAGCCAGAGTCTCCTTTCTTTCAGGATTTCCCGTGTTTGACAACCAGCCCTTTCTGAAAGAACTTGATCATTTTATACTTACAGATATGGGCTCTCATGTACTCGATGTCATAAGGTATCTTTTCGGGGAATGTGAAGAGCTGTGGTGCCAGACAAAAGCAGTAAACAAGGGCATTAAAGGTGAGGATCTTGCTGCAGTCATGATGAGGATGAAAAACGGCNTTCCCGTTTATACAGAATTGTCGTATGCCTCAGTTGTGGAGCACGATTCATTTTCGACATTGCATATTCTTGTTGAAGGGGAAAACGGATCGGTTTACCTCGGTCCGGAATTTGAAATAAGAACTACTACAAGGAAAGGGACAGAATCAGAAATAGTAAAATTCCCTTCCTATTCCTGGGCAGACCCCGATTATATTGTAAATCATGAAAGTGGTATCCATATTAACCGTAACATTATGGAAGATATTCTCGGGAGAGGCAAAGCGGAAAATACAGGTGAAGACAACCTTGAGACAGTAAGGCTTATCTGGGCATGCTATGAATCCGCCTCCACAGGTAATCTGGTGAGAATTAATGAGTTTATTTAAAAATATACGAAATAAAATGATAAAAGTTGCATTACTGGGCGCAGGAGGGAAAATGGGTCTCCGCCTGACGCATAATCTGAAAAACTCAGGATACCTTATGTCGTATCATGAAATAAATCCTTCCGGGATTTCAAAACTTGAAGAAGCAGGTGTTAAAGTCTCGGAAACCGGTTTCTGTATCCATGAAGCTGACGCAGTAATTCTTGCTGTTCCCGATATAGCACTTGCAAAAGTATCAGCTGAAATAATTCCTTCAATGAAAGCAGGATCGCTGGTTATTACGCTCGATCCTGCAGCAGCACTGGCAGGAAAGCTTCATAAACTGGAAGATGTATCCTATTTTATAACACATCCTGCCCATCCTTCAATATTCAACTGGGAGCCTGATGAAAAAGCTATGAAGGATCATTTCGGAGGCACTATGGCTAAACAGGCAATAGTTTGTGCATTGATGAAGGGGACTGAAAATGATTACAAAAAAGGAGAAGAACTGGCCAGAACTTTTTATGCGCCGGTATCCCGCTCACACAGGATAACTGTTGAACAAATGGGATTACTCGAACCTGCCCTGGTTGAAACCCTTGCATCAACATGTATTTATGTGATCAGGGAAGGTCTGAATGAGGTAATAAAAAGAGGTGTACCGCCTGAAGCAGCTAGGGATTTTCTCCTCGGACATCTCAGAATCCAGATGGCTGTTCTCTTTAATGAACTTCCGGGAGCTGTTTTCTCCGATGCAGCAAACAAAGCGCTTCAGAGAGGCTTGAAAGAGTTCATTAAAGATGACTGGAAAAAGGTTTTTGAACCAGCTAATGTAAAAGACCAGATTTTAGCTATTACCTGAAAAATATTTTTTCATAATACTGCGAAACCTTCGTAATGAAAATTTTAATCGCATTCATAATACTGACAGCCGGACAAATATTATCTGCCCAGACGCCTGTTCAGTATGTCAACACGCTCATCGGTACGGCACCGGCATCAACTGAGAGCGCCAGAAAGCACAGTGAAGCAAGCTCAGAACTTCGGGGACAGACATTTCCTGCTGTCGGTCGTCCCTTCGGTATGACGCAGTGGACNCCTGAAACGCGCCGGACAGAATTNAAATGCATTTCACCATATTATTATAACGATAAATACATTACNGGGTTCAGGGGAAGTCACTGGATGAGCGGCAGTTGCACNCAGGATTATGGCAGCGCCTCAATNATGCCTTTTACTTCAGGCATTCCTGATACTCTTTCATCTCCGCCTGTATCACGTTTTAACCATAAAAATGAGACNGCTTCTCCGGCCTATTATATGCTGACACTCGATAGTTACAATATTGTTGCGGAATTAACCGGTTCTGTCAGATCAGGCATGATGCGCTTCACATATCCGGGGAAAAACAAAAGTTGTTTATTTATAAGGATCAATAGTGATGAGAAGGCCGGAAGGATTTGGATAAACAAAGAGCAGAATGAGATCGCACTATGTAATCCCGTCCACCGGATCTATCAGGGATCAGGAGAGCNGGCAGGATTCAGCGGCTGGTTTGTGATCAGGTTTGACATACCATTCGAGTTGCTGGATAAATTGGCTAACAATCAGCAGGTTGCAATCAGCTTTGGAAACCAGAAGATAGTCAACGTCCGGATCGGAACATCGTTCACAAGTTTGCATAATGCACGAATGAATCTCGAAAAAGAAATCCCTGACTGGGATTTTGAAAAACTCCGGAAGGCTGCTGAAGATGTATGGAACCAGACTCTTGGAAAAGTAAGACCCGGAGGGGGAACTGAAGAAAACATGAGAAAATTCTATTCTGCCCTGTATCACTGCTATCAGCTTCCCCGGATCGTAAGCGATATTGACGGAAGCTATCCGGGTTTCGCACAGGACACACTTATTCATAAAGCCATTGGCTTTGATTACTACGATGATTTCTCCATGTGGGATACATACCGGGCTCTTCACCCGCTTATGACAATACTGGAACCAGACCGGACACTCGACATGATAAAATCATTGATCGCCAAAGCAGAACAGGGAGGCTGGATGCCAATATTTCCTGCCTGGTCGAATTATACAGCAGCCATGATCGGTGATCATGCAAGTACAATGATATCAGATGCTTTTGTTAAAGGCATAAACAACTTTAATACAGATACTGCTTATTACTATATGCGAAAAAATGCATTCGATCAGCCAACCGCTGAAGAATACAGGGACGGTAAAGGCAGAAGGGCTCTTGCCAGTTACCTGAAATACGGATATATCCCTCTTGAAGACAGTGTCCGGGACGCTTTTCATAAACAGGAACAGGTATCACGTACACTTGAATATGCTTTTGACGATTATGCACTGGCTCAGTTTGCAAGGGAAATCGGGAAAAATGCAGATTATGAGATCCTGATTAAAAGATCACAGAACTGGCGAAATGTCTTTGACAGTCAAACGGGTTTTGTACGGGGCAGATTCGCCGACGGGAAATGGATTGAGCCATTTAATGCGGATGTGAAAGCTGATTATATTTGTGAAGGGACACCCTTCCAGTACACCTGGTACGTTCCTCAGGATGTCCCCGGGTTAATACAGCTGATGGGAGGAGAAAAAGCCTTTACCGATAAACTCAATGCATTTTTTAAGGGTGGCAACTACTGGCATGGAAATGAGCCCGGGCATCAGATACCGTATCTCTTTACCATTACCGGAGACCCGTCCGCAACACAGGAACTGGTCCAAAGCATTATTAAAGAAGAGTATGGAACTGATCCCGGAGGATTAAGCGGAAATGAAGATGCCGGACAAATGTCAGCCTGGCTGGTCTTTTCCATGATGGGCTTCTATCCGGTATGCCCTGCTTCAGGGCAATATATAATGACCACCCCATCATTCGATGAGATCAAAATCTTTCTTCCCGGCGGTAAGTATTTTCTTATCAGCTCAGTAGCCGGGAAACCGGGGAACAAATATATCAGGGTAATTACTAAGAACGGCGGAGTATATCCTTACCTGTACATCAGGCATGAAGACATAATTAAAGGTAGCAGGTTTACCCTGCAGATGACTGATCGACCGGTTCCCCTTAAATAATGGATTATTTTAACCTGATGACTTTTTTATAAGAGACGAATTCACCACTACCTGTAAAACCCTGAATATTTATCTCATAGTCAGATTTAAAATCAGAAGTCCAGAACTCAGCTTTTATCTTTCCTTCCTTGTCTGGTTTTAATGAAGCGTTCCAGTAAAGAGTGTTCCTGAAATCAGGAATACGGCTGTTTCTGTTTTCTCCTGTTGAATAGTCGGGAGATAAAAAAGAACCGGCCGGCTCGCTAACTCTGTATGGTAACCTCACCGCATAGTCTGGCAGAGTGACATTTGAGAAATTACCCGCTCTGGTTATGACATTAACCAATCCATAAAAGAGGTAATTACCTACGAAGTACCTCGATTTGATTGCATCGATCTTTTCAACAAGTTCCGGGTCGAGATTAGCAATTATCGCCGGATCATTTACCACAACGCCATCGACAAACAATATCGGCGGTTCATCAAATATCTGGTTTTCGACAGGATCTGCAATTGTTATCTCGTATCCGGATCTTTTCTTCTTCATGAAGACACCTGGCATCAGCTCAAAAAATACCTCCTGCATTACAGGTAATTTTATATAATCATCCATTATCAGTTCTATATCCGGCTTTCCATAGAATCTTTTTGATCCGCCTGTGAAGATTACCTGTTCAGTTTTCTGCGGGATATCATCCGACTTGTATATTTTCATTACCTGATAGTTTATGCCCAGTTTTGAAATACTTTGCTTTGTTATATCCGGTTTATTATCGGGCAATAGGCTAATTTCAGGATAAATATTTGAAAATGAGCTCTCTATTCTGATTGTATTGTTCCTTCCAACTTCTTCAGGCTGGATTATGAGGTCTTTGTTGTTGTTATCCAGTGGAATAGTAAAATAAAAATTCCCGTTTTTATCTGTTCGGGCGTACTGGAACGTTGCATGCTTGCCGGGCATGGAGAGAAAAAGGTACCTTCCTCCGTCAGGAGCCTGGGTATTTTTATTTATGAGCTTTCCGTAAATATAATGATTTGCAGTCTCTTTTTCATATTTTATCCCTGGCTTGTCACCTGATAAGATAGTGGTCCAGTTAATCCAGTTGCTTTTTATTGTGGAAAGATAATTATCGGGTGTCCCTGCAGGGATATTATCAATACCACTCTGCAGAATCTCATTAGGGATTTCCCCGAACTCTGACCCAAAGACCATATATTCTGCAATATCAGGGAAACTGTTTTCACCTTTCGGAGCAACCGAGATACTTAAGTTTTGAAAATTCTCCGCGTCAACTGATGAATTTTTTATCCCGATATCAAGTGATAATTTATCCCTGACTTTAATATTGTCCGGGGTGGTTAAGGTCACAGCGCTGGTCTCCTTTAACGGAGTATAAAAATATAGTTCGTTCACGGGTTTTCCCGAAGCATTAAATAGAGTAATTTGATTTATCCCCGGAATAATCAGATTCCCCGGAAGATTAATCACAGTATTTTCGTCGGTTAAGTTCACGGAACGTTTTATGTTAATAATGCCGTGGGTCTGAACGATCAGGTAACATGTATTTCCTTCCCGTGAACGGAAATTCTGATCGGCATTAATATTTAATTTAATATTTTCCGCATCCTGCTTAATAATTTTAGCAGTTAAACCTGATTTAGTCATTAAAGGTCCGGCTGATTTTTTTATTTCCTTAAAATTTGGCAAAGAAAAATTTGAATTCTTGTTATTAAGTACATTGTAGATCAACAGCCTCCTGGTAAAACAGTTATAAGGCAGGAAATTCTTCATCCAGTTCGTATAAGCCCTGATTGTATAATAGCCTGAACTTAAAGTGTCAGATAAATTTATGCGTCCGGGTCCGGCGGCGTTGTCGAGCATAACCCGTTTTTGTGCCACCGGCCTGTTTTCGGCATTCAGAAGCTCAACATAGACAATCTTACTGCCGTCTGATGGCTTCAGGCTTTGCCGGTCGACAAGATAAGCTTCAAACCAGATCTCTTCGCCTGCGATGTACTCCTGTCTGTCGGTATGAACATAAATTTCTTCCCATGGAAACGAACTACAGTATTCGCTGAATTTTTCAGAAAGCACATCCAGAATATTTTTCTGTACCTGGCTTTCCATTTTAAACGGGAATAAGCAGAATAATATCAAACTAAATAATAACGCAGGAAATCTTGCCATTTACCCTTTTTGAATTTTACTTTTTATAATCAGTCCAGAAATCCGGTTTTGTTGTAGTTCCTCTTACTGTGCAGTCAGCACAACCCTTCGTATACGTGATAACTTCCCACCCCTCTTCCTGGTTCTCAACTATTACCCAGACCCAGTTGTTCAGGCCTTCAAGAGGTGCTCCATAGGAAACAGTGTCGGCAGGGCATTCCCAGTAAAGGTTTACCATTCCTCTGAAATTTTCATCTATATAAATTCTTTTGGAGGCTCTGGCAGAAACGCTGAAATATCCCAGAACCTGTTCTGCCGGATCTTCGACACAGANCATGTTCCCGGGGATCGTGGAAGGAATTATATCATAAAGACCACCTATGTCTTCAGAAATATTCTGAAGCTTTTCCCAGTAGGTGAATTCTTCTTCACTTACTGAATACTGATTCACCAGGATGCTGTATCTCACATTAAGCCTGTCAGTCTCATTTGAGATGAACTTCAGCGGGAAACGTGTTACCTTGTCCTCGGAAAGGACTGAAGTATTCTTGATATTGATTTCATTTGAGTTACTTGTTATCCAGCATGTTTGATTAGGAACAAAATATGGAAGCTGGAATTTCCAGGTTTCCACATAATCCCACCTGTAGAATTTACATTTCTCCTGCGAATCATGTGTATTCAGATAAACCTGGCAGCCTTCTTCCGGAGCTGTATCTTCAGTCTTTTCCTGAATAATAACCTTTTCATAATATAAACTGTCAATAGCCGGGACGGCCCTCAGCTCCATCGGCCTCGATTCATAAGTACGATGAGTCGCAGTTGAATTGTTTGTATTTATATGCAATGTGTATTTACGACCCACAACTCCTTTAAAAATTGCCTTATCAGTAAGATATGTTCCTGCAGTCGATGATTCAGTCAGCCAGTATGTATTGCCCAGATCGTCTTTAATCGAAACGGTGCATCCCTTAAGAGGTTTTATTGTTGCCGTTTTTCCCAGAGGCATCGATCTTGATAGCTTGACACTATATACTTCAGGCTGATCTGTAATCAGGCCCTCAACAACCAGGAGGTTAGGATCTTCGTCAGTCCTGGGTACAAATTCTGTAATACAACCACCGACAATCAGAAGAAATAATGATAATGTAATATAGCCAATTGGTTTCATGATTTTTAAAAGTCAAAATTAAAGCTCAGCGATGGAATTGCCTGTCCAAAAACTGAAAGTTGATAACCATTTACTGCTTTGTTCTCATTTTTAAAATAGACCGAATAAACATTTTCCCTGCCCAACAAATTATAAACTGAAAGGATCCAGTGCGGATTAGCTATCTTATGTGATCTCAGATTACCGCTGAGAGTCAATGAGAGGTCAAGGCGCATGTAGTCGGGAATCCTGTATTTGTTTCTGTCGGAATAATGAATCAGCAGTTTGTCACCCATATAATAGATAGCGACAGGATAGGTTATCGGCCTTCCGGTACTGTAAACATAATTTCCGGAGAAACTGAATCGCCTTGAGAATAAAAAATTAAATGTGGCAACCAGATCATGGGGTTTATCATAGTTGGCAGGAAACCACTCCCCGTTATTTATTATCTCATCGCTGAATTTTCCGGTACTTTGCAGCAATGTTCTCGAATAGGTATAACCCAGGCTCCATCTGATCCTGCCTTCATCTTTTCTCAGTGATAATTCAAGTCCGTAGGCTTTTCCCTTTACATTGGCCAGGTCTTTTTCAATATTCTCTTCCATAACAAGGTTCGTTCCGCCTTTATAATCCAGCATATTCTGGATCTGCTTGTAATATACTTCCAGAGAGGTTGCAATACTGTTATTGAACAACATCTGATAGAATCCCAGTGCAAACTGGTCACCTACCTGGGGTTTAAGGTAATAATCAGCTAGCTTCCAGGTATCGGTCGGAGAAATGGAAGTGGTGTTTGATAACATATGTACATACTGCCTTGTTCTGTTATAGTTTATTTTAAAAGAGCTCCTGTCTGAAGTTCTGAAGTTAAGAGAGACTCTTATCTCGGGGCCCCAGTAATTTTTATATGATTCATTCGATTTAAAATTAAGGGTATCGGTAACTGTCGATTTGCTTTTTGAATAATTTGGATCATAAACAAGCACTGTTTTTGGTCCGAATGCAAAAAATGAGGATACTCTTACACCCGCATTTATCGAAAGATAATCGGTAAGAATAAATTTATCATCAATATAGGCTGCAGCTTCCAGTGCTTTTTCCTTTTCGATTGTTTTTGGCATAACAAGTGAGGAATCACCTGAAGGCTGGTAGCTTCCCGGTAAAATGGAATACCTTGTCATATCAAGCCCGTAGTTTACTTCATTCCTGCCCTTGTACCAGTTGAAATCTGCCTTGAATCCTGTGCTGTTTACCTTATGCGATAAAACGAATCCTTCTTCAGGTATACTCTCGCTCGATACATCATATTTGTAATTACTGTTATTAACCGTAAATACAGAGAAAAATCTGCTGTTAAAGAAGTGTCGCCACCGCAGCGCTACTATACTATTATCATAACTGTAAACGGTGTCGGAGTTGAACTGGAATGAATCGTGGCTCAGGTATGAGGAAACATCAATCTTGTTATTCTTGTTAAGATCGTATGTTATCTTTCCGTTGAGGTCGTAAAATGATGCCCTGCTGTTACTGATGAACGGATCATCGATCATCTTCAGGATATAATTTGAATATGTCGTCCTGCCTGTCAGAATATATGTAAGTGTATCCTTTTTGATAGGACCCTCAACCATAAGATGGGCTGTGATGGGACTGATTCCTGCATTTCCTGCGAATTCATTCCTGTTTCCCTCTTTTGATGTTATGTCGAGTACTGAAGATATCCTGCCCCCATACCTTGCCGGTATTCCTCCTTTATATAAAGTAACATCCCTTATGATATCAGAATTAACAGCAGAGAAGAAGCCAAACAGGTGAGAGGTATTGTACACAGGTGCCCCGTATAACAATATCAGATTCTGATCGGATGACCCCCCCCTTACACTGAAGCCGGCAGAGCCCTCTCCCACTGACTGAACACCGGGAAGCAGCAGGACACTTTTT
>JGI11641J44799_10000650_pt1 | contig 10513 bp, 8 predicted proteins | sample WetSurSiteA1Bulk_FD_44799 | JGI IMG/M metagenome (IMG submission 44799) | reverse complement strand
CGGAAACCGATCCTCCGATACCCGAGGAGGCTGTGAAAGTAAGCCAAACCTTTCATTTTGGAGCCGATAGTCTTTTCTTTTACTACCCCGTTCTGATCACCCTGCCTTATGATGAAACGGAAGCCACGGATGAAACCCGGTTGTTTGTATATACCTACAATGGCTCTTTCTGGGATGCCGTGTCCTTTCTCGGAAGAGACACCGCACGGAACCTGATCACCGTAATGACCAGGCACTTCTCTGATTTTGCAGTCTTTGAATCGCTTGAAAATGCAAGCACAGGAAGCATTGATACCTATTTCAGGCCCGGCACTGATGGTATGCAAACCAGCAATTACGCCTATCCCGGTAATTGTTTTGGCATTGCAGGCTATTCAAAATGGTATTTTGAGAACAAGAAGGCCAGCCTGGGTAACCTGAAAACCCGGAATTCTCCCGACCGTGATATTGAAATAGCCAGCTCAACGCAGCAGGTGCTAAGGCTTGAAAATGTCACCGGTTCATTCTATCTGGGATTGAACAATGATAAAAGTGCTGCCGAATGTCTGATCTCCTCGCTTGAAATTACCAGGAGGCCACAGTTACTCGGCCTAAGTGCAAATGGCACTGATACTCAACATGCCGTACTGGTTTATAAGTATGATCGTGACAACAAGTTATTTTACATCTACGACCCGGATTTTCCGTCATCCGATGGAATCACCATCCACTTCAACGGTGTGAACCTTGATAACTATGGCAATTACAAATACTATACATTCCTGACTTCGGCTTTGTATTCCGAAGATGCTTTAAATGCGGTATTTTACGCAGGAACCTGGAATGCCGTCTCTATTAATATTACAGAGGGAAACAATACAGGAGCGCTGATAACCCTTTACAACCTTAAAATCGAATCCGACTTTGACGGTTCTGTTTCATTTATAATCAGTAAGGACAGCGATGTCCAATATCATGGATTCATTACTGGTTCAAAGCTTGTCGCATCATCCTGCAACGATTTCTGGAGCTGGTGGATCGATAGTGACGAGGATCTTCAGAAAGATCCGGGAGAATCCGGGACCTGCAACACAGGAACTTCCAGAATTGAAATTGACTTTGCAAACGACAAAAGTGGTACCGGCACCCACCGGTCCGAGAGTTGTAGCCCCTTAGGCGATTATAATGCCGGTGATCTGACATCCAGCAGATAGAGTATTCCTTCCGGTTCTCTTACCTGAGTTATCATTCAACCCTGTATAACCTTAAGGAAATTTATACTAAATTTATCTGCCGTTTTACCTGTTATTTTATCGCCATGAGAAAATTTCTGAATATCTTATTTCTTGTTACTTCTTTAGGTCTTACACTTAATGCCCAGTCGCCTGAAAATTACCGGGTTGATGAGCTTGGTAAAGGATTCTGGAGAATTCAGGCAATCAATGGGACCCTGTCAACGGTATACCTGATCGAAGGCAGCAAAAAAGCATTGGTGGTCGATGCCTGCTCGGGCCAGGAAGGACTGAAAGAGATCGTACAAAGTTTAACTGGCGACAAACCTGTCATGCTGGCACTTACACATGGCCATTTTGACCACAGCGGCGGGATGAAGTACTTCCCCGAAGTATATGTGCATCAGGCCGATACTGATTTGCTCCCCAAAGGTTTAAACACGGTGACGCATTTCATTGATGAAGGTTATGTGTTTGATCTGGGTGACCGGAAACTGGAGGTTATTTCCATTCCCGGGCATACTCCCGGATCAGTGGCATTTTTCAACCGGGCTGAAAGATACATCCTTACCGGTGATGGCATCGGATCTTCGATGGTATGGGCGCATATATCGAATGATCCACTGACAGTGTACCTGGCTTCAGTAATAAGGCTGGAGGCTATGAAAGACGAAATTGATGAATTGTATGTGGGTCATCATGAGCAGGAAACCGTGAAACTCACTACACAATATATTACCGATATGCGTATTGTAACGGAGAAGGTCCTGGAGGGCTCCATTGAGACTAGCCGTTATGAAATGGGGCCACGGAGGAGCGGACAGCAAGCAACCTTTGGTTCCGCAAAACTCGTCTTCAATCCGGAAAAGCTGAGATAGTCCGGGTGTAAAGGCGATCACCTCCAGCCGTGCCGCCAGGTTGAAATCACAGATCAGTAACTAAAATAGCTTGTAATTATGATGAAGACAATCGGAAGTATCGGTGTCGCTGTTATTCTGGCAACGGGCTTTCTGGTTAATGCCCAGGACTGGCAACCTGCCGGCGACCGGATTAAAACATCATGGGCTGACAAGGTGAATCCGGCAAATCCATGGGCAGAATACCCCAGGCCGCAGTTGGTCCGTGATCAATGGCAATGCCTGAACGGTTTGTGGGATTATGCCATCCTGCCAAAAGGTCAGGGACCCGCAATGAAATACGATGGAAAAATCCTGGTCCCGTTTGCTGTCGAATCAAGCTTATCAGGCGTTCAGAAAGATGTAGGTGAGCAGAACGAATTGTGGTACCACCGCAGCTTTTCCATTCCTGCTGTCTGGAAAAACAAACGAATTTTGCTCAATTTCGGCGCTGTAGACTGGAAAGCAGATGTCTGGGTAAACCAGGTCAAGGTCGGCTCCCATACCGGCGGCTACACACCCTTTTCACTGGATATCACACCTTATCTGAACAAGAACAAGGAACAGGACCTGTTAGTGAGGGTGTGGGACCCGTCAGACGCAGGTTATCAGCCACATGGCAAGCAGGTGAAGAAACCTCAGGGGATCTGGTACACGTCAGTCACAGGCATATGGCAGACTGTATGGATGGAATCCGTGGAACAGGCCTACATCAGCCAGATTAAAACTGTTGCTGACATTGACGGAGGTTCAGTTTCAGTTGTGGCCACGGTAAAGGATGGTGTGCCAGGAGATCTTATCGAGGTCAGGGTACTGGAAAACGGAAAGGTTGCCGGCACGGGAAAAGCAGCCGTCGGCCAGGAAGTATTGATTGGTTTGCCCCGGGCAAAACTGTGGAGTCCTGAATCCCCCTTTCTGTATGATATGGAGGTAACCCTGATGCATAAACAGGAGGCAACTGACAAAGTGAGGAGCTATTTTGGCATGCGGAAGATTTCAACAAGGCGAGATGATAAAGGAGTTGTACGTTTGCAGCTCAACAACAACGATTATTTTCAGTTTGGTCCCCTCGACCAGGGGTGGTGGCCGGATGGCCTCTATACTGCACCGACTGATGAAGCCCTGGCCTATGACATTCAGAAAACCAAGGACTTTGGTTTCAACATGATCAGGAAACACGTAAAGGCGGAACCAGCCCGCTGGTATTATCATTGCGATCGTCTGGGCATCCTGGTATGGCAGGATATGCCAAGCGGAGACCATTCCCCGCAATGGCAGATGCGAAATTATTTCAATGGGAAGGAATTGGAGCGAAGTGCTGCATCTGAAGAAAACTATAGAAAAGAGTGGCGTGAGATCATGGATTTATGTTATTCAAATCCCTGCGTGGTAACCTGGGTACCTTTCAACGAAGCCTGGGGGCAATTCAAAACGCCCGAGATTGTGGAATGGACAAAGGATTATGATCCTTCGCGCCTGGTGAACCCGGCTAGCGGAGGCAATCATTACGATACCGGCGACATGCTCGATATCCACAACTATCCTGACCCTGTAATTGCCATGTTTGACGGCAAGCGTTCCTGTGTTCTGGGCGAATATGGCGGAATCGGCCTGGCCATTGATGGCCATCTCTGGGAACAGGGCCGTAACTGGGGGTATGTTCAGTATAAAACGTCGGATGAAGCCACTGACGCATACATCAGGATGGCAGAGAAACTGAAAACCCTTATACCAACCTGTTATTCGGCAGCTGTATATACCCAGACCACCGATGTGGAAATTGAGGTAAACGGCCTTATGACGTATGACCGTAAAATGATTAAACTAAATGAAGATCGCATCCGGAAAGTCAACCAGGAGGTGTGCAATTCGCTGAATAGTAAATAACAGCGCGTATGGCATAGCACTGACTGCCTGTTGACACGGATCAGTTGCGATGAAAATCAACTGCCATGAAACCTGAATGACAGTCTAACTTTGGTTCGATAGGCGACTACTTTGCCTTCCTCGATCTTCAGATCCTGCGAAACCACTTCAGCTACCCTTAAATCCTGAAGTGTTTTGGTTGCCTGATCAATGCACATCTTGGCGGCATCCTCCCAGGATACAGTGCTGGTGCCGATTAATTCAATGACTTTGTACACACTCATGGTCTTACCCTCCCATTTGTTATTAATTAAAAACTGAATCACTTTTGCCTTAGCAGGAGAAATAGTTTATACACGTTGGTAAATCGTACTATTAAATTTACAAAATAGTAAGAAAAATTCCAGCTGTTATTCTGTTTTTTTTCATTGAAACAGATTGATCCTCTGAAATCTGGAAATTATAAACTATATTATACGTTAAATAACTGTAAAAATAGTTGCAAAACTGTTTTTATAGTTATATATTTGTTGTGTTCTTTACAACTATTAATCCAAAGCATTATGAAAAAGCTTACCAGTGCTGAAGAAGAAGTGATGCAAATCCTGTGGGACCTTGGAAAGGGATTTGTAAAAGAGGTAATCGAAAATATGCCGGAGCCCAGGCCTCCTTATAACACAGTGTCTACCGTGATCAGGGTTTTGGAAAAAAAGGAGTTTATATCGCACAGACAATATGGGAATACCTATGAATATTTTCCGCTTATAGCGCGTGATGAATATGCCAAGGTCCATTTTAACGGTTTTCTTTCCGGTTATTTCAACAATTCATTTCCGAAGATGGCTGCTTTTTTTGCGCGTGAAAACAATCTCAGTATAAAAGAGCTTGAAGAAATCATGCGGATGACAGAAGAGGAACTAAAAAAATCAAATACACAGGACCATGAATAGTTTTCTGGAATATGCGGTAAAATCATGTATATCACTCACCGTGCTTTACCTTTTCTACTGGCTGGTACTTGAAAAGGGCGCCCACTTTGGGATGAACCGGTTTGTTCTTTTGTTTTCCGTCATCATTTCAATGGTGCTACCCGCAATTGCTCCCAACAACCTCAGTGCCCCGCAGGTTCTTGAGATACTCCCAAGCCTGGTTATTGATTTTGACACCCATTCTGATCCGCTTGCGATTGATTTTCAGTCTGCTGCACCGACTGCTGATTCTGCCGGCGCACCGTTGAACGTATGGAAGATCATCCTGATTGTATACCTGGTTGGTGCTTTTATTGTTTTTGCCCGGCTTGTTTACCAGGCTATATACCTGCATGCGGTTTCTCACTTGTCGAATAAAACCAGGCTCGATGGATATACCATTGTCTCAATGAGTTCGGAAATGGTTCCGTTTTCCTATTTCAACCGGATATTCATACCTGCATCCAAAATTGATACGGGTTCATTTGACAGCATTATTGCCCATGAAAAATCGCACCTGAGTCAATGGCATTATATCGATTTGTTTATTATTGAAGTAATAAGTATTCTTCAATGGTTTAACCCCATTGTATGGCTTTATGAAAAATCGATCAAAGAGGTTCATGAATATCTTGCTGATGATGCTGTTCTCAGTTCCGGCAGGAATCCGGGAAGATACCAGGCCCTCCTGGTCAACCAGGCCATGGGCGGTCCTGTTTTCATATTAACAAATCAATTTAATCAATCACTCATTAAAAAAAGAATCGTTATGATGAAGAAAATGAGAAACTCGCGTGCGGCTCAATGGAAAGTACTTCTCATAGTGCCATTGATTGCCGGTCTGTTGCTGGCATTTGCCAGTCCGCAGATGAACAGCCAATCCTTTTCAGGAGGAGGAAAAATCACTATTTCCGGAAACGTAACAGACAGATCGACGGGTAAGGTCCTGCCGGCAAGTGTAGTCCAGATCAAGGGAACAACAACCGGAACAGTAACAGATGCTGAAGGCAACTATCAGATTATTGTTACCAGCAGCAGCGATGAACTTGTAATTTCCCAGGTCGGATACCGGACACAGGTACTTCCGATCGGGACCAACTCGATTCTCAATGTGCAGTTGGAACCGGATATTCTGGCATTGGATTTTTCACAGGGCAACAAACTGATCATGAATGAAGGTGCCACCCAAAAGCCCGACGCTGCGGATAAAGGTGAGAATGCATTTGTAATCGTGGAAGAACTGCCCAGTTATCCAGGTGGTACCGATGCTTTGCAGAAGTTCCTGATGACTAATATGCGTTATCCTGAAGATGCGAGAACGAAAGGAATTCATGGAACAGTAGTCATGACCTACATCATCGATGTCAAAGGAATGGTCACCGGCGTTAAGATCATGCGTGGCGTTTCTCCGGATATTGACAAAGAAGCATTTCGTCTGACAAGCACCATCACGGGATGGAAACCTGCGTCTCAGAATGGTCATGCTATTCCGATGACGGTTACCATGCCTATTGAGTTCAGTCTCAATCGATAATAAGGGTTTTTACTGATTTGCGACCACTGCAGGGGTTGCAAATTCCCACGCAGGATATTCCCACGCTGAATTCCCCACGGTATCTTTTATTTAACAGTTATTACAAACCTGATCACTACCTGCGATTCAACAGGCACATTGTCTTTCAGCGCAGGCTTCCAGGGTGGGCTCTGGCTGATTACTCTTCTGTATTCAGCATTAATTACTGAGGGTGCAGTGCTTTTGATCCTGATATCACGAACGGAACCGTTGTCCTGTATGGAGAGTATGACCTGAATCCTGTGTTTCCCGGGAAATGGACGAAACTGTGAAGTGTCTGTCTTTTCATTCATCCACGATTTGAATGCCTTTAGGGTTCCTTCAGGCGGAACAGGTTTGATGAAATTATAAGGTTCCACGCCACCGCCTGTGGCAATTTCATCTGACTCAACGCTACTTACCGCACCGGTTACATCGCGCTTCTTTTGCACACCGTATCCTATTACAACCACTTCCTCGAGAGCCAGGATATCCTCCTGCATGACTACTGGTCCATGGGCAACATCACCGGTGCCAAGTTCGAGCGGCTGATATCCGACATAACTCAAGGCAAGCCTGGCCCCGGTATCGTTCAGCTGCAAGGAAAAATTCCCGTCAATATCGGTAAGTGTCCCATGTGAAGTCCCCTTCTCAATAACTGCTACGCCGGGCAAGGCTTCCCCGTCACTTCCCACTACTTTTCCTGTAATGTACATCGTGCCGGCTTGCTCTGACATCGCTTTTGAAGTTACCTGATCGGCTGCTGCCGGCTGCTTTACCGTCAGACTCTTCCTTGGTTCGGTTTCTGATTCGGGTTTTACTGCCTCTGCTGCTGCTTCAGCCTTTGCCTTAAATTCTGCCGCTGGCTCAGTCTCTGCGGTTACCCCCGGTTCTTCAATGTGTTCAGCCCCATGCTGAGATTCTAATTGCGGTTCCCTAGCCTCTTTGGATTTTTCATCAGGTTGTGAATCAGCAGCAATGCCTTTAACTGATCTTGGTGCTTCGGGTATAGCTGTTTCAGCCGGGGCAGCTTTTTTGTTGTCTCCCGTTTCCTGCGTAATAAGTTCCTGTGAGGGAGTTGTAAACACAAAATACAGGATTCCGGCAATGCCAATCAACAGCACGATGGCTGCGGCCATTCGAAACACAGGTGTCAGGCTGCGCTTTTTTGCACGATTTATCCGCGTATTCAACCTGCCTGTGAGCGCATCCATGTCGGATTCGAGTTCGCTTGCCTTCAGCTGGCTGAGTCCCTCAAAGGCATCATCATCAAATGAATCCTGCATCATCTTTTTTTCAAGCTCATGGCGCTGCAGGTTTGAAAGCAGTCCCTTTAAATAAGCGACTATTTGTTCGTATGTATGTTCAATTGCCGACATGCTTAAATTCTGCTTTTGATTCAAGGCAAATTTTCAAATTTCGCTTCCCGTTCTGGATGCAACTTTTTACTTTTACTTCATCATAATTCAATTCAGCAGCAATTTGCTTGTAACAATGCTGTTGATAATAGAACAATTCCACACAAAGACGCTGTTCCTCTTTGAGCTGTTCAATACAGTCCCTCAACTTTGCCTGCAGGTCTTCGCCGTTTTGTTCTTCAACAGGGTGCAAAACAGATGTCGATTCCATAAAAATCTCACCGGAAATACCTTCAAATCTGTTCCTGTAGGCATGATCTTTCCTGAGCTTCATGAGACAGTGATTTCGGGTCACGCCATATAGCCAGCTCCTGAAATTCCGAATATCAAACCTGGGAATTTCGTTCACCAGTACTTCAAAAATCTGCATCACTGCATCCTGGCTGTCTTCGCGGTTTTTCAGGTACTTCACGCATACGCCATAAATCAGGTACATGTATCTGTTGTACAGGACTCCCAGAACCTCCAGGTCCCGATTTGCACGGTACAGGTCAACCAGATCCGTGTCAGAATGCTGGTCGTATTGATGCGGAGCGGCGTGAAGCAAAAGTTATGATTTAATAAAAACTAAAATTATCAAAAACTTTTATGGAAATGCACGTCCAAAATCACCTTATTCACAAAAAGTGTTTCACCTTAAAATTCAATGTCATGAAAAAGATCGCAATGATCATCAGTTTAATACTGCTCGTAGTATCAGGTACACCGGCAGTGACAATCACAGGCAAGGTCATGGATTCCAACCAAAATCCCCTTCCGGGAGCCACCGTTCAGATTAAAGGAACCCCGATCGGAACGATATCAGATATCGAGGGTGCTTTTTCAATCACAACGGTTGAGGCAAATGTAATCCTCGTTGTCAGTTATATCGGCTATGTAACTGAGGAAATCAGGATCACGGGACCAGGCCCGCTTACCATCATCATGCACGAGGAGGTAACAACACTGGATGAGTGTGTAGTAGTGGGGTATGGTGTGCAAAAGAAATCGGAAATGACCGGTTCAGTTGCCGCTATTCATTTAAGCTCTCCTTCCAGGCATTACGAATCCAGGGCCTATTGTCCTCCTGCCCCCGAATTTAACACCGAAGGATATTCCACGATCCACGAGAACGGCTTTAAGAGTCCGCTCCGGGAACCTCTGTCTACTTTCTCCATCGATGTGGATGCTGCTTCCTACAGCAATGTCAGGCGCTTCATCAATGAAGGGCAGAAACCAGTGCCGGATGCCGTGCGTATCGAGGAGATGGTTAATTATTTCGACTATGATTATCCGCAACCGACAGACGGACACCCGTTTTCCATCATTTATGAGTTGGGCGACTGTCCCTGGAACCACGGGAATAAATTACTGCACATTGGCTTGCAGGGAGAAAAGATGACAACGGATGAGGTGCCTCCATCCAACCTGGTATTCCTGCTGGATGTATCCGGATCGATGGATCAGCCCAACAAGCTGCCCTTGCTGATCAAGGCGATGAAGATGCTGGCAGGCCAGTTAAGGGCACAGGACAGGGTTGCTATTGTGGTGTATGCAGGTAGTTCAGGACTTGTATTGCCGTCAACGCCGGGCAACCAGAAAGAAAAGATCAATTCTGCACTGGAACGCCTGCACGCAGGAGGATCAACAGCCGGGTCTGCCGGATTAAAACTGGCTTACCAGGTAGCAGAAGAAAACTTCATGCCGGGTGGAAACAACCGGATTGTTCTGGCCACCGACGGAGATTTCAACGTGGGACCCTCGAGCAATGCAGAAATGGAACGAATGATCGAAACATACAGGAACAAGGGCATATTCATATCCGTGACGGGGTTCGGGATGGGCAATTACAAAGATGATAAGATGGAGATTATTGCAGACAAAGGCAATGGTAATTATGCTTATATCGACAACCTCATGGAGGCTAAAAAAGTGTTCATCAACGAATTCAGCAGCACATTGTATACCATTGCCAAGGATGTGAAGATACAGATCGAGTTTAACCCGGCCTATGTGAAGGAATACAGGTTAGTGGGCTATGAAAACCGTTTATTGAATGAGGAAGATTTTGACAACGACAGGAAAGATGCAGGCGAGATGGGCGCAGGGCATACTGTGACCGCCCTTTATGAGATTGTACCGGCAAAAGGCAGTACTGACCAATCGCGCCGTCTGAAATACCAGCAATCGGATGTATTGGATGATGCCGCTGAGAGTAATGAATTGGCTACAATTAAATTTCGGTATAAGAGACCGGAAAGTGAAAAAAGCATCCTGCTCGTAAAAACCATACCCCATACCTCCCTGACACTTGAAGAAACTTCGGATGACTTCCGTTTCTCTGCTGCTGTGGCGGGTTTTGGTATGCTGCTGCGTGATTCGGAATTTAAGGGAACTATCAATTATAACCAGGTACTGACGCTTGCCCGGGCCGCAAAGGGCTGTGATACGGATGGATACCGGTCCGAGTTTATCCGGCTGGTGGAGTTAAGTTGCAGCGGCCTTACCTCGATGAACAGTGACGAATGACAGTTATAAATCAGAGGAAGGTAAATAGGTTGTGATGGTTGTGATGGTTGTGATGGTTGTGATGGTTGTGATGGTTGTGATGGTTGTGATGGTT
>JGI11641J44799_10000646_pt1 | contig 10536 bp, 5 predicted proteins | sample WetSurSiteA1Bulk_FD_44799 | JGI IMG/M metagenome (IMG submission 44799) | reverse complement strand
GTCCGATGTGTCGGGGAAATGAAATCCGATATCCCGCAGGTTGGCTGCGCCAAGCAAAGCATCGCAGATTGCGTGGATAAGAACATCCCCGTCGGAATGGGCTACTGAGCCTTTTTCATGAGGCACCTCAACTCCGCCGAGGATCAGTTTTCGTCCTTCTGCAAGCTGATGCACATCATAGCCCAACCCGATACGGATATTCATAAGGGTCTTATCAAAGTTCTGAAAAATTAAGTCCCAGTGTGAAACGCATGGTATTGGCAAGGGGATTGTTCCTGCCTGATGTTGAAATCAAATAGGAAAAGTCGATGAAGAAGACATTTAGTTTCAATCCGATACCGACAGCAAAATACTTCCTGTTGCCTTTTGTCTCGTGTTCATTGAAGTAACCGGCACGCATCGCAAACTGTTGTCTGTACCAGTATTCCATTCCAATAGAATACATTATCTCGTGCATTTCCTCGGTGAAGCCATCCGGGGCATCGTAGAAGGATTGGATCCAGCTTAACGGGAGTGAGTTCGGGGGCTTCATGCCGTAATAAATGGTGTCTCCGTCGGCCGATGTTATCGGCGGTGTAGGAACCAGCAATTTGTTCAGGTCAACAGAAGCGGTAAGTGAATTGTAATCGTCAATATCAAGGGTATAACGGGCGCCAATCCTGAGATTGGCAGGAATAAACTGTTTGTCGGCCCCTTCGGTGTATGAGATCTTGGATCCCAGGTTTGAAAAATTAATACCCCAGGCCCATTCACCACCGAGCCCGGCAAGTTCTGTAGGGTGCTGGTAATAAAATCCGAGGTCAGCAGCGAAGGAATAACCGGCATTGTATTGTTGCCCTTCTATGCTTCCACCACCGGTAATATCTGAACGGATAAATCTCATTACAAGGGCTGCAGAGAAATTATCCGATAAAAGCCTTGAATAGCCTGCATCTATTGCAAACTCGTTGGGATTATAATTACCGACCAGAACGCCATCCATGTCCCTGAAGATTACCTCTCCGAGGGAAAAGTACTTCAGCGAGGCGCTGACAACCTGTTTCTTATCAAAACGGTAATAGGCTGCTAAATAGCCCAGATTAATATCATTGACAACATTCCTCAGCCAGGGTGTGTAGGCCAGGGAAACACCAAACTGTCCCTTGGCAAACGGATACTTGGCTGCATTCCAGTGCTGTGAGTTAACATCAGGTGATGTTGCCACACCCAGGTCACCCATCGCGCCACTCCTTGAATCGGGAGCGATGGTAAGAAAAGGAACCGTGGTCTGAATGGCATTCAGGGTACCCAGTACTTTATTGGTGATGGTTCCTGTATTTTGTGCGACAAGCGTTGAGATTAATCCAAAAACAATTGCAAAAAAAGCAAATAACCTTCTTAAAATCATCATTTTATTTTTTAGTGCGACAAAGTTATAATTAATTATTATAAAAAAAACGGGTAGAATGATCTCATACGCTGTTCTATATAGGTTTATGAAATTTATTCAGATTTTCTACGGATAGATGAATCGAAAGTTATAGTATTAACATCCCAAAGTAAAATTTATTGTCTGATGATCACAAGTTTCTGGAAACTCTCTGTGTATGAGCCATTACTGTCGGTTATCCGCACACGGTAAGGATAGATTCCCTGCCGCAGCGGGTTACCACTCTGGTCTTTCAGGTCCCATTCCAGGGGTGCCAGACTGAAGCCGGTAGTCGACAAGCTCTCATCAAGTATGGCAACGTTTCGCCCCGCCATGTCGTAGATGCTGATGGTAACCTGCAACACTTCATCCGGCTTGTTGTGTTCAAATGTGAACCAGGTAACTTCGGAGGCTGGGTTTGGATAATTGAAGAGATTGGCCATGATGATACTGCTGCCGGTTATTACCTGGAAGGTAATGGTAGTTTCTGAGGAGTTGTTGAAAACATCCCAGACCCTCACCGTAAGCGAGTGCCATCCTTCCGTGAGGCCGGTCATCGTGTATCTCAGGCTTCCCTGTGTGAAATTGTCGAGGTCGGCTTCAAAGTATTCATTCAGCACAACAGGATCCGCAACATTGCCATCTATGACACCGGTGATGTCGTGCCCGATCCCGTTCCCGATGGTATTGATGCCGCTCTCATCGGAAATTCTGGCATAAATGACAGGATTCTCATTGGTAATCCCCTCATTGTTAAAATATTCATCGTTGAGATACAGGGAAATGTCCGGTCCCGCAAGATCGGGTATTGCTTCAGGATTGGTACCTCCTATGATAAAATTGCTGAAACTTCCGTTGGCATCGCTGGTGGTGTCCTGTGCATAGTATACTATTTTACCGGTACCGAAACTATAGGTGATGTCTTTCGGTACCATGAAATCAAAGGAAAAACTACCATTCTTAATACTGGCTTTCCCCTTGTAAAGGAGATTTTCACGAGTGCTGAACTGCATGGTCTCTCCGCCATCATTGGCCAATGTGGTTACCACCTGGTCCTTGTCGAAGACAGAAGGGTAGATAATACCCATATAGTCCGTTATCGGCTGATGATCGATGTCTTCGAGGTGGCCTGAGACGCGGATGCGTGAGAATGCCTTCAGGGTATCCAGGGCTTCGTAAACAGATACTCCGTTCAGCGAATCGGTAACGATCGAATACTTTGGGATGGCCAGGGTCAGTGCGGGATCACCCAGAAGGATGAAGTTGAGCTTATTCTGATTCAGCCCTGAGGAATCTTTGGCCATCCTGACCACATCTCCCAGTTTGAAAAAATTTCCGTTTTCATCGCGTCGGAAGACAACGTGGTAAAATTTTGAATTCAGATAATGGTTCCGGTCAGAATAAACGATTCGTGTGGTGGTGAACAGGGCAATACTTCCGCCTGCTGGATTCAGGAGCGATAATTCGCCTGCGGATGTATTTTCGCTGATAACGCCCTCATCGTCCATCAGGTCGTCAAAACGGCTGAATTCACAGGTGGCCGTGACAAATAAGGGCAGGTTGTCAAAATTGGTCATGCTGGTGAGATCTTCTTTCATCAGGATGTGCTCTGCAGCCAGTCCGGCTTCACCACCATGTCCGGTATAATTGAAGATCAGCAAACCCTTTTGTATATTGTCATTGAGGATACGGTTCACATCCGGGTAACGGGCTCCTGACGACGAAGCGACCTGTGGGTAGGCGTCGAGAAAAACCTTTTTCACAAAAAAAACAGGATAATTTTCATTGATCCATTCGGCCAGGCTGTTGGCCTGGGTCATATGCAAATTGCCATCTTCATCGTCACCTGCAAACAATATGTTATTCCGCCAGTCAAGCTTGTTATCGCCTGTATTGTAATACCTGATCTTCCGGTAAATACCCATAGCCTCTTCTGCGGTCTTTACAGGAAGCCTGCCCACACCGAGGTCGAGTGAATAATCCTCCATGGATTCGGAGCCGCCTTCATCGTCATCCATAAACCCGAAAAAATCATCCGAAACATAAGAGGTACTGGCATTCAGGGAGCTTTCCGATTGGTATGTCAGGATATAGTTGGAATTGCCGCTTGCAAGGGAGATGTTGTTATAGGATCCGTCTCCCACCAGGAGGAGATACCGGAGCCGGTCATGGTCACCCGTGGCACGGTCGTAAACCATTTTGGCAAGATCCCTGATGGCAGCAACATCGCGGGCTCCGGATGAAAACTCATTATAGATCGCATCGGTGCAAATCACCGAAACACTTAAGTTGTCTTTTTTGCGGTGTAACTCCGCTATGCTGTCAGCCGCTTCCTTGAAGAGCGGATGGGTTATGATCAGCATCTGGCAGGCCGCAGTGGCGTGCAGATTCTGATTGGCAACCTGACCCACATCCTCCCCGGAGGGAGTGAACTCGGGTTTTGGAAACTGGGCGGCTGTGTTAACGGCTGCATATTCCTTCAGCAGGTGGGTGCTGTCTGAGAATTCAAGGGTTGAACCGTTGAGTTGCGAAGGTATCCTTTTAATAGTATACTGGTCGGTAAGATCCCATATCTCGGTTTGCGGGTTGCAGTCCTTTACTGACCAGCGTGCAATGCCATCTGATCCGGCAACGGAGGCATCCCTGAAAAATGTTGAGTTGCCCGATAGTGCCAATTCCCTGCGTGCATTTATTGTAAGGTAATCGAGGTATCCTTCATCGGAGCTTTCGGATTTGTTATACAAAATGCTGATCTGGACCTGGTCGCCGGTAACAGGAAAACTGAAGGCTCCGGATTTCTGTTGCGCATATATGCCGGTGGTGTTGCTGAGGATAACGCCCGGCACGTTGATGGTGCCAATTATAGCGCTGTTATTCATGAACTGGAAAGTTTTAACGCTCGCAGAACGGCTTAAAACGTTCGCCTTTAGCTTTACCGGGGAACTGATCTGAAGTCCTGTAAAAACAACAACAGTATCATAGGCTGCATAGTCAACTCTTTCACCAAACCATTGTCGTCCCGATTTCAGAAAGTTGTACTTGTTCAGTTCATGAAAGGCATAATCGTCAAAGTCAGTAACCTCGATGTCGGGGGAGCCTGTAACAGGAGGAGCTTCGGTAATGATGCTACCTGTGCCTTCACCGGTTGTGATGAAGTAATATGCAGCAGCGCTGAATTGGTTCAGCCTGTGTTCAAACATACCGGATACCGCATTGTAGGACCATGAAACAGGACCTTTTCCGAAAAACAGGACATAATCACCCTGGTTGAAAATACCGTCGGCACCTTTGTTCATGAATATGGCGTTTTCCACCAGGTCATCCTGCCGTGAGGCAGCATTCATCAGGGGCAACATCTTGCCGCCGTTGCCATAGATCCTGATCCCTGCCGGATTTGAAAATCCCATTGCGGAGATGTCGGTATAATCAAGACGGTAAATGCCATCCTGGTATATCTTGATCTTGAACCATTTTCCCGAAGCAAGCACCGATGACACAGCTGGACTTTCCAACGCATGCTGCTGCCCGTTTCCCGCGCGGAGGTTGAATGGGGACAACAGCATGGCTAAAAGTAAGATGCCGCAAATGATCATAGGTGATAGATGTGATGATTGCCGTGTGTTCAAAATAAACGGTTCCAAGGAAATAAACTGAATGATTGAACGTTTCAAAAATACAATTATTATCACTGAATCTTAAAAACAAAAAAAGAATATTATAGTTTTACAATTGTTAAAATTCACCGCGTGGTCGTTAAAAGAACCTTCGGAGCATTGTTGATTTCCCTTTTTATGGGGGCTTCCTACGCACAGGACTTTCACTTTTCAGGATTCATGGAGACCATGGTGTATGTGAATCCGGCTTATGCAGCCCTTCCTGCTTCGGGAGAGGTCAGCCTGACATATCGTAACCAATGGCCGGGAATCCCGGCAACGTTTGTTACCTATGGCGCTTCGCTGATTGTGCCGGTACGGATCCTCAGCAGCGGCATCGGGCTTAGCTTTACCAACGACATGCAGGGAAGCGGCGTGATCAACCAAAGCGCCGTCAGTCTGCTTTACGGATATCTTTTTAATGCCAGCGGCTCGTGGCAGATTGGTGCCGGATTAAGTGCCTCGTATGTTTTTAAGAACTTCAATGCCGATGAACTGATCTTCCGTTCCGATATCCTGAATGACCTGGGCTACAGCTATGCTCCTGTGATCTATGAAAACTACAGCAGAAATTATCCTGATTTTTCGGTCGGTCTGATTGCCAGAAGCGATAATGATGTGTCGGTTGGATTGTCTGTCGGTCATGTTACACGGCCCAGTTATACATTCTCTGAGGTAGAGGGCAACAGGCTGCCGATTAAGTACACGGCATTTGCAAGCAAACGGCTGTCCCTTTCCCAGGGTACCCTTATTGGAGCCGAACCTGCCGTCTTCTTTTCCACGCAGCAAAATAACAATGAACTGATATGGGGGTCGAGGTTTTTCATTGCAGAGAATTTTATGCTGGGTGGCTGGATGCGTCAGAATTTGCGTTTTAATATGGAAGCGCTTATTATTTCAGCTGGTATTTCGTGGGAAAAATACAATATCAGCTACCATTATGACGTTAATTTGAAAAAAATTAATTTTTTGTCAACAAAAATGGCAGCTCACGAAGTAACCTTTTTATACCGCTTCGAGTATAAAGATGAGCAGAAAGGAAAAAGAAGGGGCAGAAAGGTTGTTTGTCCTGCTTATAATTAGTTTAATAACTTGTGAAAATTTGAAGTAAATAATTTTATATTTTTGAAATAAAAATCAATCATGATGAAAGTTAAGTTTTCTGCATTTCTGGCAATCCCCGCGGTAGCGCTTTTACTTACCGGCTGCTTTAAAGGTGGCGGTGGAAGTGGGGTTTCCTCCACAACAGGTTGGGATTACAATGAAGCCGAAAATGGGGGATTTGAAGTGATCAGCGGCAGCGAACAGGAAACAGGTCCCGGTCTGGTTATGATCGAAGGAGGTACCTTTTCCATGGGCCGTGTGGAACAGGATGTTACTTATGATTGGAACAATGCACCGCGCAGGGTCACTGTCAGTTCTTTCTATATGGACCAGACTGAAGTCCGGAATGTGGATTACCGCGAGTACCTGCACTGGATCCACCGGGTTTTCATAGATTATCCGCTGGTGTATAAGAAGGCCTTGCCGGATACACTGGTATGGAGACGCCCGATGGCCTACAACGAGCCTTACGTGCAGTATTATTTCAGGCATCCTTCCTATAATGAATATCCCGTGGTTGGCGTAAGCTGGCTGCAGGCAAGCGATTATTGTGCCTGGAGGACAGACCGTGTCAACGAAGGGATTCTTATCCGTGAAGGCATCCTGAAACCGGACCCCAATCAGCTTGGACAGGAAAATTTCAATACCGAATCTTATCTGGCCGGCCAATATGAGGGGCTGGTAAATCAGAACCTTAGGAGTATCGATCCAAATCAGGAATTCAGAAGAGTCATGTTGGAGGATGGTATGCTGCTGCCGAAGTACAGGCTGCCAACCGAAGCCGAATGGGAATATGCTGCTCTTGCACTGATTGGCAATACCTATGAGGAGCGCGTTTATGAGCGCAGGATCTATCCCTGGGACGGACACAATTTGAGAAATGATGCCAAATCCAATCGTGGTGAAATGCGGGCCAATTTTGTCCGTGGACGTGGTGACATGATGGGTACTGCCGGTTCATTGAACGACAATGCGAGCATACCCGGACCTGTTGAATCATTCTGGCCCAATGACTATGGCCTGTATTGCATGGCAGGAAACGTGAACGAATGGGTGCTGGATGTTTACAGACCCATGACTTCCTATGATGTTGACGAGTTCAATCCTTTCCGCGGGAATGTCTTCCAGACACTGGAAACCGACGAGGAAGGCAATGTTGCCGAAAAGGACAGCCTGGGCAGGTTACGCTACAGGGATGTGACCGAGGAAGAAGCCATCAGCCGCTGGAACTATAAAAAGGCATATTACAAGAATTACAAGGATGGTGATTACGAATCAAGTGTTATTGAAGGCACCGAATGGACGGCCGATATCAAAGGACAGGCTTCAAATTCAGAACGCATGTACTCTCAGCAACCAGGGTATGAAACCACGCTCATCAGTGACCAGTCGAGGGTGTATAAAGGCGGTTCATGGCGCGACAGGGCCTACTGGCTTAGTCCCGGAACCCGCCGTTACCTCAGCGAAGAGCAATCTCGTGATGATCTGGGCTTCCGTTGCGCCATGATACGTGTGGGCAGTCCGGCGGGAGACGGAAAAAAGAAGAAATAACCGGAACCATGATAAAATAACAGGGTAGAGACGTTGCATGCAACGTCTCTTCTTTTTTACAGACACATTTATGAATATCAGCCATCTTTATGATCTTTACCGCACCGGTAGAAGCATTTCAACCGATTCAAGGAATATCAGTACAGGATGCCTGTTTTTTGCATTAAAGGGTGAAAATTTCAATGGCAACCTTTTTGCACGGGAGGCATTGGAAAAGGGCGCTGTTGCGGCGATTGTGGATGAGGGACCGGCAGAGCCCGATTCCCGGATCATCAGCGTTGATGATGTACTGGCAACATTACAGCAACTTGCGCACCATCACCGGATTCAATCTGGAATACCTGTGCTGGCCATAACCGGATCAAATGGCAAAACGACCACCAAGGAGCTTTGCAGGGCGGTTTTATCCGCGAAGTTCAAGGTGTATGCTACTGCAGGAAACCTCAACAACCATATCGGGGTTCCCCTTACCTTGCTAGCTATGGATGAATCCATTGAATTCGGCATTGTTGAAATGGGGGCCAACCATCCGGGTGAAATCAGCCGGCTCTGTGCGATTGCTGAGCCCGATTACGGTCTGATAACCAATATCGGAAAAGCTCATATCGAGGGTTTTGGCAGCCTCGAGGGAGTGGCAGGGGCCAAGGGAGAGCTGTTTAACCACCTCATGCAAAATGGGAAAACGCTGTTTGTCAATGAAGCGAATCCCCTGATCCGGCAACTGGTTCCGGATGATTACCCAAAAGCTGTACGGTACAACGGTAGTCGGGGAACCACGATCAGCAGCAGGAGAAGTGATCCGTTCCTGAGCCTGCATGCAGAATATGATGGTAGCTCCTTAGAAATAAATACCAAGCTGCTGGGCGGCTACAACGATGAGAATGTGTTGGCAGCCTGTTGTGTGGGTTTTCATTTCGGTATTGCAGCGAAAACGGTCAAAACAGCCATTGAAGGCTACCAGCCTCAAAACAGCCGGTCCCAGCTTTTGGATACCGGCAAGAACAGGATCTTTCTGGATGCTTATAACGCCAATCCTTCAAGCATGTTGGCCGCCATTACTGAATTCCTTCACATGCAGGGTGGTAATAAGATGCTGATCCTGGGTGAAATGCGGGAACTTGGTAATTCTTCGGAACAGGAGCATGAGAGCATTATCAACTTCCTAAGGGAACAGGGCATTGTGGATGTCGTGTGTGTCGGGAAAGCCTTCGAACGATCTGCTGCTAGAGCGGGATACCGTTACGCCGAAACAACCGGCCAGCTCATTGACTGGCTGTCGGGAAAGCAATTGACAAGCTATTTCCTGCTGATTAAAGGTTCACGCAGCAACCAACTGGAGAAACTGATACCCTTATTGTAAATGCTTGTCTTTTTGCATAAACGGATACCGGTAGTTTACCGGGGGCACAAAAGTCTCTTTTACCGATCGCGGTGAAAGCCAGCGAATGAGGTTAAGCACGGAACCTGCTTTATCGTTTGTCCCTGATCCTCGGCTCCCTCCGAAAGGCTGTTGGCCCACTACGGCACCGGTAGGTTTATCATTGATATAAAAATTTCCTGCTGCATTGATGAGCTTCCTGGAGGCAAGTTCGATGATCTCACGTTCACGCGCAAATATCGAACCAGTCAGGGCATATATCGAAGTTCTGTCACACAATTCCAGGGTTTCAATGAATTTTTTTGCCGGGTAGACATACATCGTAAGGATCGGGCCGAAGAATTCCTCCTGCATGGCAAAATACATAGGGTCATCTGCTACCACAACCGTGGGTTCGATGAAGTATCCGGTGCCTTTGTAGGTTTTTCCTCCCGATATGATCCTAGCTTGTTTCTCTCTTTTGATCCGGTCGATCACACGCTTAAGCTTGGTAAACGAACCTTCGTCGATAACGGCATTGATGAAATTGGAAAAATCCTCCGGCCCTCCCATTGTGAACGAAGACAGGTCAGCCAGCAGCATATCTTTTATTTTGGGCCACAGGGTATCGGGAATGTAGGCGCGCGAAACAGCAGAGCATTTCTGCCCCTGGTACTCAAAAGCACCCCGCGAAATGGCTGTCACTACCTGGCCCGGATCGGACGATTCATGAACCATTACAAAGTCTTTTCCGCCGGTTTCCCCGACAACACGGGGATAGGTATGGTAATTGTATATATTGTCACCGATGTTTTTCCAGATGGTCTGGAAGACCTCGGTTGAACCTGTATAATGTATGCCAGCGAAGTAAGGATGGGATAGGACAACCTTACTGACCACCGGACCGGAAGCAAATACCAGGTTGATCACCCCGTCGGGTAGTCCTGCTTCCCTGAGCACATCCATGATGACAGTAGCCGAGTAGACCTGGGCCTTGGAGGGTTTCCAGACCACTACATTGCCCAGTATAGCCGGGGCAGTGGGTAAATTTCCCGCTATCGAGGTAAAGTTGAAAGGGGTGAGTGCAAACACAAATCCTTCAAGCGGCCTCCATTCCATACGGTTCCAGACACCCGGAGGGGAATAGGGCTGAAACTTGTAAAGATCAGTCATGTATTTCACATTGAACCGGAGGAAGTCAGTCAGCTCACAGGCGGCGTCAATCTCAGCCTGATAGATGTTCTTGCTCTGTCCCAGCATGGTTGCGGCATTGATCTTTAGCCGGTAGGGCCCGGACAACAAATCAGCGGCCTTAAGAAAAACAGAGGCCCGTTCTTCCCATGGCATGGACGCCCATGTTTCCCGAACCCTGAGCGCAGCATCAACGGCCATTTTCACCTCTTTTTCACTGCCCTGGTGATAATGTCCCAGCAGGTGCTGGTGGTCATGGGGCGGATGGATCT
>JGI11641J44799_10000645_pt1 | contig 10538 bp, 11 predicted proteins | sample WetSurSiteA1Bulk_FD_44799 | JGI IMG/M metagenome (IMG submission 44799) | reverse complement strand
GTTGTGGGTTGTGGGTTGTGGGTTGTATGTTGTATGTTGTATGTTGTGGGTTGTGGGTTGTAGGTTGTATGTTGTAAGTTGTATGTTGTGGGTTGTGGGTTGTGATTGTTTTAATTGCTATTAGTTTATAAGGGAAACTATTCACTGTTTACTGTTTACTGTTTACTGTTTACTGTTTACTGTTCACTGTTCACTGTTCACTGCTCACTAACATATTCAGGACCTCCAGCCACCTGTAATAGGCTTCATGATAAGCGTCTGCCCTGGAGAGATCGGGCTCAACGGTTTCCAGTTTCTTCAATCCCCTGAATGCCTCTTTGAACGTGTTGTAGTACCCGGCACCAACACCGGCACCCAGGGCTGCTCCCTGAGATCCGTCTGTGTTGTACAATTCAATAGTGACCCCTGTAATGCCGGCAAGTGTTTCCCTGAATACGGGGCTAAGGAACATATTGGCCCTGCCGGCCCGGATGACGGTAGGCCGTATACCGGTCTCCTTCATGATTTCCATGCCGTAATGAAATGAAAATACAATGCCTTCCTGTGCCGCACGAATCAGATAACTGTTGTTATGCCGGTTGAAATCGATCCCTGCGAAGCACGCTCCGGGGTTCGTATTTCCAAGTATTCTTTCTGCTCCGTTCCCAAATGGAATGATTACCAGACCATCAGACCCAACCGGTACACCTGCGGCGGCAATATTCATATCATGGTATGTCAAACCCGTAAAACCGGCATTGCGCTTGAGCCAGGAATTCAGGATACCTGTGCCGTTGATGCAAAGCAACACGCCAAGCCGTGTCATTTCCTGTGTATAATTCACATGTGCAAAAGTGTTAACCCGTGATTGAGGGTCGTACCGAATAACATCAGAAACGCCATAGACTACTCCTGAAGTGCCTGCGGTTGCTGCAATCTCGCCAGGTTCAAGGACATTGAGTGAAAAGGCATTGTTAGGCTGATCGCCCGCCCTGTAGGACACCGGAGTACCCTCTTTCAGTCCCAGTTCTTTTGCTGCAAAGCTATTCACCCTGCCCTGTTCGGCAAAAGCAGGCTTTATTTCAGGCAGCAATTCAGCAGAAAACCCAAAATGCTGCAGCAGAAATGCTGCAAGGTTGTTTTCTTTAAAGTCCCAAAACATTCCTTCAGATAATCCCGAGATGGTGCTGCAAACTTCCCCTGTCAGCCTGAATGCTATATAATCACCTGGGAGCATGATCCTGTATATCCTGCTGAATATTTCAGGTTCATTTTCTTTTACCCACATGAGTTTTGAAGCAGTGAAATTGCCGGGGGAGTTTAAAAGGTGATCCAGGCATACCTGTTCTCCTGTTTCGCTGAAAGCCCTTGCACCGATACCGACTGCCCGGCTGTCGCACCAGATAATGGATGGCCGGAGGACCTGATTATCCTTTCCAACGCAGACAAGTCCATGCATCTGATAGGAAATGCCAATGGCTTTAACAGCATCTCCGGTTACTCCCGAAGAGGCAAGCACCTCACGAGTAGCCAATTTAAGATTCTCCCACCATATTTCAGGATCCTGCTCTGCCCATCCCGGATGAACTGCGATGATAGACATTTCCTGTTTCGGATAAAATGCAGCTGCCGTGCAGAAACCAGTCTCAATGCTCACCAGACTTGCTTTAACAGATGAGCTTCCGATATCGTAACCTAGTAAATACATGGTTGGTGGTTAATAGCTGTTAGTTATTAATAGATAGTCTTTTAAAGTCGCGTTATTAACTTGTATCAGTCTCAGTTTTTCATTCTTGGTTTTTCACGCTTACAGGTCAAATCCGCTTACCACTTTGCGGTGCTTTTCATAGAGCTTTTTATCAAACCGGAAAAGTCTGGCGGGTTTATGGTTAACTTCCATTTCTTTTTCAGTCAGCGGGATCAGGAATTCCATGGGCCTGATCTTTTTTCTGAAATTGCGGTTGTCAAGTTTCTCGCCCAGAATGGCCTCATAAAGATCCTGCATCTGTCTGATAGTGAATTTCTTAGGCAAAAGTTCAAAGCAGAGGGGTTCTGTCCGGATCTCACGTCGAAGTGCTTCCAGTGCCTTGATAATAATGCGATTATGGTCAAAGATCAATTCAGGAAGTTCATCCACCGGGTGCCAGATAGTTTTTTCAGTGATGTTGCTTTCTCCAATTTTAATAAGTGAGTAATAAGCTATAGTGACCACCCTGTCAACCATCAATCCACTGGTTTTCTGCAACCATTCCAGATCTTCCGGCGGAGATAACCGTGCAGGGTTGCTAAAAACACCAAATTGCTTCATGTAGATGTTGTCGAGACCTGTGAGCTCCCTCAATGTCCTGATGGCTGAAATATCCAGATCTTCCGACTCAGAAATCAGACTTCCCGGAAGCTTTAATTTATGTCCTCCCAGGCGACCCCAGAGTACCTTCTCCCGTTCAATCAGCAGAACCTTCAGTTTACCGGCTTGAAAACCAAATATTACACAGTCAACCGATACATGAGGATTCAGGTTTGCCATCCTTTTCAATTTATACTACCAAATTAGGAATAAAGATTTTCATTTCCAAACTTAGCGTATTTTTTACGCTAAGTTTTTTTTGGAAGGTTTAAGGCATAAAATGATTATGTTTGTATGAAGGAAATACAGCAGCATCATGAAAATACAAATTTTAGGAGCTGCCCGGGAAGTCACGGGCAGTAAGCATCTGATAACATTGGATAATGGTAAGAAGATCCTTTTGGATTGTGGAATGTACCAGGGAAAAGGGGCAGAAACCGACGGGATGAACCGAAATCTAGGTTTCAGTCCCCGTGATATTGATTACCTGATTCTCAGCCATGCCCATATTGATCATTCCGGCCTCATCCCCTATATTGCCAAACTGGGATTTGAGGGGACGATCATTACCACGCATGCGACACGAGATTTATGCGCCATTATGCTTGCCGATTGCGGTAAGATACAGGAACATGATACGGAGACAAACAACAAGAAAAGAGCGAAAAAGAATCTGCCGCCCTTGGAGCCCATTTATACCAAGGCAGATGCAGAAGCATCGATGCAGTATTTTGTTGGTGTATCTTACAACAAAGTACACCGGGTAACCAAAGGAGTAAAAGTTACCTTCACCAACACGGGGCATTTGCTGGGGAGTTGCGTTGTAAATCTGCGGATCAAGGAAGGAGAAAAAACCACGCGTATCGCGTTTACAGGTGACATTGGCCGGCCGGTGAACCGAATTCTGCGCTCTCCCCAGCCATTCCCACAGGCCGATGTAGTAATTTGTGAATCGACTTACGGGAACAGACTGCATGAGAGCACAACCATGGCAGAGGAAAAGCTGCTGGATGTCATTACAAGAACCTGTGTTGAAAAGAAGGGCAAACTGATCATTCCATCCTTCAGCGTCGGCAGAACCCAGGAGGTAATTTACTCGCTCAACAATTTTTACAACAGCGGTAAACTCCCAAGACTGAAGGTTTATGTGGATAGTCCGTTATCGGTGAACGCTACCAACATATTCAGGCTTCACCGGGAGTGTTTCAATGACAGAATGCTGGAGATCATGGAAAGTGATCCGGATCCTTTCGGATTCAACGATCTGTACTTCATTCAGGATGTGGATGATTCCAAAAAGCTGAACGATATACAGGAACCTTGTATTATCATTTCTGCCTCAGGCATGATGGAAGCCGGCAGGGTAAAACACCACCTGGCCAACAGCATATCCGATCCTAAAAATACTGTGCTGGCAGTAGGATATTGCTCACCAACAACCCTGGGGGCAAGAATTTTAAGAGGCGACAAGGAGGTTTCCATATTCGGGACCCTTTATCCGGTAAGGGCTGATATTGAGCGTATTGATTCTTATAGCGGACATGCCGATTACAATGAGATGATCGCATTCCTGGAATGTCAGGAAAAGGAACAGGTAAAACAATTGATCCTTGTACATGGCGATATTGATTCGCAGGAGTTTTTCAGGGACAAACTGAAGGAGAAAGGATTTGGCAATATCGTGATACCGGAGCTGGGGGAAATCCTGAACTAGTCGTGAAGTCATGCAGTCGTGCAAACATTGGCAGGACAGTTATGTTTGGACGGAGTTGTATATTAATAATTTTTTCCTACCTTTGCGACCTATTTAAAAATCTTAAATATTAATTGTATATGTTAAACCAATACGAAACCGTTTTCATTGTAACTCCCGTTTTGTCTGAGGCCCAGATGAAGGAAGCGGTTGAAAAATTCAGTGGTGTAATCACCGGCAAAGGCGGTGAGATCATCAACGAGGAGAATTGGGGATTGCGTAAGCTGGCCTACCCCATCCAGAAGAAATCAACTGGTTTTTTCTACATGATAGAGTTTAAGGCGCCGGGTGAACTGGTCAAGACCCTTGAAGTAGAGTACAAACGCGATGAAAGAGTAATCCGTTTTCTTACCACCAGGTTGGACAAGTACTCCATCGAATATGCCGAGAAAAGAAGAAACAAGAAAGAATCAGCAGCTAAAGTAACGGAGGAATAAGCCATGGCAACTGTAACACAAACAAGTCAATCGGAGATACGCTACCTGACTCCACCGGCTGTAGAGGTAAAGAAGAAGAAATATTGCCGTTTCAAGAAGAATAAGATCAAGTATGTAGATTATAAGGACCCTGAATTCCTGAAGAAGTTCCTGAATGAACAGGGTAAGATTCTGCCGCGCAGGGTTACCGGTACTTCTCTGAAATATCAACGTAAAGTGGCCAATGCTGTTAAAAGGGCCCGTCATCTGGCCTTGCTGCCTTATGTAACTGATTTGTTGAAATAGTAAAACCGATTGAGCATGGAAATTATATTGAAGCATGATGTTCCGAACCTCGGATACAAAGACGACATTGTAAGTGTCAAAAACGGATATGCATTGAATTATCTCATACCCCAGGGACTGGCAGTCACAGCCACCGGGTCAACCTTAAAAGCACACAATGAAATTCTGAGACAAAGAGCGCACAAGGAAGAAAAGATCAAACAGGAGGCACAGCAACTTGCCGAGACCCTGAAAGGTGTGACCTTGTCCATTGGTGCTAAAACCAGCACCAAAGGCAAAATTTTCGGCTCCGTGAATGCCATCCAGATTGCTGAAGCATTAACGGAAAAGGGATTTAACATCGACCGCAAGAATATAACTTTCAAAGAAGACCTGATCAAAGAGGTTGGTACCTTTCATGCACGAATCAGGCTGCACAAGGAAGTTTATGTGGAGATTCCTTTTGAGATCGTTGGAGAATAATATTAGACTAGTGACTGGTGACTGGTGACTGGTAGTGAAGACAAAAAACCTGGCTGCAATTTACAGCCAGGTTTTTTGTCTTCAGGATGATGCCCGCTCGGCCTGAAATAGTTCACCTGTCACACCTGCCTAAACGCCTTTAAACATTCTCTCCCAACGGATCCGTGACAGGAATTTCTTGTTTTTGTCAATCGACAGCCAGATAAATTTGGGTTTACCGACAATATGGTCTTCGGGAACAAAGCCCCAGAAACGTGAATCAAGACTACTGTGCCGGTTATCTCCCATCATCCAGTAATAATCCATTTTAAAGGTATATGCATCGGTGGGTTTGCCATTAATATAAATCTGGCCATCCTTCACCTGCAGGTCATTTTTCTCATAATAAGAGATTATACGTTCATACAGGCAAAGGTTCCGGGTATCAATCTTGATTGTCGCACCCTTTTTGGGTATATACAACGGTCCAAAATTATTGATCGTCCAGCGGTAATTGGAATCGTTTGGAAAATAATCCCTGTAATACTCATCAAAGGTATCGTTCCCAACAATCTGGCGTACACTCTTAAACTCCCTGAAAGTTTCCAGTTCTTCCTGTGTCAGGAATGTAAGAATTACGTTCTGGTACCGTTGAAAGTCATAGATTTCCATCCGCTCAAATACCCTGTCGGCAATATTCTGCCCTTCCTTCAAATAAATGAGATAACTGTGCTGAATGCCGGGATATTCTTTCTGAGGAATGCCGTTGGTAAATACCCGTTTGTTGATGATCTGCAAGGTATCGCCAGGAATTGCCACACAACGTTTGATATAATTATCGCGCTTGTCCACAGGCCTTGCGGCGATCTCAAAACTTTTCCACACAGCTTGGCGTGCCAGGTTATAGTATTCCTGATTGGTTTTCACGGGGCGTCCCTGGTATAAATCTTTGTACCTGATCATTTCAGCAGAATCACGCACGATTGAATAATAGCTGACATTCTGGTGAGCCAGTACAACAGTGTCCCCTGCCGGGAAATTGAAGACGACGGCATCATCCCTTTTAACCTTTCCAAAGCCTGCCAGACGTTTATATGGTATCCGTATCCATTCCACGTATGACTTGGTCCATTTTGTAAGCGGCATGGTATGCTGTGTGAAAGGAAAGGCAATGGGTGTATTAGGAATTCGTGGGCCATAGGCAACTTTGCTAACATAAAGATGATCACCGATCATCAAGGTCTTTTCCATGGAACCGGTTGGTATTTTATAATTCTGGAAAAGAAAAATATTGATGAGTGTAACGGCAATAACAGCAAAGATCAAGGCATCCAGCCATTCAATGAACTTGCTGTTCTCTCCATTGCGTTTCTTCCAGAACGTCCAGTTTACTTTTTTGGTGATATACAGGTCAAAGATGATTCCCAGTCCGATCAGAAACCAGAAATTCCTCAACCAGATTACCCATAGGATATAAATTACGGAAACGATAATGCACCAAATCCAATCTTTGCGGTCTGCTTTCATTGTTGTGTTGTTTTGCTGATAAATGTAACATTTTTTTTAGTAAGGAAGTAACGCGCTGATCAAGTGGGACAGGAAATGGTCGGTTTTTATGACTTTTTAACGAATCTGACACCATCACATATTTTCCGCCTTTAATCACTTCCAAGCTTAATGAGATCCTGCATGGAATATACGCCCTTTTTATTTTTAATAAACTCAGCTGCCAAAACGGCTCCAAGGGCAAGTCCCTTTCGGTTTTTTGCTTCGTGCGATATTTCAATGCGATCCACGGCAGAATCCCAGGTAATAATATGGGTACCCGGGACTTCATTTTCGCGCACTGCGGTTATGCCAATGTGCGTACCCCCGGAAGCCTGGTTCAGCTCCCAGTTTTCTTTTCGTTTAAGGCATGAAATGAGATCATTGGCCAGTGAGATAGCCGTTCCGCTGGGAGCATCCAGCTTATGCACATGATGAATTTCCTTTATGCTGACCTCATAATCGGCATAAGTATTCATGATCCTGGCCAGCTGTTTGTTCAGGGCAAAAAAGAGGTTAACGCCCAGGCTGTAGTTGGAGGCATAAAAAAAGGTCTGCTGTTTTGTGTTGCAAATTTCCCTGACTTCACTGATCCTGTCGACCCAGCCGGTTGTGCCGCACACAACCGGAATTCCGGCCTCAAAGCACTTCATGATATTCTGAAACGCCGAACCTGGTGTTGAAAAGTCGATGGCAACATCAGCTTTGGATAAGTTGCCGGTAGTGAGCTCATCCAGGTTATAGGCATCGATGACCAGAACGATCCGGTGATTTCTTTCGAGGGCTGTCTTTTCAATTTCTTTGCCCATTTTTCCGTATCCGAGGAGTGCTATATTCATGATTGCAAGGGATTGATTTGGTAATACTAAACAAAACACCCTTCAAGGGTCCGGGACCGCTTGAAGGGTGGCTCTTCTGTCGTACAATATTTTATTTCACCGAATTCACTACCGCTTCAAAAGCTTCGGGATTATTCATAGCCAAATCGGCCAGAGCTTTGCGGTTGAGTGCAATTCCCTTCTCGTTGAGCTTTCCGATGAATTCGGAGTATGACATTCCATGCTGCCTTACACCGGCATTGATACGGGCAATCCACAATGACCGGAAATTCCTTTTTTTAGCCCGGCGGTCGGCATAGGCATAACCCAGGCCTTTTTCCCAGGTATTTTTGGCTACTGTCCAGACATTAGCCCGCGAGAGGAAGTTACCCTTGGTTTGCTTGAGGATCTTTTTTCTCCTTTGTCTGGATGCTACTGCATTTACTGATCTTGGCATAATTCACTGAATTTTGAATGGTTAGCGTTCCTTGTTTATGGAATCTTTGTGGCTAATTCACTCGGTTAATACTTAAAATCTGTTTTGTCATGCTGAGCGTTAGCGAAACATCTTTTCGCGGAGGTCCTTCACTGCGTTCAGCATAATAAATAACATACTTATTTGCTTCCTGCGAGCAGGAGTTTTGCATTCTTCTCATCGGTTGAAGCAACCAGGGATGAATAACCCAGGTTTCTTTTCCGTTTCGTGGTCTTTTTGGTCAGAATGTGGCTTTTGTAAGCATGTTTCCGTTTGATTTTCCCTGTTCCGGTAAGATCGTATCTTTTTTTGGCACCGGAATTAGTCTTCATTTTTGGCATTCTACAACACTATTATATTAGATTACTACTTTATTTTCTTTGGAACCGGATTGATCAGCATGATCATCCGTTTTCCTTCGAGCTTTGGTGTTTGCTCAACCTTACCCAGATCGGTAAGATCACTGGCAAATCGCTGCAGCAAAGCTTCGCCATCTTCATTATAAACAATTGATCTTCCTTTAAAGAACACATAGGCCTTTACTTTGGCACCATCCTGAAGAAACTTCTGGGCGTGTTTCAGTTTAAAGTTATAATCGTGATCATCAGTATATGGCCCGAAACGGATCTCCTTAACAACAATCTTGGCAGTTTTGGCTTTGAGTTCTTTTTGCTTGCGCTTCTGTTGATAAAGAAACTTCTGATAATTGATGATCTTACAAACGGGCGGACTTGCGTTGGGTGAAATTTCTACCAGGTCGAGCTCAAGCTCCTCTGCCATCCGTATGGCCTCTTTTATGGGAAAAATACCCGGATTTTCAAGGTTTTCACCTACAACCCTAACAACAGGCGCTTTAATTTCATAATTAACCGCGAACTGGGGTACTTCTTCCCTCCTGATTTCCCTTCTGAAAATTGGTGTTGCTATACTACAGTCCTCCTTCTAATTAGTTTTTGGTTGATAGTTGATAGTTTATAAAGGATAGTTGATAATGAACAACCAACTAATCCAGATGTTCTAACTGTTTTTTAACCTCATTTGTTACAAAATTCCCGAATTCTTCAAGTTTCATGGTTCCCTGATCTCCCTCACCCTGCCGCCTGACAGCAACCGTGCCCTCGGCTTCCTCTTTTTCACCTACTACAAGCAGGTAAGGAATCCTCTTTAACTCATTGTCCCTGATCTTCTTACCTATCTTTTCGTTTCTGGAATCAATCAGGGTGCGAATATCGCAATTATTTAGGAATTTTAAAACTTTTTCCGCATAATCATGGTATTTTTCGCTTATTGGAAGCACAATAGCCTGATCGGGAGTAAGCCACAAGGGGAACTTGCCGGCTGTATGTTCAATCAGCACTGCCACAAACCTTTCCATGGATCCGAACGGAGCCCTGTGGATCATTACAGGACGATGCTTCTGATCATCGCTGCCTGTGTATTCTAATTCAAACCGTTCGGGAAGGTTATAGTCCACCTGTATGGTCCCCAGTTGCCACTTTCGGCCAAGTGCATCCTTTACCATGAAATCAAGCTTGGGTCCGTAAAAAGCTGCTTCACCCCTCACAACGGTGGTTTGCATTTCTTTTTCCTGTGTAGCTTCGATAATGGCTTGTTCTGCCTTTTCCCAATTTTCATCAGAACCGATATATTTTTCGCGGTTTTCCGGATCACGTAGTGACACCTGAGCAACAAAATCGTGAAAATCAAATGCTTTAAAAACAGTATAAATGATATCGATTACTTTGATAAACTCTTCCTTGATCTGATCAGGGCGACAGAAAAGGTGGGCATCATCCTGTGTAAAACCCCGGACCCTGGTTAATCCGTGCAGTTCTCCGCTCATCTCATAACGGTATACTGTGCCAAATTCAGCATACCTGATCGGTAAATCTTTGTATGACCTGGGTTTACTTTTATAGATCTCGCAATGATGCGGACAATTCATGGGTTTCAGCAGGAACTCTTCACCTTCCTCGGGGGTATGGATCGGTTTAAAGGAGTCTTTTCCGTACTTTTCGTAATGTCCTGAAGTTACGTAGAGTTCTTTTTGACCGATATGGGGAGTTATTACAGGTAAATAGCCATGTTTTGTCTGAATTTTCTTCAGGAAACTTTCAAGCCTTTCTCTCAGTTGTGCTCCTTTGGGGAGCCAAAGCGGAAGTCCCTGTCCCACTTTTTGCGAGAAAGTAAACAATTCAAGCTCCCGTCCGAGCTTACGGTGGTCCCTTGCCTTTGCCTGTTCAAGCATGACCAGGTAATCATCAAGCATTTGCTTTTTCGGGAAGGAGATTCCGTAAATACGGGTCAGCTGTTTCCGTTTTTCATCACCGCGCCAATAGGCACCGGCCACGCTCAGGAGTTTAATGGCCTTGATATGGCTTGTATCGGGAAGATGGGGGCCACGGCAAAGATCCGTGAAGTTACCATGCCGGTAGAGGGTTATTGTACCATCCTCAAG
>JGI11641J44799_10000643_pt1 | contig 10573 bp, 9 predicted proteins | sample WetSurSiteA1Bulk_FD_44799 | JGI IMG/M metagenome (IMG submission 44799) | reverse complement strand
GCTATGGATAAAGATGAAATATTCAATGAAAGAGTTGATTACATCACTGATTTCAGTTTCGATGAGAAAGTCGCTGCTGTATTTGACGATATGCTTTACCGCTCAGTTCCTTTCTATCAGGAAATCCAGAGGATGATAGTTGAAATGGCAGTCGATTTTGCAGTAGAAGGAACACATATCTATGATTTAGGGTGTTCAACAGGCACAACCTTGTTAAACATTAATAAAGCCATAGGTGACAAGGTAAAATATATCGGTATAGATTATTCTGAGGATATGCTCGACAAGTGCAGAAAAAAACTTTCTGAAAATCACTTCCAAGGAGAATACGAACTGGTCTGTAGAGATCTGAATAAAGGGATATATGCAGAGAATGCCTCGGTAATTGTTATGATTCTCACCCTGCAGTTTATCAGGCCCCTCTACAGGGAAAGATTGATAGAGAGCATTTTTAAAGGGCTAAACAGTAACGGATGTTTTATCCTCGTTGAGAAAGTTCTGGGTGAAGATTCCCTTTTTAACAGACTGTTTATCAAGTATTATTATGATCTGAAACGGGAAAAAGGATACAGTGAACTGGAGATTACACAGAAGAGAGAAGCACTCGAAAATGTACTCATTCCCTATAAACTGCTTGAAAACAGGGAACTGCTGTTGAATCAGGGGTTCAGGTATTGTGATGTTTTTTTTAAATGGTACAATTTCTGCGGAATGGTTGCGGTGAAATGATGCAATGGTAAAACTCGGTAACTTCATCTTCAAATACAGGAATCTTTTATTCCCTCTCCTGTTTTTCTCTCTTGTTTTCAGTGTAAAGCCTTTCTTAGGGAGCAAGTACTTCGAATATGTAAGCTATGTTATCGGAGTAATGGTTATTTTAACTGGACAAACATTGCGGGCGTTAACCATAGGACTTGCCTATATCAAACGGGGTGGCAAGAGCAGAAAAATCTATGCTGAAGGACTGGTTAAGGAAGGTATCTTTGCCCATTGCAGAAATCCGTTATATCTTGGGAATATCCTGATCATCACAGGTCTCGGAATCGTTTCTCATTCCTTGCTGTTTGCTCTCATAGGAATTCCNCTGTTTATATTTCTGTATCTGGCAATTATCAGGGCGGAGGAACATTTCCTCGCCAGCAAATTCGGTCAGGAGTATATCGAATACTGCAAGAGTGTAAACAGAATTATACCGAAGTTTTCAGGGATAGGGAAGACCCTGAAAGGCATGAAATTTAAATGGAAGCGCCTTATTGTCAAGGAATATGGAACAACCTATGTATGGATAATATGCGTGATTTTATTAATCATGAGGAACCAGTATGCACGATATGGCAACTTGATAAATAGATCGGCTATATTGGATTTATCGCTATCATTCATTTTTGTATCTGGTTTATATGCAGTAGCGTGGTCTCTCAAAAAAAGCAGACTACTGGTTGCTGACTAACAGTGTCCCCCACATCAATTCGTACCCATAGAGAATTGTTTTTGCTACCTTGAAAACTTGTATAATTTCATTTGTAAGTCTCACCTATCGAAAAGTAGCTATGGTGTTTAATGGATGAAAAAAGGAAAAACCTGTTGAACCTTTGAAAACGTTTATTATCAAAAGAAGTGGCATAAACTACATCAATATTTTGCTCCGCTTAACACATCTCCATATAAAAGGAGTATTTCTCCTCGGATTCAATACCCTTCTATTTTTTGACGTTGCGTCATTGAAATCGAAAGCAACGCCAGTGATCTGTACATGTTATTACTGCTTCGAAGGGGATAAAACAGATATAGATAATTGCTGTTTTTGAACACTACTGTGAGAAGCGTTGCCATTAGACACCTATACAAAAGGCAGTTGCGCTCCGGGGCATTTAGGGAGTACCAAAAGATTATTATCAGCTTGGCGAAACCTCCCCTGTTTGTGTAAAAACTTAATTGTTTCCGGACAAATTTATTAAAAGGTTAGGTGGCGGAGGGGGTGAGATTCGAACTCACGGTAGGGTCACCCCTACAACGATTTTCAAGACCGTCGCCTTAAACCGCTCGGCAACCCCTCCGTTGTAAAAAATCAGCTCAAAACAAGCAGAAATAAGCCGGCAGTACGCAGAAAGAAATGTTAGCTGATATTATAACAGAAACTCTATTTGACTTTTTAAGACGAAACCATTTTAATTAATAAAATTTGTTGTAAACTATGAACACGATGAGGTCGACATGAATAATTCAGCGCTTCAACTCATTCTGCAGGCAGGAATTATTGTAAAAGGAGTCCTGCTTATCCTTCTCGCTTTTTCCGTCATATCCTGGGCAATTATCTTCTTCAAGCAGAAATACTTTTCCCGGGCCCACAAGGAGTCTGAACAATTTTTAAGGACGTACCGGTCGAGCAGGGACGCGAAGAGCCTCTTTCAGGCGACAAAGAGTTTTACGATGAGTCCTATTGCAAATCTTTTCAGAGCAGTATATACAGATACTGTAAAAGAACGGCACGAGACGAAGAGACTCGTCAGAAGATACGGCGCCCTCGAATCTGCAAAACTCGAACGATACCTTAATTTCCTTGCAACAACAGGTTCGACGACCCCGTTTATAGGCCTCTTCGGGACTGTCTGGGGAATAATGAATTCCTTCATGGGGATAGGCTCGGCTGGAGCCGCATCACTCGCTGTCGTTGCCCCCGGCATAGCAGAATCACTGATTGCCACCGCGGCAGGCCTCGCTGCAGCCATTCCGGCAGTAATCGCTTACAATTATTATCTGAGCCAGGCGAGGCGGATGATTATCGAAATGGAGGATTTTTCTGAAGAACTCCTTGATTTCTTTGCAAGGGAAACAGTATGAAATTCAGCAGGGAACGCAACGTGATGTCAGAGATCAACGTTACTCCCTTTGTCGATGTGATGCTTGTCCTTCTCGTCATCTTTATGGTGACCGCACCGCTCCTGCAGCAGGGGATCGATATAAATCTCCCCCGGGCAAAGGGCAAGGACCTGCCGCCTGAAGAGAGAATTACCCTCATCGTGAAAAAAGGCGGTGTTGTCTACATGAACGATACCCCTGTTTCGATAGATGAAATGGGGCAGAAACTCAAAGCGATCAGCAAGCTGAATCCAAACGTCTTTTTGAAAGCGGATAAAGATGTGCCATACGGTTTTGTTGTGGAAGTCATGGGAGAGATCAAGGAGGCAGGGATAGAAAAACTCGGCATGATTACTGAGCCGAAGATCAGCCTGAAATGAGGGAGCCGAGTCTCCAGAGAACGACTCTCCTCTCATTTATCGTCCATCTTACCGTTTTTTTCTTAGTTCTTGTTGTCATTCGCCAGTCGAACCACATGATAATGCCTTCGCCCTATACAGTCCAGCTTGTCAGTTCTGATCTCATGAGCGGGTTAGACAGGCAGGCTCAGACTGATGATACCCGTCAGGAGACTCCGGAAGTTGCCCAGCCTGAGGAAACTCAGAAGAAGCAAGTGAAGGAAAAAGATTTGAAGGACAAAGAACTAAAAGATAAAATGACCCAGAAGAAACTGGTCGAAGACAAGATAGCAGCGCTTGCTGCCAAGGACGCAGCAAAGAAAAAAGTGGAAAAGAGGGTGAAGCTCCGCCAGGTTATTTCCCTTAAGGCACAAGGAGAGAAAAAAACAATTACAGGTTCACAGGCATCCGGGCAGGGCAAGGGAGCGCCCTCTGAAGACTATTATTCAAAAATAACAAAGGAGATCTGGCAGCAGTGGGTTTTTCCGGATATCGGCAGAAAGGATGTTGAAGCTGTTATCGCGGTGAGGATCTTAAAGGATGGAACCGCACTTGTGCAACGTGTGGAGAAGAGTTCCGGAAACTCACTCTTTGACAAATCCGCAATCAAGGCGCTTGCAAAGGCAAGCCCTCTTACACCGCCGCCTTATGAGATGGAGATAGGAGTAAGATTTTATCCATGAGAAGAAAGTTAAGAGTGAAAAGTGAAAAGTTAAAAGTTTTTCTCTTATGCTTCTTTTTTTCACTTTTCACTTTTCACTTTTCACTTTTCACTTGCGAAGCTAAGGTTTATATCGATATTACATCGCCTGCAGCGAAAAAACTGCCGATTGCCGTTCAGGAATTTTCAGGCTCATATGGAAAGGAGGTTTCAGAAATTATCCGGCATGACCTTGAGTTCACCGGTCTCTTCACCCTCATAGACAAGAACGCATATATCGAGAGCCCGGCTCAACCCTTCAATCAGAAAAACTGGACCCCGCTTGGAGTTGAAACTGTTGTGAAAGGAACGGTCAGAGAAGCGGAGGATTTGCAGATAACCGTCATGCTCTACGATGTGTATGAATCCAAAGAATTATTGAGGAAAGAATATAAGGCCCGGAAAGAACTCGTCCGGCCTCTTTCCCATACGATTGCAAATGATATTTATGCGGTGCTTACCGGTGAGAAAGGCATATTCAGATCAAGAATAGCGTTTGTCGGGAGTGACAAGGGCGAGAAAGAGATCTGCTTTATGGACTGGGATGGCAACAGGATTATGAAAACGGGATTGAACGGAAATATACTGCTTTCTCCCCGCTGGTCGAAAGACGGAGCACATCTTATGTATTCGGCTGAAAGAAACAGACAGTGGGAGATTTACCTGCTTGACTTTACCAACATGAAAGAAAGAAAAGTGTATTCGGCGCAGGGCACGAATATCGCCGGAGATTTTTTCCCTGGCGGCAGCGATATTGTCTTTTCTTCTTCAAGGGAAGGAACCCCTGACCTCTATAGTATGAATCTGAAGACCAATACGCCTGCAAGACTTACCTCATCATTCGGCATTGAGGTATCCCCTGCTGTCTCTCCGGACGGACAACACATTGTATTTGTTTCGGATAAGGGAGGAAGTCCTCAGCTCTATGTCATGAGAAGAGACGGTTCCGATATGAGGAGGATAACCTTTACAGGCTCTTACAATACCTCGCCATCCTGGTCGCCGAAAGGTGACAGGATTGTTTTTTCAGGAAGGGTAGGAGGCAACCAGATCTTCACTGTCAATCCTGACGGAACAGAGCTTATCCAACTTACGGGGCAGGGCAATAACGAGGAACCCTCTTTTTCCCCGGACGGAAGGTATATAACCTTCATGTCGGACAGGGACGGTGTAAAAGGTGTCTATATCATGAGAGCGAACGGCGAAGCCCAGCAGAGAATCACCCCGAGGGGAATGAAGGCATATGGACCGAGGTGGTCGCCAAATTAGCTCTGACTATTGCATAATAGAAGGCAGGGCAAAGAGGAATTCTCAAACTTAGTATGTGTCAGCAGCAATGAACAGAGCATATGAATCCATATAAGAGAAGGAGGAATGTATGAAAAAGAATGTTCTCTTGCTTTGTATCATCCTTGGCATTGCGGTCATAGGCTGTCAGCAAAAGCGGATTGTAAAACCCGAGCAACCGCCTATACAGGAACAGTCTGTCCAGAAAGAACAATCTTCAGTATCTCAGAAAGAACCATCTCAGTGGCAGAGAGATACAACACGGAAATCTCAGGAGGAAATAACGGAACAGACCCTGGCAAAGGCAGAAACCAGTAAGGAATCTTTACGCTTTAAAGAAGAGAGCGGGCTATTTCAGGATGTCTATTTTGAGTACGATGCTTACGATATCCGTGATGATGCCAAGCCGGTACTCCAGGAAATTGCCGCCTGGCTCTTGAAAAACGGAAAGACAAAGCTCTCTGTTGAAGGACATTGCGATGAACGTGGTACAAACGAATATAATCTTGCTCTCGGCGACAGAAGGGCGAAAGCGGTGCGTGATTACCTCATTGCTCTCGGTATCGCTTCAGGCAGGGTGCAGATGATCAGTTACGGTGAAGAGAAGCCGCTTTGTGCAGAAACAACAGAAGCGTGCTGGACAAAAAACAGAAGGGCGCATTTTGTTGTTTTGCGGGAGGCGGGCAAATAATGTTTTCATTCCGATTATTCTCTGCTGCACCGCTGAAAACCGCATCTCAGATTATTCTTGCTGCTGTGATTGCAATGCTCTCAGCCTGTGCCACAACGGATGATATGGAAGTGCTCCGCCAGGATATCAGCAAACTACAGAGAGATTCTGCTTCTACGCAGAACGAACTGAGTGGAATAAAAGAGAAGACAACAGGGGTAGCGAAAGAGGAATCGTTCACTACCGTACGTCAGAGTCAGGCAGAGATGCAGTCAACGCTGTCAAATGTCTCACGTGACATCCAGGTCCTCAGCGGCAGGTTCGATGAAAATAAATATTCGGTCGAAAAGAAACTGAAGGATTCCCTGACCGAAACAGAACTGCTGAGAGCTCAAATGACAGCTCTCGAAGGCCAGATTAGGGAGATAAAGAAAAAGATCGATACTATTGAATCACAGGCGAAAGAGGACAAGACGACATTGAAAGAGCAGTCGGGAAACATTGGCAATGAAGCGAAGGAAACTTCAGCACCGACGATGACTGACGCGGAAAAGAATGCGAAACCGAAGGTTCTTGACAAGAAGGCTCAGTATGATGCCGCATATGCTTTATTTACAAACAAAAAATACAGGGAAGCCCGTGAAAAATTTGAGCTCTATCTCAAGACCTATCCGCAGGACGAGCTTGCAGACAACGCACAGTTCTGGATCGGCGAGGCATATTACCGAGAGAAAGACTTTGAAAGCGCGATCCTCTCCTATGAAACGCTTCTGAAAAAATACCCAAAGAGTATGAAGGCCCCTTCAGCACTCTTGAAGCAGGGGCTTTCTTTTGTAGAAATCGGCGACACCAAGACTGCAAAGGTGATTCTTGATCAGGTGACAGAGCGTTTTCCAAAAACGAATGAGGCTGAAATCGCGAAGAAAAAATCAGACGAAATCGGGAAAAAGCAGATCCTGAAAAAGAAGAAATGAGCGGTCTCCAAGACGGTTTCCACCGTACAATAGATTATCTTCGTATATCACCGATAAGTGTAATCTCCGTTGTATCTGTTGCATGCCGGCCGGCGGTATTGTCCCAATGGAACATAAGGAAATCCTCCGGTACGAAGAGATACAGCGTCTTCTCATCCTTTCAGTCAGAGTAAAACCCTCAGGACACCATATTAAAGTTCGGGAAACCGACCTTGAGACCCTTGTCACATTCAAGAAAGGGTACAGAAGACCGATGTCGAAGATCGGCGGGTAAAAGCAACGTTCTTCAATCCCCCTGACGCTGCTTCTTTCAGTCCATAATAACCGTATCCTTGAGTAACTAATGCGGTCATAAGTATGAAGACATTGATTATAAATCCCTCCTCACCTCCTCTACGAGTCGTAGACCTTTGCCAAAGGGAGGGAAAGTCCCCCTCTTTGGCAAAGAGGGGTAAGGGGAGATTTTTCAATTATGATACCTTACTTATGCACTTCTTAGTATATGCAGGATGAAACATTTATTGCAGACAGGTCTGACCAAAATTACGAATGCGATTACAAAACAAGAGTATACGACCGTATTGCCTGTTGACATTTATCTGCTCTTTCACTATAAATGAAAGTAGATCACTGCAAACAAATTCTGGTGTAGTGCTTTGTCGCCATTAACAAATTTTAAGGGAGATATACCATGATGACAGGCAAATGTTTTCAAGCAGGAGTCGGTTTCCTTTTTTTCATTATCCTTTCTCTGATCATCTTCAGTTCATCACAGGTAACTGCAGCATACCCCGGAGAGACGGTTATAGTTGATGGTTCGAGCATACCTCTCCCGGATCTGACAGGAGAATGGCAACCGATATCTCAGACATGCAAGGACACAAAGAAGGGGATGAAATGCAAGGTCAAGGGGACCCTGAGGATTACGAATACCGGCACAGAGAACGCTCCAACATCGGTGGTGCGATATTATCTTTCACAGGATGCTGTGTATGATGGAACGGATAGGGAACTGAAGAGAGTGTCTACAGGCACTGTCAAAACGGGAAAGACAAAGTCAAAGACATTTAGTTACAGCTTTGAGACCGGCAGTTCGGCTTTCTGTCAATATGTCATCGCGGTAATTGATGCAGAAAGTGCTGTGGGAGAGATCAGTGAAACGAACAATCAGGTAATACACTTTTTCGACAATGGTGAGTGCACTGACACGACTCCGCCTTCGGTGATACTGACAAGTCCGGCGGGCAATGCAACGGGAGTATCTGTCAACACGGTAATAAGTGCGATGTTTTCTGAGGCGCTTGATTCTTCAACCGTCAACACCTCAACATTTGCGGTAAACGGCATCGCCGGCACGGTTGCCTACTCAGGCACAACTGCAATCTTTACCCCATCAGGAAGCCTGGGTTACAACACCACCTATACCGCTACCATAACCACGGGGGTAAGGGATACTGCGGGCAATGCAATGGCTTCTGATTATGTCTGGAGCTTTACAACCGGGAGCAGCACACAGCCTCCTGCGACAACCCTGACGAACCTTTTCTTCCTTCATCATTCAACGGGTGAGGGCCTGATTACAGAGGGCAATATGAGGGGGGTGATTGCATCGTACAATACAGCATATGGAACCAGTTTCCAGTTCTGGGATCATGGTTACAACTCTGACGGACTGAGAGACCCCTCAGGAAATTCCACCGGTACTAATTACAATATCCCGGACGATAATACTGATCCCGAAGGTCTTAACAATCTGTGGACGAATATCGAAGAACGTTATGTAACAGCCAGAAATTTAATCCTGAACAATCATGAGGTTATTGCCTTTAAATCCTGTTTCCCTGCATCGGACATACCGGATTCCACAACCCTTAACCAATATATTTCCTGGTATCTGGCAATGCGCGATTTCTTTGATACCCGGCCTGACCGCCTGTTTATTGTGATGTCAACTCCGCCTCTGCACCATTTGGCTACAAATTCTACTGCAGCTACAAATGCCAGGGCATTTGCTGACTGGCTTTGCAGTGATGTTTATCTGAGCGGGCATTCGAACGTCCGGTGTTTTAACCTTTTCGACTATCTTGCGAATCATAATGACGGCAGCGCCACTGCAAATATGCTCCGCTATGAGTACGAAGGGAGCCATTCAAACAATGATTCCCATCCCAATACTCTTGCGAATCAGACAGTAGGGACTATCTTTGCAGAATTCCTCTGCAATGTTGTATCGGTGTATTAAAGAAACGGTTAAGCTGAAAAATGTAATTGGGCACTAACCCATATTATTCATGATGTGTGGAGTAGCAGAGAAGATGCAATATCATCGCTCATTCTCGGTCTGCTTCCGCAGACCTCCGAGGTATCTCCCGAAAACTTTCGGGAGATAAAGCCGCTCTGATACAGCATCTGCTCTGCCTGGTCAGGAAATTTATGAATAATTCAGGCTAACTGCATTATTCGGGTAAAAAATAACGGATTGATTGATAAGAGAGAATAGATGGTCGGGGCGAGAGGATTTGAACCTCCGACTCCACGGTCCCGAACCGTGTGCGCTACCAGACTGCGCTACGCCCCGATTGAAAATAATAACAGTCAGATAATATTAAACCCAAGAAACCAGACTGCTGTTTGCAGCAGAACCCGGAGACTTTTATCATACTATTTCTTTCAATCCAATGACAACTTTATTCAACTCAGGATAGGTATTTTCTGACAGGGCAACCTCTTCTTTTAATAAATACAATCCTTCAGGAATATGTTTCAAAAAAAATTGCTTGCCCTTTGTATGTGACAGGAAGCTATATGCGCCGAGGGCCTGCATGTGCCGCTGGAGCCGGCAGGGGAGTACTGTGTTGACGAATTCGTTTTTACTGAATGAAACTGAACGCTCTTTCATTTTATGAGTATAGTAATCCACCAATTGTACTCTCAGAACTTCATTGAGACGATAATACGGATCCCAGAGTATTGAAACCACATCGTATGCAGGCGGAGCCATGCGTGCGCCCTGGTAATCAAGAACCCTTGGGATAAAGCCCGTTGTGACCATAATGTTCTGCGATTGAAAATCGCGGTGTATTATCGTTTTCCGGAAAGAATTGACTGTTGTAGCCAATCGGTGAAATTCATCGCTTAATTTTGAGATGACGTCAACGGGTATTTTGCACACTCTTTGCAGAAAGTTTTCAGCGAAATAGTCTGTTTCCCATCTAAGATAGGCATAGTCGAAGAGCCTGCTCTCCAGCAAAGGGCATTCAGCAATATGTGCCGTTGCTTCAGAATGAATTGAGACCAGGATATCAAGAACCCGTCTGTATATCGTTTCAACCTCAACATCTTTGCGGGGACATTTCAGCCAACTATAGAGAGATATGTCTCCAAGGTCTTCAAAGACAGCGGTTTTGCTCTGAAAGGCTGCTTCTATCAAGTTTGGTACGGGAACAGAGTATTTCTGAAAGAAACGGGAATACTCAATATGTCGTTCGAAATCCGGGTCATCTTTGCTGCACTGCATGAAAATGACTGCCCTGCTGTCTCTTTGCATCCGGAAATATTGTCTGTCCGATCCTCCAACACCGATGAGAATCCTGTCATCTTCTTCGGCGTCTGCTCCAAGCATCTTTGATTCATTGAGGTCGATTCTGAATCCCGGGCCAAGAATGCAGTTTTCGAAAGACAACCC
>JGI11641J44799_10000637_pt1 | contig 10650 bp, 7 predicted proteins | sample WetSurSiteA1Bulk_FD_44799 | JGI IMG/M metagenome (IMG submission 44799) | reverse complement strand
CATTGATACGTCGTAACGAACAGGGCAGCCTGATGGTGGTACCCTATCATGTTGCATTTAACAGGGAAGTTACACGTGTATCAGAACTATTACAGCAAGCATCAGCACTTGCAGATGATCCCGGTTTAAAGAAGTACCTTGCGTTGCGTTCAGCGGCATTCCTGAATGACGACTACCTGTTAAGCGACATGGCATGGATGGATATGAGGACAAACACGCTGGATTTCGTAGTTGGCCCGATCGAAACCTATGAGGATCAATTATTCGGATATAAAGCATCCCACGAGGCCTATATTCTTGTGAAAGACCTGGAATGGAGCAAGAAACTGGTCAGGTTTGCCTCACTTTTGCCTGCCCTGCAAAAAGGACTACCGGTTGATGATAAATACAAGGCTGAAATGCCTGGTGATAATTCCGACCTGGGTGCCTATGATGTGATATACTATGCGGGCGACTGCAATGCGGGAAGCAAAACCATTGCTATCAACCTGCCCAATGATGAGCGTGTTCAGTTGGTCAAAGGAAGCAGAAGACTTCAGCTCAAGAATGCCATGCAAGCCAAATTTGATAAAATTCTCATTCCCATTGCAAGCGAGCTCACACCCAGGGATCAGCTGAAACACGTTACTTTTGATGCTTTCTTTTCGAATACCATGTTCCATGAAATTGCACATGGATTGGGCTCGATCAATACCATCAACAACAAAGGGACTGTCAGGGAGGCTTTGAAGGAGCATTATACGACCATTGAAGAAGGCAAAGCTGATATCCTGGGCTTGTACCTGGAAACCAGGTTGCAGGAGATGGGTGAACTCGATGTTGACCTGATGGATTCATATACCACATTCCTTGCCGGTATCTTCCGCTCGATCCGTTTTGGAGCTTCAAGCGCTCATGGTAAGGCAAATCTGATCCGGTTCAACTATTTCAAAGAAAATGCTGCGTTCTCAGTTGATTCAGCCGGTCAGTACAGTGTGAATTTCCAGAAAATGAAGGAGGCCGTCAATTCTTTATCAGAACTGATCCTTACCATTCAGGGAGACGGCGATTATGAAAAGGCTGCCCAGATGATCCAGCAGTACGGAACAATGGATGAGGAGCTGGGGTCAGCCTTAAAACGAATTGAAAACAGGGATATCCCGGTAGACATTGTTTTCAAGCAGGGCAAGGAAGTTCTGGGTCTTTAAGGTCAGGTATACGGTTAGGCTTAGCTTATTACGCTCCAGTCTTCTGTGGATTTGACCAGCCTGGCCATCTGTAAAGTACAGATACCGTTCTCCGGCTTTTCCAGCAGCGGATCATCTGCCAGCAGTTCCAAGGCTTTCTCCCTTGCAAACTGCAGAATCTGTCCATCCTGTCCCAGGTTGGCTATTTTAAGATCGAACGGGATCCCGCTCTGTTGCGTACCTTCAATGTCTCCCGGACCACGCAGTTTCAGGTCGGTTTCGGCAATTTCAAAGCCATCGTTTGTCTCAACCAGAGTGCTCAGTCGCTTGCGGGCTTCATGGCTCAGTTTGTAGGAACTCATAAGTATGCAGTAACTCTGGTCAGCACCTCGTCCTACCCTACCGCGCAACTGGTGAAGCTGGGAAAGACCAAACCGCTCCGCATTTTCAATTATCATGACGCTGGCATTGGGAATATCCACACCGACCTCAATAACGGTTGTGGCCACCATGATCTGGGCCTTTCCTTTGATGAAAAGCTGCATGGCTGATTCCTTGTCCTCCGGCTTCATCTGACCATGGACACAGACCACAGTATATTCAGGAGGTGGAAATGCCCTTGTTACTGCTTCATAGCCCTCTTCGAGCGCAACATAATCCAGTTTCTCAGATTCCTTGATCAAAGGATATACGACATAAATTTGTCGTCCCAGGGCAATTTGCTTTTTCATGAACCCAAAAAGGACCAAACGTTTTGATTCATAATAATGAATCGTCTGAACGGGTTTTCTTCCCGGAGGCAGCTCATCAATAACCGATACATCAAGATCGCCGTAAAGCGTCATGGCAAGGGTTCGTGGTATGGGAGTTGCGGTCATCACCAGTACATGCGGGAGCTGTTCTGTTTTCTTCCACAACCTTGCCCGCTGAGCAACACCAAAACGGTGTTGCTCATCAATGATCACTAATCCAAGATTGTTAAACTGCACGGTATCCTCAAGCAGGGCATGGGTTCCGATTAGGATGTGGAGTTCCCCGGATCTCAATTGCTCATGCAATATTTCGCGTTCACTCTTTTTTGTGGATCCGGTAAGCAACAATACGCTGATGCCCATACCATCTAGGAATCTTGAAATCGTGACGAAATGCTGGTTTGCAAGTAACTCCGTCGGTGCCATCAGACAGGCCTGATAACCGTTGTCGAGCGCAATAAGCATGGCCATAAGAGCTACCAGCGTTTTACCGCTGCCAACATCTCCCTGAAGCAACCTGTTCATTTGCTTACCTGATCCCATATCCTTCCTGATTTCCCGGATTACGCGCTTTTGAGCCTCCGTGAGTTCAAAGCCAAGCCTGGTATTGTAGAAATTATTCAGGTTTTGACCAACTTTCGAGAAAACAATGCCTTTTACAACCACCTGTCTTTTGCTCTTCTGTGCAAGGATGTTCAATTGGATATAGAAAAGCTCCTCAAATTTCAGCCTGTAGGTAGCTTTCCGGAGCTTATCGGCGTTCTCGGGATAATGGACATTGCGTAAAGCGTCGGCAAGCCCGCCAAGCCTGAGTTTTATAATCAGATCTGCCGGAAGCGTTTCTTCAAATGTATTCACCTGGGCCAGCACCTGACCAATCAACCGGTGTATGGTTTTGGAAGTAACAAAGTTGTTCCTGAGCTTTTCAGTGGTGCTATATTGCGGCTGAAGGGATGTGTATAAACGATTATCATCTTTTTCCTCGATCTCAATTTCGGGATGAGCAAACGACAACCTGTTGTTGTACACTGCCGGCCTGCCAAACACAATATATTCCCTGCCGGGCTGATAATTACGGGTCACCCATTGCAAGCCCTGAAACCAAACCAATTCTACCGTCCCCGTACCATCAGTAAAAACTGCAACCAATCGCTGCTTATAACGCTGGCCTTCCATTCTGAAATGGGTGATCTTACCTTTTAGCTGAATGAAGGTCTGTGTGCTGTCAATTTCCTTGATGGAATAAATCCGTGAACGGTCAATATATTTGTAAGGAAAAAAATACAGGAGGTCATAAAAGGTTTGAATACCCAGTTCCTTTTCCAACAATTCGGCCTTTTTGGGCCCAACACCTTTTAGATACTTGATTTCCTGGTCTGTTAGCCGATTCATAACAACCGTGAGTTCTGTAAATATCGGAAAAGTTTCAGCAAGTTGGTAAAAAGATTTGCACACGCACTGAAAACTTCCGAAATTTCCGGCATATGCATTTTCTCCAATATCTTATCACCTGCTCAATTCACCGGATCATGCGCTGGATCAGGCATGAGAACAACCGGTATATCAGTGACTTCAGGGAGAATGTCTTGAACAACGCTATGGTTTATGAGGAGTTCCGCATGATAGAGCAATGCAGGGCAGCTATGCAAAGTGACAACTCATTATTGGAATCTGTTGATCAGGGTGCAGGATCAAGAATCCGGATGAAGAAAAGGACTGTCGGCGGCATGGCGAGGCTGGCATCTGTAAATCCGGGATTCGGCAGGTTATTGTTTTGCTGTGCCAGATATTATCGTCCGGAGACAATTATTGAGTTGGGCACTGCATTGGGTATCAGCACCATGTACCTGGCTATGGGAAATCCCCGGGCCAGGGTAATAAGCATTGAAGGCAATGCCCAACTGGCTGCTATAGCTCAGAAGAACTTTACCAGATACGGATTAAAAAATGTTACTTTGATTAATGATGATTTCGACCGGTCGATCGACAGGATAATACCGGAAGTCAGCAAAAACACCCTGGTATTCATTGACGGCAACCACACCTTGGATGCCACAGTGAAATATTATGAAATCTTCGAAGGACTTCCGGACGCCCCACATATGCTTATCTTCGATGATATTAACTGGTCAAAAGGAATGATGCGGGCCTGGAAAAAAATTTCCGGATCACTTCACGCAAACCTTGTTGTGGATTTGTTTCATATGGGAATTGTCTTCCGGGGAACGGGAACCAACAGACAAAAATACTGGTTATAGCACCAGCAATTGATATATAGTATTAATTTTATACGTGTAATTCGGCAATCATGAGCAACATCATTCATCTGGAATCAATCGTAAAGAATTATTTTCTTGGCGCTGAGATAGTTGAAGCACTCAGGTCCGTTTCTCTCGAGATACAAAAGAATGAGTATGTTACCATCATGGGACCTTCAGGATCAGGCAAATCAACCTTGATGAATATTATTGGCTGTTTAGACACACCGACTTCAGGCCGGTATATTTTAAACGGACAAGATGCCAGTAAGCTTGTTGACAACCAGCTTGCTGAAATCAGGAACAGGGAAATTGGTTTTGTATTTCAGACATTTAACCTGCTTCCCAGGTATTCGGCCCTGGAAAATGTTATGCTGCCGTTGGTTTATGCAGGTGTATCGAAACAAGAGCGTATTGTCAGAGCCAAGGTTGCCCTCGAGAACGTTGGCCTTGGCGACCGGATGGAACACAAACCCAGTGAATTATCCGGTGGTCAGAGGCAGCGGGTATCCGTCGCACGTGCCATGGTCAATAATCCTGCCATCATTCTGGCAGATGAACCGACCGGAAATCTGGATTCCAAAACGTCAGTCGACATCATGGCCCTGTTCCGGGAGATCCATAATCGTGGTAATACTATTATTCTGGTGACACACGAAGAAAATATAGCAAGGCATGCCAAACGAATTATCAGGCTCCTTGACGGGCATATCGAATCGGACATGATCAATGATCAGCCAATTGTTTAGGCAGCCTCAGTCCTTATAGAAAGGCATTTTCACCACACTGGCCAGTAGTTTTTTATCACGTATTTCTATGAAGATTTCAGTTCCCGGATCAGCGAAGGGAGTTTTTACATAGGCCATGCCAATACCGGTTTTCAGGCAGGGTGACATTGTCCCGGATGTAACTTCACCGATATTTTTCCCGGATTTATCAAACAGCTGATAGTGCTGACGGGGTATGCCCCTCTCGACCATTTCAAAGCCGACCAGTTTCCGGGTTACTCCCACGTTCTTCTGATCAAGGAGAAATTGCCTGTCGATAAAGTTCCTTCCTTCATTAAAGCGGGTGATCCAGCCCAGACCTGCCTCAATGGGCGATGTAGTATCATTGATATCATTCCCGTAAAGGCAGTATCCCATTTCCAGCCGAAGAGTGTCCCGGGCAGCCAGTCCAACCGGTTTAAGTTCGAATTCTCTGCCTGCTTCCAGGATATTCTGCCACAATACTTCAGGATGGTTGCCGTTTTCAAAATACAATTCGAATCCTCCGGCGCCGGTATATCCTGTAGCCGCGATGATGACATTTTTTAATCCACCGATCTCGCCTGTAACAAATGTGAATGATTTGATTGTTTTCAGGTTGTACCCGGTCAGCTTCTGGAGCAGTTTTGTGGCATTGGGGCCCTGCACAGCCAATTGTGAAATTTTGTCAGAGGCATTCTCGAGCACAGCTCCGAAGTTGTTGTTGACATTCAACCACTCCCAGTCTTTCCGGATATTGGAGGCATTTACTACAAGCAGGTACTTTTCAGCCTCAAACTGATGAACGATGAGGTCATCCACAATACCGCCCCTGCCATTTGGGAAGCAGGTATACTGGGCCTTGCCGGGTGTCAGTATGCCGGGATCATTCGATAAAACGTAATCCAGCAGTGGTCTTGCCCCTGATCCCTTTACCCATATTTCACCCATGTGGGATACATCAAAAATACCCGCTGAATTTCGTACAGCAAGGTGTTCGGAGTTGATACCGGTATATTCAACCGGCATTTCATATCCGGCAAATTCAACAAGGCGTGCACCTAATTCCCGGTGCATTGGATTGAAGACAGTCTTTTTCATTTTGAAGATCGTGTTTTTCAAAAATATAAATAATATAATCAGCCAAGTATGATTTTTGAAGCTTGTTTATAAGTTGTTGCAAAGTCAATACCCGTAAAACAGAATATATCTCGAAAAAAATTATCCATTATTTGGTGAAAATTCTTAATTTCATCATTGTTTATAAAAATCAATTCCATGAAGATTGATTTGTCATACCTTCGTGAAATGGCCGGTGGCAATAAAGAACTGGTTCTTGAAATGATTTCCATTTTCAAAAGCCAGGTCATTGAATTCGGTGAAAACATGGAACAACTGCTTGACGCAAAACAATATGAATCATTGGGCAAATTGGCCCACAAGGCAAAATCATCCGTGTCCATTATGGGTCTGGAAAACCTGGCAAAACTTCTGAAGGATCTGGAAAATTCCGCACGTGAAGGCAAAAATCAGGAAAGTTACGCCAAAGTTGTAACAGCCTTCAAGCAGGAAACATCCGAAGCAGTCAAGGAATTGAATCAAGTCACCAACAACCTGGAACTATATTTTTAATACACACTATATGCTTAAGATTGAGAAGATCAACAATATAACCGTAGTCCGTTTTGACAATATTGACAGGTTCAATGCGCTCATTACGGAACCGGTCAAGGAGGATCTGAAAAGTTTCTTTAATAACGAAGGAACCCGTCTGATTCTCAATCTTGAGGGTATAAAATACATTGACAGCTCGGGCTTTGGTGTATTCCTGTCGATCCTGAAAACTGCCACCAACAGCAAGGGACAGTTCAGGATTTGCGGAATCTCGGCTGAAGTTATGGAACTGTTTAAATTATTACAGCTTCACAACGTGTTCACCCTCTACCGCACCCTTGACGACTGCCTGGAAAGTTTTTAGGCATTGCCTTTAAGGGGTGTCCTCCCTGTTTTCAAAGCATATACCTTTGTCATCACAGTTGACCACAATGGCTTGGTCTTTTTTTACTTTGCCTTCCAGGATCATCCTGGAAAGTTCATTCAGGATATTCTTCTGAATGAGCCTTTTAATCGGGCGTGCACCAAACTGAGGATCATATCCTTGTTCGGCGATCCGGTAAATGGCCTCCTCCGTGATATTGATTTTTATTTCATTGTCCGCAAGCTTTTGCACAATCTGATTAAACTGCAATCTGACGATCTCCCTGATCTCCTGTGGTGTGAGTGGAGTAAACATGATTAATTCATCTACCCGGTTCAGAAATTCAGGTCGCATGGTATTCTTCAGCAATTCAAAGACCTCACTTCTTGTTTTTTCAACAATCTCATTTCTGTTTTTCTCATTGAGGTGTTCAAGGTTTTTTTGGATAATGGAGGAACCAATATTTGAGGTCATGACGATGATGGTATTCTTAAAATTCACCACACGTCCCTTGTTATCCGTTAACCGTCCGTCATCAAGCACCTGCAGTAATACATTAAAGACATCCGGGTGAGCTTTTTCAATTTCGTCGAGCAAAATCACCGAATAAGGTTTACGACGGACTGCTTCGGTAAGCTGTCCTCCTTCCTCATACCCCACATATCCGGGGGGTGCGCCCACCAATCTTGAGACTGTATGCCGTTCCTGGTATTCAGACATATCGATGCGGGTCATCAGATTCTCATCGTTAAAAAGAAGTTCCGCAAGTGCCTTGGCTAATTCAGTTTTTCCAACGCCTGTGGTCCCTAAAAACAGAAAAGATCCAATCGGCCGTTTCGGATCCTGCAGACCTGCCCTGCTGCGTCTTACAGCATCTGCCACGGCTGAAATAGCCTCATCCTGTCCAACTACCCTGTTGTGCAACTCTTTTTCAAGGTTTAACAGCTTTTCCCGTTCTCCCTGCAGCATACGTTTAACAGGTATACCTGTCCAGTTCGATACAATCTCAGCGATATCCTCAGCATTTACCTCTTCGTTGATGAGAGCTGAGTTGCCCTGTAATTCAATCAATTGCTTATTCAGTTCCGCTATTTTCCGTTCGGCTTCCTTGATCCGACCGTACCTAATTTCAGCCACTTTGCCATAGTCGCCCTGGCGCTCAGCCTGATCGGCATCAGTTTTCAGGCTCTCTATCAATTGTTTCTGCTGCTGAATGTCTTCAATTCGCTTCTTTTCTGATTGCCATTTGGCACGCAGTTTCACTCTTTCTTCGTTCAGTTCGCCGATCTCACGACTCAGGTCGGCCACTTTTATCATGTCGTTTTCACGCTTCAGCGCTTCCCTTTCAATTTCAAGCTGCTGGATTCTGCGATCCAATGTATCTATTTCGTGAGGCACAGAATTCATCTCGAGCCGCAACCTTGAGGCTGCCTCATCGATAAGGTCAATGGCCTTGTCGGGCAGAAACCTGTCACTGATATACCGGTGCGACAGTTCAACGGCAGCTAACACAGCCTCATCCTTGATCCTGACCTTGTGGTGGTTCTCATATCTTTCACGGAGTCCGCGCAGGATAGATACAGCATTGGCTACATCCGGTTCATTCACTGTAACAACCTGAAAACGCCGCTCGAGGGCCTTATCCTTCTCAAAATATTTCTGGTATTCATTGAGTGTGGTAGCGCCTATTGCACGAAGCTCACCTCTTGCCAGCGCCGGCTTTAAAATATTGGCGGCATCCATGGCTCCCTCGCTCTTTCCGGCACCAACCAGGGTATGGATTTCATCGATGAAAAGAATGATCTCTCCCTCTGCTGCAATAACTTCCCTTATAACGGCTTTCAGTCTTTCTTCAAATTCCCCCTTGTATTTGGCCCCGGCGATCAGGGCTCCCATATCCAGTGAAAATACCTGCCTGGACTTCAGATTCTCAGGAACATCACCCGAAATAATCCGGTATGCAAGACCTTCAGCAATAGCAGTTTTACCCACACCCGGCTCACCGATCAGGATGGGGTTGTTTTTGGTTCGGCGGGAGAGTATCTGCAACACCCTTCTGATTTCATCCTCCCTGCCGATGACGGGATCGAGGCGTCCGTTGCGGGCCTGCTCGTTGAGATTCACAGCGTAGCGGTTCAATGCATTATAAGTGTCCTCGGCTGACTGGCTGTTGACTTTTGATCCTTTTCTCAGGGCCCGGATCGATAAGCTAAGATCTTTCTCCCGAATGCCAAATTCCTTTAGCATTTTTCCTACCTGGTCGCCCGACATAACGAGTCCCAGCAATATGTGTTCCACAGATACGAATTGATCCTGCATGTTCTTTGACAAGCTGATTGACTTTTGCAGGACATCTGCAGTTGCAGAAGCAAGGTACTGCTCTCCCCCGGTCACTTTCGGATATGATTCAATCATGTGATCGAGGATTCTTTCAAGGTCTCCGGTATTGGTTCCCGATTTGGCCAGCAAATGCTTGGCTACACTGTCTTCGGCACCCAGCAAAGATTTTAGCAGATGACCGGTCTCCACAGCCTGGTGCTGATGGTCCCTGGCAATCATAAAGGCCTGTTGAACAGCTTCCTGTGATCGAACAGTAAAATTATCGAAATTCATAACGGTATAATTGTATACCGGATCCCCTGCAATTTATACACCACAGTTTACAATGCCTTCATCTCAGCCAGTTTGTCGCTTCGCCCGGTTAATTCGTGTCAGATTGTCTGGTAGTTTTTCTATATCCTGAAAAATTAACCGGATCACTACTGAAACCCGTGGTTCAGAATTACGTAAAAAAATGAAATGAACTAGAGCTAAAACGCGCGTGGAAAACCAATTTGAGCAATGAGCGAAAAGATACTCAAAGCCTTAATGGAATTATTTGCCATAATCGCCAGTCCCGATGGAAATGGAAAGGACCGGCGTTCGGTGGTATTGTCATTTCTCAGCCGTCAGCTTAACCAGGAGCTAGTCAAGGACTATCTAAAGATCTTCAATGCCTTTTATGAGAAGCATCTTGCCCTGCATGTAGAAAGAGGTGAAAAGAGAATTGGGGCTGATTCAGTCAAAGTACTGCGGATATGCAATGAAATTAACAAAGACCTGGCACAAAAACAGAAAGTTATTGTGCTTGTGCAATTATTTGAATTTGTCAAGTCGGTGGATAATGAGATCAGCGACCAGGAACTGGCCTTTATAACCGCAGTAGCTGATTCTTTTTACATACCTCAGGAGGAACACCACTTAATTAAAGATTTTACGCTTCACAGCTTCAACCAGATTCCCAACAGCAGGCATCTTTTGGTAATAGACAACCAGAAGAACCCTATGCACTCCGATAACAAACACATATATTCAGAGTATCTCAATGGCCAAATCTGGGTAAATCATGTTTCCTCCGCGGGGATGTATTTCCTGCGCTATATGGGAGAAAGCGAGCTATACCTGAACGGACAGCTTCTGCAAAAAGACAAAGTATATGTGCTAAATACTGGTACTTCCATCCGTAATCACCATGTCAAGCCCCTGTATTTTAGTGATATCGTCAGCATTTTCAAGGAGGATCTTGAATTGCAGCGAATCGTATTCGAAGCTGAGGATGTCAGTTACCGGTTCAAGAGCGGAACCACCGGGGTACATCAAATCAACTTCTGTGAAGAATCAGGCAGGCTGGTCGGGATTATGGGATCAAGCGGGGCCGGAAAATCTACCCTCCTGAATATTCTGAATGGCTCCATGAATCCTACGAAAGGT
>JGI11641J44799_10000636_pt1 | contig 10661 bp, 5 predicted proteins | sample WetSurSiteA1Bulk_FD_44799 | JGI IMG/M metagenome (IMG submission 44799) | reverse complement strand
GGGGGGGAAGGCCCGCCAGATCCTGAGGTTCACCCAATTGCCTGGACGCCGTCGCCATTGCGTGAGGGAGATTGCCACTCTCGAGAGCGGTCCGAATCCCGGCAAGATCGAATGGTGTCGCCCAGCACACCAGCGCCTTGACCCCCACCGAACTCGAGTCGGCCGCGCCAAGGAGCGCCAGATACCCACCCAGACTGCAGCCCATCAGACCCAGTTGGCCGTTGTTCCAGTCCTGCTCCTGAACAAAGGCCATCACCCTAAGCAAATCACGGAGCCGGGTACCAAGCAGGGAAGCTTCCGAAGCCGATCGAGACTCCCCGCAGCCGGAAAAATCAAACCGCACCGTGGCAAAACCCGCTTGGCACAGATCCTCGACGATGGCAGCAAACTTGCTGCTGTCCTTGGAACTGAGCAGCCCATGGCAGCAGATGACGGTTGGCGCGGGGAGTTGCGTCGGCAGACGGACCAACGCCGCCAACGACCCACCGGTCACCGGAATCGCCACGGCAGTGCCGGAAATGTTTGCGTACGGCATTTCACTTCGCATTTTCGGAATTGCCTAGAACCAGTAGCCTGACACACCGCCCAATGACCTCGACCGGTCCTACCCCTGACAGCAAGGGTCGCAAATCACTCGCAACATCCTCATCCGCGATCAACAGCACTCGCTTTCCGGATTTCCAAAGGGCCGCAAGTCCCTCACGATCCAAGAATCTGTCCGCCGGTTCGCGGCGCTGCGCCGGCATGAGATCATAATCAGGCCGTTTCAGGATGTAGACCATCCTTTTGGTATAGTAGGTGATTCCTCCGATCCACATGTACTCCGCAGGTTCCCGCACAATCACCAGATCTTCGGGTCCGGCAGATCGCTGTACCAGTTCCGCAACCGGTCGCGTCGACATAAAGGGTTCCATAACCAGAAACCCATAGTGAACAAACACAAAGAGCGGAACCATCATGGCAGCAAGTAAACCATAGGCCATGCGTGGACGTGACCGAAGGAGGGCCATCAAGGCCCCGCCGGAAAACGCCGCCACCATCACCATGGCCGTAAGGCTTGGTACACGAATGCGGTCCAGTGAGGCAATTTGTTCGGGACCGGTAACCCACCCCGCTGATGGCCACGATTCGGCAATCACCTTAAAGACCAGGTCTTTTCCTGGGCCCAGGACGATATAGGAACCCAATGCGCAACCCGCCAGGATCACCGACATGATTCCCAAAGAGACCACACAGGCGCGTCGAGAAGGCCGGTCGGGTTCATCGCTGGACAGCTCATCCCAAAATTTCGCAATCAGTAACGCAAAAGCCGGAATGGCCGGTANCGAATAATACTCCAGGCGAGAGCGCGAAGCAGANAATAGCCCAATGACAATGGCCAACCAAAGGAGCGGGAGCAGATCCGGGCTGTGGCGCCAGTTGCCCCGGAGCAGCCGGTGAAGCGCTCGTTTCAATGCCTGCGGTATCAAGGCAAGCCAGGGAAATGTCCACACGAAAGTGAGGATCAAAAAGACGGGAAGGGAAAGAAACTCATGACGTGGAAAACGCTGCCCGGTGAATCGCTGCCAATGCTCATGAATGAGAAAATAGCCCAGGAAGTCCGGATTGCGCAACCCCGCTGCGACGTACCAGGGAACCACAATGGCTGCTATGACCCCCATCCCAGCAAGGAATCTCCAGGATATAAACAGCCTCAGCCGACCACTCAGTACGGCATGCAAGCCGATGATGGCGGAGGGGAGCCCCAACCCAAGGACGCCTTTGGACAGGGTGGCCAGACCGAGACTCGCATACATCAGCCAGGGCCAGAAATCGCCTGGCTTGATGGCATTCACATACCCTCGAAGGTAACTCAGAATGGCCAGAGCGATCCAGACGATCATCATCGGATCGATCATGGCCTGCCCTCCAAAAATGTAAGGACCCAGGCATGTCGCAAAGACCAGAGCACTCAACCATCCGGCTCGGTCCCCATATAAGGTCCGGCCCATGGCTCCCACCAACAGGATCGTGGCCGCCGTGGCCACAACTGACCAGAGACGCGCCGCTGCCTCTGCCTCTCCGAGGATCACCTGGTTTAGTCCGATCAGCCAGTAGACCAAGGGCGGTTTATCAAAGTGACGGGTACCATTGAGATGCGGGGTAATCCAGTCGCCGGTGACGCGCATTTCCCGCGGAATTTCAGCATACATGGCTTCACCGTCGTTTAGCGCGGGTCTGCCCAGATCCATGGATAACAAAAGAAAATAAACCAGTGCCATCCAAAATGACGGGTGTCGAACCACATTCGCTAGTTGCCTTCGGAAGCGCTTGGCTTGAGGCAATTGATGGCTGTCGGTGTAAACCATCTAGGGTTTGACCTCGTCTTCCAGAAAAAAAGACCCATGGAAGCTACCATCCATGGGTCTGGGACGCAACCGGCAAGGGTTGATCAATCCTTGATGTTGTGGTGAACCTTGCAACCTCGGACCGTGTTTTTCATAAGCATGGTGATGGTCATGGGACCTACACCCCCAGGAACCGGAGTGATGGCACTGGCAACTTGCACCGCCTCATCAAAAGCCACATCGCCCTTGAGAATTCGTTTGCCGTCGGCAGTTTGACCCACTTCGTTGACACCGACATCGATCACCACGGCACCGGGTTTGATCATATCGCCTTTGACGTATTCGGTAACGCCGGCAGCGGCGATGATGATGTCAGCGCGTTTGCAATGGTATTTGACGTCCTTGGTGCGGGTATGACAGACTGTGACCGTAGCGTTGGCGCCCTTGCCCTTTTGCATGAGCATCACCGCGATGGGTTTGCCCACGATATTGGAACGACCTACCACAACCACTTCAGCGCCGGAGACTTCCGCACCAGAGCGAATCAACAATTCTTGAATGCCGGCCGGTGTACAGGGCAGGAAATCCGGTTCACCGATCATGAGCTTGCCCACATTGACCGGATGGAAGGCGTCCACATCCTTGCTCGGATCGATGGCCAGCAATATCTTATTTTCGTTGACATGCTTGGGCAGCGGCAACTGCACCAAGATACCGTCGATCTTGGGATCCTTGTTGTACTTGTCAATCAACGCCAGGAGCTTATCTTCGGCCAAATCCGCCGGCTGATTATCCTGTATGGAAAAAAACCCCAGTTCATGAGCGGTTTTCTGCTTGGCGCGGACGTAACTCTGGGATGCCGGGTTTTCACCCACCAGAATGGTCACCAGCCCAGGCACCACACCGTGTTTGGCCTGTAGCTGCTCGACTTCCACCTTGAGTTCCGCCCGGATTTCCTTGGCCACTTCGGCCCCTTTGAGTAACTTGGCCGCCATAATACCCTCCCTGAAAAAAGGCAGGGCATGCGTTGCCCTGCCTTAACGATAGAGTCACCGATTGAGTCGCAAACAACGTTTACAACTAGAACAGCCCGCTCACCTTACCGGTGTTGACATCCACGTCGACGCGACGGAACGCCGGATTGGAAGAGGTCCCAGGCATCAGGCTGATAGCGCCGGCACACGGACACAGGAAGCCGGCTCCCGAGAAGATCAAGACATCGCGAATAGGAAGCATCCAGCCCTTGGGCACGCCCTTGATGGTTGGATCATGGGTCAGACTCAGGTGAGTCTTCACCATCATGGTCGCGTACTTCGCGTACTTGGGATCGGCTTCCAGCATCTTGGCCTTGGCTTCGGCTTCCGGAGCCCAGGCTACGCCGTCGGCCCCGTATACTTCTCTGGCCACCATGGCGACGCGATCACGCAACTTCATTTCCAGCGGGTACAGGAACTTGAATTCGTTGTCTTCCTTGCAGGCATCCATGACGGCGTCGGCAAATTCCAACGCGCCTTCGCCACCCTTGGCCCAATGTTCGGACAGCGCACAGCGGGCACCGGCCGCTTCAGCATGTTTGCGGACCAGAGCAATTTCATCTTTAGTGTCGGTATGGAACGCGTTGATGCACACCACCGGGTTAATCCCCGATTTCCGGATGGTGTTGATGTGGTGCACCATGTTGGCCACGCCTTTTTCCAGAAGCCCCAGGTCCTCTTTGGTGTAAGCATCAGGGAGAGCAATGCCGGCCACGACTTTGGGGCCGCCGCCATGCATCTTGAGAGCACGGATGGTGGTGGTGAGCACCGATACATGGGGCTTTAGGCCACTATAGCGGCACTTCACGTTCCAGAACTTCTCGAAACCGATGTCGGCTGCAAAACCGGATTCCGTCACGTGGTAGTCGAACATTTTGAGACCGATCCGGTCGGCGATGATGGAAGACTGACCGACGGCGATATTGGCAAACGGACCGGCATGAACCATACAAGGGTTGTATTCGGCCGTGCACATGAGGGTCGGGTTGATGGCGTTGCGCATAAAAGCGGTCATGGCATTGCCCACTTCGAGGTCGCCCGTGGTCACCGGCTTGCCACTCTTGTCAAAAGCCACCGTAATTTCATTGAAACGTTTCTTCATATCGGCCAGATCGTTGACAATGGACAGAATGGCCATGATTTCGGAGCTCACCGCGATACCGAACCTGGACTGCATCATGAAGCCGTCCTGGCGGCCGCCCATACCGATGACGATGTTACGTAGCGACTGAGCACAGAAGTCCATGATCCATCCCATTTCCACGCGGGTGGGATCGACATCCAGGCGGCGCATCTTGGTCAAACGGGCAAGCTGCTCATCATTGTAATTGCGCTCGTGCTGCATCCGGGCGGTCAAGGCTACCATGGCCAAGTTATGGGCGTTCATGATGTCATTGATATCGCCGGTGAGACCCAAGGAGAACTCGGTCATGGGGATCAGGAGAGAATTGCCGCCGCCGGCCGCCGTTCCCTTGACATTCATGGTGGGGCCACCGGAAGGCTGGCGCAAGCAGCCACCCACATTGACACCACGCTTGCCAAGGCCTTCCATAAGACCACAGGATGTCGTGCTCTTCCCTTCGCCCAGAGGTGTCGGCGTGATGGCGGTGACTTCAATATATTTGCCGTCCGGCTTACTCTTGAGACGGTTCATTATTTTCATGAAGTCCATTTTGCACAGCCTACCCATGGGGAGTACTTCATCTTTCTGTAGACCCAGCTTTTCCTGCCACTGATCGACAGTGGGCATGTTCTTTTCTGCTGCTTCCGAAATCTGCCAATCCATCATTTTCGTTGCATCGTAAGGCATCGTGTTCCTCCGTTCATCTGGTTGTTGTTAGTTGCCGCTTCATATCAAGCGTGACATGACAGTGCTATTCAATCACCTCCTCCTCTGTTGTCGTCCTGGAAGATGAACAACCGAAAAGGGAAATGGGCGCAGCGAATAAGGACTGATGAAAGGATGGCCAAAACCTTGAAAGAACCTTGGGTCAGAATGTGAAAAACATCCTGATTTTCTCTCAAACCCGCAGCCAGCCACATACTTGTGGCCATTAAGATCTTTTTTTCACATGAAAATACAGCGCGAAGTTACTTGAGGCCATCTCTTTTGTCAAGTAGAAAAGCTCACCAGTTTCCAGCCGGTCAGTTGACAACGATCTCTACAGAGCCGAACAAAAACTGCGAATTCTGCTTTCAAGAACGTGGGTATGTTCACACGCTGGTCGAATTTATGTCAGCGTCTGTGCATAGATCGTTCAAAAAGATTCATGCCGAGCAAAAACGGTCGGAAGTGTCAACCCATTTGCGATTGGCAGTTCAACGTAATATATTTTAAATTCATTATGTTACCGATCTTTTGACAAATTGACAGCCTTTGATTATGATGATGATTCTCTATTCTATTTTATTACCCATAACAACATCTTCACTATCCCCAAAAACCGTTGCCTGAGGACAAAGATCATGAGATTCCAGATCCATCGAGCACTTCTGGTGCAAGTCCTGCAAAAGCTGCAGGGGATCGCCGAAANAAAGTCCAATATGCCCATCCTCGCCAACGTGCTCATTCAGGCTTCCACTGAGGGAAGACTCGCACTCTCCGCAACAGACTTGGAACTCAGCTATCGAACACATATCGAAACCGACATTGAGCAAGGCGGAGGAATAACCGTTTCTGCAAAGAAACTTCTTGAAATTGCAAAAGAAATTTCCATTGATACACTATTGCTACATACCGTTGCCAATGATCGGTTGGCAATCCGTGCCGGCAGATCCTACTTTGAACTGAGCACCATACCAGTGGAAGATTTTCCTTATCTGGTTTTTTACGAAAATGCCCAATTCTTCCCCTTTGAAAACCATGACTTGCAGGAATGTCTTGCCAAGACCCACTATGTTATTCCTGCCGAAGAAGACCCTTTCAGCATTGCCGGGCTCTATTGGCATGCCGCTGGGAATCAAACCCATCGCTTCGTGGCATCCGACGGCCACCGTTTGGCCTATGTTGAGGCAAGTTCCGCCAGATTTGTCGACATGCCAATAGCGGATGGGGTTATCATTCCTCGAAAAGGCGTTCAAGAAATGTTGCGGTTGTTGGATGCCAACGCCACCTTTGATCTGGCTATTCATGAGAATTGTCTGATCATGAAGACACCCGACAGCATTCTGGCGATACGCTTGCTTGAGGATGAGTTTCCCGAATATCAGCAGATCATTCCGGAAGAACGGCCGATGAGCTTCTATGTGGAACGGCAAGCTCTGGTTCAGTCTTTGCGGCGCATCGCCACGTTGACCAGTCAAAAATATCGTCATGTACGGTTGAAGGCCAAGCCCGGTTTGCTGTTGCTCGAATCAGGAAATCCCGAAGAGGGCGATGCCAGTGATGAACTCGACATAGATTTTGATGGTGAGGAATTTGGTGCGGCATTCAACATCCGCTATCTGTTGGATGCCATCGATTGTATGCATAGCCGGACGGTTCGCTTTGAATGGGTCGATACCAATCATGGTGGGATTCTGTCGGGGGATGAAGATCCTGGCTACATTGCCTTAATTATGCCAATGATTTTATGACGATGCTTATGGAAATCTATCTTTTTCGTTCGGTTTGTTGGGATGGATATATTGTAGCATCTTACGTTGCCTCGACAAAAAGAGGTGCTCAAGGCTTTTCCCCTGCGATTGAGAAAGCACAGTTTTTCAAATCCCCAACCATATGCCCCGTCTGAGGGGTGCCTCGTACCTGTTCTGGGTCATTTGTTTATATTCGTTGAGATGAACCCGATTAAGCGATATGCTTACCTGTTTAAGAATCATTCTGAAAGCAGGTGAGGAAAACATGGAAGAAAGCGATCTAGTTGAAAAAGGTGGGGCTTCGTTGAAAACGAGCGAATCCTACGACGCCCAAAAGATAACCGTCCTGGAAGGGCTAACGGCTGTCCGCAAGCGTCCCTCCATGTATGTCGGTAACGTATCCACCGAAGGTCTGCATCATCTGGTTTACGAAGTGGTGGACAATAGCATCGATGAAGCCCTGGCCGGTTTCTGCAATCACATTACCGTACAGATTCATTTGGATGGTAGCGTCACGGTGGAAGACAATGGCCGAGGCATTCCGGTGGATATGCATGAAAAAGAGAACCTGCCGGCGGTGGAAGTGGTCATGACCATGCTTCACGCCGGTGGAAAGTTTGATAATTCTACGTACAAAGTCTCGGGTGGCCTCCATGGCGTAGGAGTTTCGGTCGTCAATGCTTTAAGCGAGTATTTGGAAGTGGAGATTCGCCGTGATGGCAAGGTTTACAGACAGCGCTATGAACGTGGGGAGACCAAGAGCGACCTGTGCGTAATGGGAGATACCAGCCGTCGAGGCACCAAGGTTACCTTCAAACCGGATGCCGAAATCTTCATGGAAACTGATTTGAGCTTCGATCTTCTGGCACAGCGTATGCGCGAACTGTCTTTTCTCAACTCCGGGGTGCGCATCGACATTTCCGACGAGATCAGCGGGAAGGAGCGAAGTTTCCATTACCAGGGCGGTTTGAGCGACTTCGTGGCCTATCTGAACAAGACTAAAGAGGCGCTCCACCCTGAGATCATTTATGTTTCCGGGAACCGCGAAGAAATCTCCGTCGAAGCCGCGCTGCAATACAACGACACTTATGTGGAACGCATCTTCACATTTGCCAACAATATCAACACTCGTGAAGGTGGTACTCACCTGGTGGGATTCAAGGGTGCTCTGACCCGCACCATTAAGAAATATGCCGACGAAAGCAAACTGCCCAAGGCCGATCTGGAGAAACTGACCGGCGATGATGTTCGCGAAGGCCTCACCGCGGTGATCAGCGTCAAGCTGCCCCAGCCGCAGTTTGAAGGGCAGACCAAAGGCAAGCTTGGCAATAGCGATGTCAAAGGCGCGGTGGAAACCCTGGTTTATGAGAAGTTGTGCACCTTTTTTGAAGAGAATCCCAGGGTGTTCAAGGCGATTTTGGCCAAGGTGCTGGATGCCGCCAGGGCGCGGGAAGCTGCGCGCAAGGCCAAAGAGCTCACGCGGCGCAAAAGCGTTCTGAGCGATCATTCCCTACCGGGTAAACTGGCTGATTGTCAGGAAACCGATCCGGCCAAAAGCGAGATCTTTATTGTCGAGGGTGATTCCGCCGGTGGTTCCGCCAAGCAGGGTCGAGACCGAAGGTCCCAGGCTATATTGCCGTTGCGCGGCAAGATCCTTAATGTCGAGAAAGCCCGTTTCGACAAGATGCTGGAGAATCAGGAAATCCGCAATATGATCACAGCGCTCGGGACGGGTATCGGGGATGAGTTCGATTTTGAGAAACTGCGCTATCACAAAATCGTCATCATGACGGATGCTGACGTGGACGGTGCCCATATCCGCACGCTGATCCTAACCTTCTTCTTCCGCAAAATGGATCGCATTATTAAAGAGGGTTACCTGTATATTGCCCAACCGCCACTTTATCGGGTGGCGTCGGGAAAAGAGGAACGCTTTGTAAAGGATGACCGAGAACTGGAAGCATTTCTCATCGACAAGGGGTTGAGCAAGATTGATTTTTATCTCCAGGATACATCCGAACCTTTGGCAGCCGACCGACTCCGCGATCTGTTCAAGGTTCATTCCGACTATCGCGATCGATTGGAACGTTGCAGCAAACGGGGTATTCCCAAACCTTTTCTGGCGGAACTTTGCCAAATCTTCGCGGTGCATGACGTAGTTGAGGTGAACCAGGACACTATCAAGTTGCTTGGCGCGGAACTGGAACGCCTGAAATTTCGAGTGGAACTGAAGGAACTGGAAGAGGACAGGGAAGGTTGGGACCTAGTGTTGACTCCGCTGGACAAAAGATCTGAAGGTTTCACGGTGCGCCACGAGTTCTTGAGGTCCAGTGATTTTTCCAAGTTGCGCAACCAGTTCCGAAGACTTGCCGTGCTCCGGAGCAGTCGCGGTCACGTCAAGGCAAGTCAGCGCCAGGAGCAGCTCCAGAATGCGACAGAGCTCTTCCAATTGCTGATGGAAGAAGCCAAAAAAGGTCTGACCATCCAGCGCTACAAAGGGTTGGGTGAGATGAATCCGGAACAGCTCTGGAAGACTACCATGAATATAGAGGGGAGGACTTTGCTTCAAGTAAAGATAGAAGATGATTTCGCAGCTGATGACCTCTTCGGTATTCTCATGGGCGAACAAGTAGAACCGCGGCGCAAATTCATCGAGGACAATGCCTTACATGTCAGAGAGTTGGATATCTAGAATTTCGACGTCACACTTATAGGATTAGGATCTTGTGTACTATGCCAGATTACAATAATAAATTTCAATCTCCAACCTATATTGAATAAAGTATTATTGCTGGAAGCAGTGGCAATAAAATTGGAACAGTTCGAATTAAGCAGTTATGCATCTATTGGAAACCCAAATGACAGCATAAACTCTATTCTGATTCTGTTAATATTTATGATTTAGCTGGTATGGTGTATTCGTATCCAAATAATACCTGAATTATCCGGACACAGACTCTTTCAGCATNNTCCCAAGAAATAGTTATTGCATGATTGGATTGGTATGAATTCCGAAAATGAACAGATAGAACCTATAACTATCGAAGCCGAGATCAAGGACTCCTATCTCGATTACGCCATGAGTGTGATCATCGGCAGAGCCATACCGGATGTGCGTGACGGATTGAAACCGGTGCATCGGCGGATTCTCTTCGCCATGCACGAGGTCAACAACGATTACAACAAGCCCTACAAGAAATCAGCGCGCATCGTAGGGGACGTGATGGGTAAATATCACCCTCATGGGGATGCCGCAATCTACGATGCTGTAGTGCGCATGGCTCAGGTTTTTTCCATGCGCAATCCCCTGGTGGACGGTCAGGGGAATTTTGGCTCCGTGGATGGTGACCCGCCGGCGGCCATGCGGTATACCGAAATCCGCATGGCACGATTGGCCCACGAATTCGTAAAGGATATCGACAAGGAAACGGTTGATTTCCAGCCCAACTATGACAATTCCATGCTGGAGCCGACGGTACTGCCATCCCGTGTTCCCAATTTGCTGCTGAATGGGTCGACCGGGATTGCGGTGGGGATGGCCACCAACATCCCGCCGCACAATCTTGGCGAGCTCTGTCGCGGTCTGCAGGCCCTGATCGATCGCCCCGAGATCAGCATCCCCGAGTTGATGCGTTTCATCTCCGGGCCGGACTTTCCAACGGCCGGTTTTATTCATGGCCGGGAAGGCATTCGGGAGGCTTACGAAACGGGTCGCGGCATCATC
>JGI11641J44799_10000635_pt1 | contig 10676 bp, 5 predicted proteins | sample WetSurSiteA1Bulk_FD_44799 | JGI IMG/M metagenome (IMG submission 44799) | reverse complement strand
CAACAACTCTATGATCTGCTATTATCTGACCATAATGAATTAAAGGGATTTGGGACAATATCAAAAATAAAATTGCTCTTTTCATTTTTTTAAATTATCCTGTGAATAAATTTTCACACTATAAAGGTCGTCACTTCTAACTCTATCATTGTTACACAACTTTTTTAAAAAGTTACATAATTTACATTTCCCCCATTTAAACCTTTTGAAAGGATTACTTTTCACAGTTCTTATTCAATTTCTTATGTAAAGTTCGGCTAGCCAAATATCAAAGTCAACAACTTTGGTTACATAAAATGATAATCTGGTTACATTTGGGGGGAATTTTGACCTCAACAAGGGAAAATGGTCTAAACTGAAGTATAAAAGCAATCTTTATATCTTACATATAAAAAAGCCGCCGGGGCTTCGAGGGCTTTTATTAGTCAACTTTTTTCAGGACGTGACAGATGCCCTCGTCCTCTTCCTTGAGTGTCCTAAAATGTTAAAAGTTAATTTTGAACATCAAATTAACTTTTAACATCAAGTACAATCTGGAAAGGCTGGATAACATTTTTAACATTTTTGACAAGACCCTCCACATCGCTTTACCAACGTGACGTTAAACTCGGTTGGTATTCCTTAGAAAAATTCTTGATGTGATATTTAACAAAGATATGAATTAAAACTATTCTCTATACATTTCTAAATTGGATATAAATGCATATGCTGGTCAGATAATATGTCTGGCTTTTCCATAAACTATAATCAATCGTTAAAACGTTGGTACTTTTAATATCTGTTATTTTCATAAGACTTATTGTATTCTGCAACTGAACATAGAGAGAGCAACCCGAACGCCTATTTACCAATGTTTGAGAACGTCACCCTTATGGTATGATTTGATACAACATTATTAAAAGTATAGGTTGAAACAGCACCGACTGAAACGTTATCCACCATTACATCTGCGATCTGATATCCGGTATTCGCAGCAATAGTGAAGGTCTGGTTACCTCCCTGACCAACTATAACCGCACCAGAAGGATTAATTGTACCTCCCGCACCGGCTCTGGCAGTAATTGTGCAGACAGGAGTGAAAGTAGCCATAATTGTATGATTAGCATTGATATCATTGAATGTATAGGATGAAACAGGGCCAATTGAAACGTTGTCGACAGTCACTGCGGAAATCTGGTAACCAATGTTAGCTGCAATCATGTAAGTTTGTGTTGTTCCTTGGTTCACTCTCACTTCTCCCAGGGGAGTAATTGTACCACCTGTGCCGGTACTGCTGGTGATTGTATAGGTGTTTAGCACAGAGAATGTTGCTGCAATAGTATGATTAGCCGTGACAGAATTAAATATATAAGGAGATACAGCGCCTGCCGAAACACCATCAACTAATACATCTGCGATTTTGTAACCACTGTTTGCAGCAATAATATATGTCTGTCTTGTATTCTGACTTACTATTAACGTCCCTGACGGGTTAATTGATCCATTTGCGCCAGCGCTTGCAATTAATGTGTACGTAGGCAAGCCAGTGGTAAGAGTACCATAAGCTCGGAAATCAGATATTTGAACCCCCATATTAGCAGAGTTGTAGGTCATATTTACTCTAATATATCTGATAGCAGCGCTTATACTATATGCATCTCCTTCGTCTGTTGCTATATTCCTATTCACTTTTGACGCAACTTGAGTGTAAGTAATGTCATCGGTACTTACCTGAATGAAATACTGATAATAACGTGTACCATCGAAATAATTACGTATAACTATAGAAGTCAGATCGTACAAGGCTTCCAGATCAACCTTCCACCATTGGGAATAAGGTTTAGCAGACCAAAAGCTATCGTTTGTTCCATCTGCATCATTAGCTTTGGATGACTCTTGTCCGGATTGATATGACTGGCATGTTGTTGGTTTATTTAATGCGACATTAACTGGTTTAAAGCTACCCTCTATCCATAAATCTATAAAACAACCAGGAGCACCATTTAATTTTACTTCTAATACTGATTCAGGGGTCAAACCGGATAATGGTTTGGTAATAAAAGATACATTTTTTGAGAAATCTGATGGACCAATAACAAGTACCCCATCAATTCTAATCTCTGCACTTGATACTCTGGTTTTCTTATTGTCCCCATTGAGAATCATGAGGACAAAATTGTCATTAAAAAGTTCAAAATCCGGATTTTCTATTTTTTGAGTTTCCACAAAAGGTTTTCCATGGACCCTTCTGAATATCTGATGTCCATAATACAAAATTCCTGGTGTTGTCGAACATTTAGTTGTCGTCAGACCAGTAGGTGGTTCCTGATTTAGCAAAAAGTTATCAGCCTTTTGACAGGAGGAAATTATCAAAAACGATAAGCATGTTAGTAATGCTTTTGATACTTTAAAGTAAGCGTAGATGACTCTCTGCGATGAGTTGATAATTGTTTTCATACGAATAAGAATTATATCTCTATTAAAAGATTTATCTGGATCTGAGTTCTTTAATGGGAAAACAAAAAATGAGATAATAATTAATCCTATCGAAGTTACTAGACAATACAATACAAGTCAAATTTATTTTTAACCTATCTGCTAATATAATTACTGAACAAGATGTTTTAAACAGATAGCAAGAATGGATCAAGATTGAACTTCTCAAAACCGTATTCACTTTCACACAGCATGCTTTTATCCTGGTCACCCCTTTCAATCCTCCTTTTGGATTCCATACATACCTGTTGTTTTGCCTTTCGTCCAAGAAGTTTAGAATATAGTAGACAGATGATATCAAATAACGAACTATCTTCATTAATAGTAATTTGACTCTTTCTCCTTTTTGGACTGAACTCCCTAAGCGATATTAATATCAGATTATCTTTGAGGTCGAAAGCCATTCCTTTTAATTTATAAACAAAAACCCCCAGAGCTGATCCGAGGGCTGACCTTTAAAACTTCATAATGCTTTTTACTCAAGTACTTCTTAACCTAATTTGATATATTATGCGAAGTAAGGCTTCCATTAAAACTCATAAGATATGTAAGAGTAGTTTCATCCCAATCTGTTAAACGTAATATGTTAGAATTTAAATCAGAATAATCGTAAATATTAATACCATTAAAATAGGCTTTCAAATGAAAATGAATATGGAGCTTTTAAGGTTTCACCAATTTTTGTAGAACCAATGAAATATTCTGCTTTGCTTATAATGCCGTCAGGTCCATAATAATCTAGAGTAATATATATTTTTACGGGTGCTACAAAACGGTTCCCAATGTAAAGTCCAATAATGCTTATCATGGTGTTTTTTTTACTTAATAAGTTCTTCTCCTCACAGATACAGATACTGGAATTGATACAGTTTTTGAATTTAAATTATCTGTGGCTATTGCGGTGATAGAATAGGTACCTCTAGGTACATTTTTCCATACAAATGAATAAGGAGTTGTAGTTCTCTCTCCAAGTTTAATAGTACCATTGAAGAATTCTACTTTACTTATAGTACCATTAATATCAGAGGCATTAGCAGTAATTGTTATTGTAGCAGGAGATCTGAATGAGCTGCCATTAACAGGTGAAGAGATGCTTACAACTGGGGGTTGATTTGTAGAAGGTATGCAATTATTTACTACTGACTGTGTAGTAATACTTGCAGCCTGTCCTCCCGATGATGTCTGAATCGGATTGGTGGCAGGTTTTGTATATGCAACTGTAACAGCATTACCATAAACAACAGGACTGGCAAGAGTCAGTGATACCATTGTCCCGGATATAGAAATTGAGCTTATAGTTCTAGTTGCAGAATTAACCATAACAGTAAAAGCAGAAGTTGCAGGGACTATATTGGCCAGAGTTGAGTTATATGTCATTTCAAGTACAGAAGGAGTAGCATTTGCTATAGAAGAACTGGTATAAACAGGAATTACTACTGCAGCTGCCACATTATTTGTCACTGACTGGGCAGTAATACTTGTTGCCTGTCCACCAGATGTTGTCTGTAGCGGATTAGTTGCTGGCTTGGTATATAAAACTGTGACAGTATTGCCATATACCACAGGGCTTGCAAGTGTCAACAGGACTTTTGTCCCTGAAATGGAAATTGAGCTTACAGTTCGGGCCACAGAATTGACCATAACACTAAATGCTGAAATAACAGGGACAATATTGGCCAGAGTCGAGTTATAAGTCATTTCTAGGATAGAAGGAGTTGCATTTGCAACAGATGAACTGATATAAACAGGAATTACTACTGCAGCGGCTAAATTATTTGTCACTGTCTGGGCAGTAATACTTGCTGCCTGTCCACCAGATGTTGTCTGCAGCGGATTAGTTGCTGGCTTGGTATATGCAACTGTGACAGTATTACCGTAAGCAACAGGACTTGCAAGTGTCAGAAGGACCTTAGTCCCGGAAATAGAAACCGAGCTAACAGTACGGGCTACTAAATTAACCATAACACTAAAAGCAGAAGCAGCTGGGACAATATTGGCCAGAGTTGAGTTATATGTCATTTCAAGGATTGAAGGAGTAACATTTGCTATAGATGAACTGGCATAAACAGGTGCTGTACCAGATCCCGAAGATGATTCAAACCATCCAATATCAGGAGCTGAACCAATGTAAGGAAGTCCAACATTCACTCCTTTATCAATTAAATCTGAAGTTGAGGCTAACTTCCCAAAAGTTATCTCAGGCAACGATCCATCTGATTGTCTTGCCCATCTTAACTGTGCAGTATCAAGACTTTGAAAGTCTGCTGCCGTAACAGTTACTGACTGATCCCATGAATTATGATTATGATTATAAGGATTTTGTTCCCATACGTTTGCATATTCATTAGCATAAGCAATATTATTGGAGAACATCTCATTAGGTGCAGGAGTAGAACCTGTGTAATCAAAAATACAAAAGCCAACTCCAAATGTTGAGTTCCACCATTGCAGACTATGCTTATATCCATTATGATACGCGAAGTTATTATAGAAATGTCCGTTCATTACAGAACCATTATCATTGTTCTCACCAAAGCCATAATTTCCATTGTCTGCTGAAATGCAGTTTACTATTAATCTGCATAATGGATTGGTTGCATTATTGCCGTAACCTGATCCTGTTTTCCAACAACCCTCTCCTTTTAACTGCCCACAATTAAACATCCAGCAGTTCTTAAATTCTACATATCCGTGACCCGTTCCTGCGAACCCGTTATCTGAAGCATTCCACACTCTGCATCCTTCAACATAGATATGGACATTATACATAGAAGCACCATAATTATCAGCCATTACATTTATAGCTATCCCAGTTCCATTCTGCCCTGCATTTGAAGCATGGTTATCACAGAGATGATGGACATCACAGTTTTTAATTAAAACTTCATCGCATCCATATACTCCGAGTCCTACTCCTTCTATATTGTAGATAGTCATATTCTCATAAATCAGGTGATTACAGGAATAATTATCTATACATGAACTGTAGGTATAATTATTTCCATAAGAACTACCAGGATAATAAAGCTGGTTTACATTCCTTACCGTTAATCCCTTGAAGTGAATATAACTTTTACTAAATACACTTATGGCTCTCTGGTAATCCGCATCTGTTGTAACAAGAGTTGACAGGTCAAGTATAGGTGTTTCACCAGGATAGTTGAAAAATGAAATATAATTACCAGCACTTCCTGAATGAGTAACACCTATGCCACCTGAACCAGCAGTAGAATAATACCATACTCCTCCACGAAAATACACAATGTCTCCAGCTACGGCAGTTGTGAATGCTTTTTGCCACGTAAGCCACGGATGGGCTATATCTCCTGAAGTATCATCATTACCTGTCGGTGAAACATAATATGTAGTTCCGGTTGCCGTCCCAAGAGTGCTGGCATTGTCAATAGTACTAATTCCTGTGGTTTCAAAGGTATCATCTTTGCTACAAGATACATGCATTAAAAATGGAAAGACTAATGCTACCAATAAGCACTTTCTCCTAAATGAAATACTTAGAGATAAAAATATTACTGCTAGTTTTGTTTTCATGTTGTTACTCTTTAGTTAAATTTTGTAGACACTAACTTTAGATTTGAACTTCAACATTTATATTTGAACTTCATCTCATTTGCAAAATGGTATGCTCAGTTAAAGGGTTGTCCAGTTGTATTGCAGAGAAAGAAAATGTAAACGATAATACTGATAAGTCCCCCTGTTTAGAGATTGAATTTCTTAATCCAAAAGTCATACCTGAGATGGGAAATACTTATAATATACTTATTTTGAATGGATTACAAATGACAGAAGAAATCCAGAATTGTTCATATTAAGAAAACCATTCTCATTTTGAGAAAAAAGTGGATGAAGAAACCAGAACGTTGTTCAATCAGCTCTTTTCAGCCTGAATGTAAAGCAACCAATTCAGGAAATTATATTTCAACCCTTTAATTTCTCCTTTATTCCTTTTCTTCTCTTAAGATCCTATTAATGGTTGAAACTCCCATATCCAGCTTTTTAGCTACCCGTTTAAAATCATTACCGTGTTTCCTCTGAGTTCATTAAAGACTTTCAATTCATATTGCCTCAAGGTCAGATCATATCCGTAAACTAAGACAGGGGATCTCTTACATCAAGGACAAAATACAAAAGATAGACTTCGACTATATTGGTGATGAATAGATTTGTTCTTAACAACTTTCAGGTTTACTTATTAGCGAGGAGTAAGCTCATATTTCATTGTTTTATTGTTGTTCATGGAATGAACCTTCTTGGAGAAATTAATACTCATCCTGTTAAAGGACTTTTGCAGCTCCTCTCTCTGGCACAATTATGATATTAGCCTCATAATTACCATATTATGTACCTACATTTGGTAAAACTCATTAATTAAGAACTATAATTTGAATCATTGTAAAATATCACTCCCAAGTCATCTTTAGTTTAAATAAAAAGCCCCCGGAGCTGATTTCCGAGGGTTTGGTAATCTCATGAAGTTTTCGATATCTCGATATGATTTAATTAGTCTTTTGATTGGCAACAGACAAATGTTACTAACAATATAAGATTTTTCGCTTTTTTTATTACCATTGACAGATAGTATCAATATATTCTTTTGATCCATCTCTTAACCACCCGTCGAGTTGAGAAACCTCTTTGAGTTGTTGCCCTCTCATTCTTGAAACATTAATATAGGAACAAGCTAGTTCTGGAATTGAAGTCATGTCGCCCCAAAGTTTTTCAAATTGGGTTATCGGAAAGATATCTTCCTGTCCTTTACCCCATCTTTTCTTCACCTCTTTTATTGTTACATATGTTGGCATTATTGATGCCATTTTGTAAACTGATGACCTGACCTTTTCGGCATTNTATAAGTCCTCTCGCATTAATCCAAATGANAGAAGNAGTTTGTCAATATCAATCCAGAAAGTATTTGTATTATAGTAGCTCAAATTGAATTCCATTCTTTCATCAGGCAGCGCCATTCCTTCAATNAATCGAATGCGTCCGTTTATTTTTGCTAAACCTCCCCCNCGATCATCCAATTTACGTGTTATTACTTCAACAGACATNGCTTTCTGCTGTTCAATATGGTATCCAAGTAGAGCAGGATCAGCGTTAGCACCTAATGTGTCAATGTTATGTACCAANATATATTTCAAATAAGGATTATCTTCAATTAATTGTTTAAGTGTTCCATTAAGAAATAAATTAGGTATTTCATACCAATGACCGACAGGATGAATACACTGGGAGGGTAGGTTATCGCGGTAATCTTCAGCCTCACCGGCTGTTCTTGACCAGTTGATCAATGCTGAATGTAAACTTTGCTGGACTTTCTGTGCTTGTTCATCGAGCAATTGCTGTGGCATTTCTTCCCAAAGAAACCTAAGATCACGTTCGGTAGGAACCAACCGTAATCCTATTACTTTACCCTGAGAAAGATAAATACTATGATTCTCCTTGTATCCTTTATCGTTTTGCAAAAAAGACGATATTGCAGGATGCGTTAGATAACTTGTTGTAAAAACATGTGGGAGTTTAGTCGAAAGAGATAATTCTATTTTCCTGGTCTTAGCCAGATGAATTTCCAAAAAGTTCCTGTGTTTTCCTGCAAATTTCGCAAAGGGATTCAAAGATTTAACCACTCCTGCACCTTTTGTCCACCGACTACCAACTCCACCAGCTAATGAAATTATTGCCAATTCTCCATTCTGTAATGATTGTAGCCCTTTTTCAATCAAACCATGTACGTTAAAATCTTTTTGATGGGCAATTTCTGTTTTCTCAACATCCTCAATTACAGTGCTAATCGGCATTCTGTTTTTTGCTAAACCTATCCTACCTAATTTCAGATCTTTTTTTATTTTATCGTGTTGTTCTGAATCAAAACCCAGTTCTTCTAATAGTACATTTAATGGTTTATGTTGTGATGATTCTACCTGATTTTGAGGAATCATCTGATCAAAGAGATTAGTTACAAAGCTTGTAAATTTTTCTTTAGATTTATAGACATAACCCAGAAGTGCCAGTTCATTCCTCTGACAAGTTGAGAGTGACCGTATCTCTTTCTTTAATAATTGAGGTAATAACAGAGTATAATATTCTTCGGGCAGCAAGGCTTCAATGCTTTCAGCTAAATTGGCAAAAGTTCCATTTTCATTGATGCTGAAATTATATACGACTGGTTCCATCGCAAACGGAATGGCGTGCTCAAGTTTCTTTTTGGTTTCAGACATCAACTGTTGCAGACGTTCTTGAGCTCTTTGTTTTATACCAGGATCAAAAATGAAACCCATTCCTCCCCCTGACATACCTCCCAGCATCCAAAAACCCCAAAAATCATCCTTGAATTCTACATTAATTTGGTTAATAAGTGTTTCAGTATATTGATTTGTTGCCCAGGGAATAATTTCCTGAATTGGTCCCTCAAAATTTCTTTGTGTAAATGCCCCTATCCCTCTAATATTTCCTTCCTTTAGTTTTTGAACGACCTCATCGAAATAAGCAATAGCATTTTGACGCCCAATCCATTCTTTTTTTGAACGGAGCAGATATTTTTCAGTTACCATCTCCAAAATTGGGCCTACATCTTGGGCCATACCACCGTGTACGAGGACAAGGCTCTCTTGCAATTTTTGCCTTGTATCGTTATTAACTGATTCAAAGTCTAAAATAGTATGCTGTGGTAACAAGCGACCTTTGCTTACTCCAAACTCCGGGTCTCCTTCCTGTGCTTCAACTCCTCTAATAAGTTTTATACCAGGCCATATTCCACCTGAATCCTGCCAACCACCACCTGATCCAGCAAGCCATTCACCTAGGATTGCTTTGGCAGCAACTAACCGTCGTTCTTCTTCGGTCAAATTCCCGCTTATCCTTTCGGTTTGTCCTGTTGCTCGCATACACACAGATATAAGTGAAGCTAACAAATTGGTAGAAACAGCTAACCTGGAGCCCTTTGGAATATTATTGACTCTACTTACAATTTCAATTCCTTTCCCCTTGCCAACCATCCTATCCAACAGATGACTTAGAGGTAATCCTGCGCCTTCCATTCCAGGTGGTAGAATCCCTGATGCAATAATCGCAGCTTTTAATAATCCAAGATAGTCCTTTGCAAAATCGAATACATCTGATAAGTCAGTAATAGATGATGAGGTGGCAAGATCAATACTTGTAAGTCTGAGAAAAGGTTCTTCAATAACTCTGAACCAAGTTTCTATAGGTGGCCTCGGAACCGAAATATATGAGCTGTTTCGGATACATAAATCTATCGATATATTCAGGACATTTGCACCTTCCGGATAATCCATGCCCAAAAAGAAAATATCACTCCAACCACTGTGACTTAAATCCATTCTTACAGGAGTAGTTTCGTGGAGGATTGGATAAAGGCCAGAAATATCATCCTTTTTTAAAAGTGATGGATGTATTCTTAAAGGCTGATCAAAAGGATGTCCAATTCTGAACATCCATTTATTTCCGGCTGTTGAGCGAACACTTAACCTTACCTGATCGGCAAGTGTTTGAAATGCAAGATGATGATAGGCATCAGCCAGAGCACTCGAAACACCTTCATTAACTCCGTTCTTTTTCTGAACCTTTAAAAGGAGGTCAATAGCTTCTTCGAACCTGCGTTTAAGCAAGTGTTCAAAAGCCTCAAATGGAATCCGCCCTTCAACTCCTATTCCTGTTTGTTCACATATATAGAATCGGTGAATAGCATAAAGAAAAAATAGTGCTCTTACACGTTTGTACAGGTTAGATTCATCTTTTCTAAACAGTTCTAATTCCCTTGTTTCATCAAGTAATTCATTGAAGGATGCATTTCTACAGAATTCATCAAGTGATTTATTTTTTATATCAGGATTGAGTGACTGAATGATAGTAATTAGCTTGCTCATAAGATTATCTCCCACTCGAATACATGTTTATGTTAGCAAAAAAATCCAGCAACTCAGCCATAATCTGATCACGGTCAGTACCACTTATTGATAAAGCAAGCTGAGCTTTTAACAAACCATACCTGGCTCCAATATCAAACCGCAAGTCATTCTTTTCTAGAGCCAGATATTGTTCTTTTTGAGCCAATTCATTTAAAGAATCACTCAAGCCGATTTTATTTCCATTGGCACTTCTTAAATTCTGTTCAAGAATTGACATTAGATTTGAAGACAATACATGCATTCCAAAAAAACACA
>JGI11641J44799_10000629_pt1 | contig 10752 bp, 10 predicted proteins | sample WetSurSiteA1Bulk_FD_44799 | JGI IMG/M metagenome (IMG submission 44799) | reverse complement strand
TTCTTTATCTGTGGCCCGCAGGCTGTGAAGATCATCACCAGCATGACTGCGGATAAGCCTGAAAAAACGTTTTCTAACTTCATGATTTTAATATTTAAAGGTTCCGAATATAATACTTTATCACTTACGGATGTACCCATGAATCGAATTTCGGTGGTGCAAAATCTTTCAAATCTCCTTTTACGGCTTCAGAATAAAATTACTATCTTAGACCTTTCATTACCAAAACAGTTGACTGATCATGAAACAATCCAGGATACTGGTAATTGATGACTCCACAACAAACGTAGTATTACTTGATGCCGTGCTGTCAGAAAAAGGCTACCAGATAGAAACGGCCATGAATGCAAAGGACGCATATGCACGCATTGAGAAGCAGCTGCCGGATCTTATCCTGTTGGATCTGTTAATGCCCAAAATCAGTGGTTTTGATTTTCTGGAACAGCTAAGGCTCGATGAGAGAACGAAAAAGACGCCTGTAATAGTGATTTCGGCAGTGAACACTGATGATGAGAACCTCGTCAAAATCAAAGACCTTGATGCAGTCGATTTTCTGCGTAAACCTATTGATATTCAATATCTTGTGAACCTGGTTGAACAGGTGCTTGATAAAGCCTAGGTATTTCTGACAAAGTTATTGTGATGAACCGGTCCGTTGACCGGTTTTTTCGTTCATTTGTCCGGGAATAATGTCATTTGATCAAAGAAAAGCCTCAATTCCTTAACAATAATTAACCTATTGGCGTGAAATACGTTAATTAAGCTAAAATACAAGAACTAACCATTGTCCGGTAACCTGATGTATTTATAAGACTGAATGTATGAAAAGAATTCTTGTGGTGGATGACAATGTCATGATGAGGAAACTGATTGTCAATTTATTTAATCAGGCTGCAGTTGAGTTTGATGAAGCCGGTGATGGCAGTGAAGGGCTCAGTAAAATATCCGAGAAGAAATACGATTTGATTATTACAGATATCATTATGCCAAAAATGGAAGGTATCGAGATGATCCTGGAGGTAAAACGTACCTATCCTGAAATAAAGATCCTCGCGATCAGCGGTGGCGAGCCCTTTTATTTGTATATGGCAAAGAAACTCGGAATACAGGGAACCTTCAACAAACCGCTTGATCTGCATGGTTTCACACATGCCGTGGAAGAAATACTTCAACTACCTGCTGATTTTCTGAAAGCCTCCTGATGTGCGTTGATCTTGAATTTAAGATTCCTCCAATTCAAGATAATCCTGCCTAATTGAAAGTTAAAAACTGCTTTCCGATTTGTATTGCAAAAGCGCGAATTCCGGAGATATGCCCAATATTCGTTGAATATTGTAATTTTGCTGCATAAACGTTGAACATTTATGAAAGCAATGATGTTAACCGGCCTCCGTCGGATGGAAATTATTGAAATTCCGGAACCTGTTCTTTCTGATGATCTCAGTGTCAAAATCAGGATGGAGGTGGTTGGTGTCTGTGGTTCAGATATCCATTATTACACACAGGGCAGGATTGGCAGCCAGGTAGTAAAATATCCGTTCACGTTGGGACATGAGGGTGCCGGTACAGTTGTAGAGACGGGCCCGGCTGTCACAAGGGTCAGACCCGGTGACCGAATTGCCATTGAACCTGCCATGCCATGCTGGGATTGTGATCAGTGTTTGGCCGGACGCCATCATACATGCCGAAAGCTTCGGTTTTTGGGTTGTCCCGGCCAGGCCGAAGGTTGTCTTTCGGAATACCTGGTTATGCCCGAGACAAGTTGTTTCCCTATCAGGCCTGAATTGACCTTTGATGAGGCTGCCATATCGGAGCCTCTCGCCATTGGCGTATATGCTGTCAGGAAATCAGTACTTTCCGAAGGATCCAGAATGGCCATCCTGGGGTCAGGCCCGATCGGCATGAGTGTTATGCTTGCTGCAAGAATGGTTGGCGCTCAGAAGATTTACATGACAGATAAGATAGACGGACGCCTCCAATGCGTTAAACAGGCAGGAGCAGACTGGACAGGGAACATTGACCATGAAGATGTCAATCGTATCATCCTTCAGCAGGAGCCATTGATGCTAGATACTGTTTTTGAATGTTGCGGCCAGCAAGAGGCTTTTCGCCAGGCCTTTGAATTGCTAAAGCCGGGCGGTAAACTTGTGGTTGTTGGAATACCCGAATTCGATCACTGGCTGATGCCCGTCGATGTGGGACGGCGGAAAGAAATTGTAATCCAGCATATCAGGCGTCAGGTGGATTGTGTGGAAGCATCCCTGCGTTACATTGCCGAGGGCAGGATCAAGGTCAGGTCAATGGTCACGCACCGGTTTGGATTCAGGAACACGCCGGAAGCATTTGAAACCGTAGCAGCATACCGCGACGGGGTGATGAAGGCCATGATTGATTTCAGGGAAAGGATGTAGGTTGTAGGTTTCGGTCAGAAAAGAGATTTCAGGGCCAGTAGGTTCTTCAGCAGGGTTGAAACATCGCTTTCGTTGTTGAATATATTCACGGAGATCCGTAATCCCTCACCACGTGCGGAAACCATAATATTTTTACGGGCTAGTTCAACGACAATTTCTTTGGCGTTGTCTGTTCTCAGCATGATTATGCCGGATCTGTTCCCCTCCTCAAAAGAATACATTACAGGGAAGCCATTTGTACGCAATTGATCCTCCAGATACCGGCTTAAATAGAGCACCCTGTTCGTGCAGTTTACAGGGCCTATCCTGTTAAAAAGATCCAGGGCACCGCCCAAGGCAAAAACTGCCGGGAAGGAGGGACTGCCGGCCTCCAGCACAGACGCTTCTGTTTTTACCACAAACCGTTTGTTGTTCATGTTTTCCGGTGACATCACGCTTCGCCAGCCCGCAATTGGCATTTTTAAGGCAGTCAGGTGCCTGCGGCTGATGTATAAACCTGCTGCGCCATAGCCCGCACAGGCCCATTTTAATCCCGAAAAAACAAGGAAGTCAATTTCATTGGCAGATACATCCAAAGGAAACACACCCATCCCCTGTGTGGCGTTAACAACGAGAAGCAGGTTATTTGACCTGCAGAACTTTCCTATTTCACGCAGCTTTTGCCGGTAGCCTGTCTTGTACTGTACATAACTAATAACCAATATCTTGTGTTCCGGTCTTAACGCATTTTTAATGTTTCTTACCGGATATTCTCCCTGCTCGGGAAGGACAAAACTTACCTGGTAACCCAGTTGTATCCATGGAACAGTTGAAGACGGGAACTCATCCTCCATAGTAAGGAGGCCGCCCGAATTGTTCAGCAACTGGGCAATGATCCCCATTGCCATGGATGTATTGGGCATAAACGCTACCTCTTCGGGCGAAGCCCCGATATAAGCAGCAAGCTTATGACGCACCTCATCAGTCCTGGCCAGCCATTCATCCCAGCAGGCATCCCCGTGGAGGAGCATTTCATCAAAGTACTTTTTGCCTTCTTTCGATGCTTCAGCACACATGGGTGCCCCGCCTGCCGAATTCAGGTATGTGATGCGGCTGCAAACAGGAAATTGCACCCGGACGGCGTTCCAGTCAGTTTTGTTCATATATGCTGAACCAGGTTTTAATTTTCTGGTGACTGGTGATTGCTTGTCAAACATCATCAGTCACCAGTCACTACACATCCTCCTACAAAGAATCCCCGAAATCCTCCTTGTACTTCTTGATCAGTTTTGCAGGCCAGTCGCTGACAGGTTCAAGCCGGCCCAGGAAGAAACGTAATACGGGAGGTTCCTCGACAAATCTTAATCCGCCAATAAGTTCCCTGTTCTGATAGAGCCAGTTTACGCGGTCGATCAGGAACATGGTTTGTGACAGGGTAAATACCCTTCTTGGGAAGGCCAGACGCAACAATTCAACATCTGCCAGTACATCATTGCCATTTTCGTCGCGGACGCTCGAAATGGTTCCACGTTCCATACCACGGCAGCCAGAGGCAATGAAAAGTGCAGCAGCCAGTGCTCCTGCAGGATATTCCGTTTGCGGTACGTGCGATAAGAAGCCCATTGAATCGATATGACACCCCAGTGCACCCGGAGGAGTAACTACGGGTATTCCCAGCTTATCCAATTCATCAACTGCGTAAGCAATGAAGGAAGGAGACTGACTGATCACCGTATCATCCAGGGTTTCATATAAACCGACAGCCATGGCCTCAATTTCCCTGACCGACATACCACCATATGTGAGGAATCCTTCATACAAGGGTACCAGGTCCCGCATTTTCATATAAAGGTCTTTGCTGTCGGTACAGATCCCGCCACCTCTCGTAGAGCTCACTTTGCGGCTGGAAAAGTAAACGATATCAGCCAGTCCGCACATTTCACGGAGTATATCCTTAACCGGCGAGTTGGCGAAGCCGGGTTCACGCAACTTAATAAAATAGGCGTTCTCACCAATGAGGCTGGCGTCAAGCACAATGTTAATACTGTGCTGATCAGCAACCGCTCTCACCTCGCGCATATTCTGCATGGAAAAGGGCTGTCCCCCGATCAGGTTGGTTGATGCCTCGAGGCGAATGAAAGGAATGTTCGTGGCACCATAATCTGCAATAATCTTTCTCAGCTTGGTAATATCGATGTTTCCTTTGAACGGATTGGTACTTTTTATTTTAAGCGCCTCATCCGTGTATATCTCAAAAATTGTTCCCCCGTTCAGCTCCATATGTGCCTTGGTGGTAGTGAAATGGTAATTCATGGGGATCACGTCGCCCTTTTTAATGAAAGCCTGAGAAATGATATTCTCCGCTGCCCTACCCTGGTGTGCCGGCAATATATAATGTTTCCCGAATACTTCCCTGAGGGCAGCTTCCATCCGGTAAAAACTCTGTGACCCTGCATACGCATCATCGGCCTGCATCATTGAGGCCACCTGGTTGTCACTCATGGCATTGGTTCCTGAGTCGGTCAGCATATCCAGGAAGATGTCATTCGTATTCAGCAAAAAGGTATTATAACCTGCTTCATTTATAGCCCTGTAACGATCATCGATCCTTTTCAGATGAAGCTTCTGTACTATTCTAACTTTGTGCAGCTCAACCGGTATATGTTTACCACTGAAGAATTTCACGACAGGCATTCCGTTTTGTTCCATATTAGTAGTTGTTAGTTTTTCTTTCAAAAATAATGGGTTGCATGGAAAAATCAAGTATTTATGAAAAAATGTTTCATTTATTTACAGCATATAATCTCCAGATATTCTAATTTTGTTGAATCAAACCTGCGCTTTATCATTGTCTTTCTGAATATAAATCCAAATATTGCGCAATAAAATTCATAATATACTTTAATTATATAAAAGAGGTAGAACATGACAACACTTACAAGCCAGGACTACATCAACCTGGAAGACGAATCTGGTGCACACAACTATCATCCCTTACCGGTTGTGCTAAAAAAAGGGAAGGGAGTTTTTCTCTGGGATGTAGAGGGCAAGAAGTACTATGATTTCTTATCGGCGTATTCTGCTGTTAACCAGGGACATTGCCATCCCAAAATCATCAAGGCTTTGCGTAAACAAGCCAAAAAGCTTACGCTGACATCAAGGGCCTTTTACAATGACTGCCTTGGAAAATATGAAAAGTACACCACGTCATTACTGGGTTATGAAAAACTGCTTCCCATGAATTCCGGCGCTGAGGGTGTGGAAAGTGCTCTTAAACTTTGCAGAAAATGGGCGTATGATAAAAAAGGTATTCCTGAAAATGAGGCGAAAATCATCGTTTGCGAGGATAATTTTCATGGAAGGACAATAACCGTTATTTCCATGTCCACTGATCCATCATCATACAAAGGATTTGGACCGTATACACCTGGATTTATCGTGGTACCCTACAATAATTTAAAGGCACTTGAAAAAGCGCTGGAAGACCCCAATGTTGCCGGCTTCCTTGTTGAGCCCATTCAGGGCGAGGCAGGTGTATTTGTACCTGATGAAGGCTACCTGAAAGGTGCCTGGGAATTATGCAAAAAAAAGAACGTGCTTTTCATTGCCGATGAGGTACAGACCGGATTAGCCCGGACCGGTAAAATGCTGGCCTGCGATCATGAGAATGTACATCCGGATATCCTCATCCTGGGCAAAGCTTTATCAGGTGGTGTATTCCCTATTTCTGCCGTACTGGCGGATAACGAGATCATGCTGACCATCAAGCCGGGTGAACATGGCTCTACTTTTGGCGGAAATCCGCTTGCTGCTAAAATCGCCGTGGCATCACTGAAAGTGCTTGTCGAGGAAAAGCTTGCACAGAATGCCGAAAAGCTTGGGGCAATCTTCCGCGAAGAGTTGAAAACTTTCGAAAGAGACCATGAAATGGTGGATATGGTTCGTGGAAAAGGTCTGCTGAATGCAGTGGTGATCAAACCCAAAAATGGTAAAACGGCCTGGGATGTTTGCCTGGCTTTGAAAAACAATGGATTACTTGCAAAACCGACACATGATCATATCATTCGTTTTGCACCACCTCTGGTGATTACGGAGGATCAGCTCATGGAGGCAGTCGATATTATCAAAGACACGCTTAACGAGTTCAATTAAACAACAGACACCCTTCAAGTTTACAGGACACTTGAAGGGTGTTTTTTTTATAACCTTCTCCTTATTTTAACGTTAAAGAAACAATGTATGCGTCAGGAAGGTTATTGCCATCGTGCCAATGGGATATAAAATTGTTGTAATCGATGACAGTCAGGCCAATCAGGAATTGATCGGCAAACTGCAGTCCACCGCTGAAAATGCCGGGGTAATTGAATACAATACCCAACCCCAGTCCGTCAAAGATTTATCCTCCAGAATTGAAAAAGCGCTTGAATTACTCACCCTTGACAGTGATATCGATAAACGGGTTCAAAGATCAAAGGAGATCAATGATGCCCTGGTTAAATTAATGACAAGTGCCGGCAACAATCCTTTTGCATTTATACTTATCAAGCCGAACGGAGAACTTGATTGGGCGAACGATGGATTTGAGCGCCTGCATGGATTCCGGCTTGAAACTTACCGGGAATCTTACGGCAATACTATTTTCAGCCTTGATCCTTCCTCGGAGATAGCTACTTTGTTCAACAAATGCCTCAAGGAGGTTCAGGCATCTGATAGCATATGCCAGGTAAAATCAAAAAAAGGTGAGACGCGCTGGCTCCATGTTTTCATCAATCCCCTTGTCAGCGCCGCTGGTTTGATTGAGGAACTTATCGCAGTAGAAATAGACATCACTTCATTTAAAATCAAGGAGGAAGAACTGCATGCGCAGAACAGGAAAATGAAGGAGATTACCCGAAACCTGGAACACGTCAATGCATTACTGGAAGAACAAAAACAGGAGATCAACCTGGCAAAACAGACAATTGAACTGGAGCAGGAAAAGTCAGAAAAGCTATTGCTGAATATTCTGCCTTTTGAGGTCGCCCGGCAGTTAAAATCAAAAGGAAGGGCCGGTACCCGTCAATATAAACTGGTGAGTGTACTTTTTGCCGATTTCAAGGGCTTTTCGAGGATTAGTAAATCCCTTGACCCGAAAGATCTTGTCAGTATCCTGGATTCATATTTTGCCACCTTCGATGAAATTACCGGAAAACACTATATCGAAAAGATCAAAACCATCGGAGACGCTTACATGTGTGCCGGAGGACTGCCATTGAGCAACAAGAGTAATCCCATCGATACCGTTTTAGCCGGCCTGGAAATTCAAAATTACATGAACACGCTGAACGACTCAAAGGTTCTGAACAATTTACCAGTCTGGGAACTCAGGTTGGGAATACATACCGGCCCGGTAGTCGCAGGTGTAGTGGGGAGGAAACGTTTTGCGTATGATATCTGGGGCGATACGGTAAATATAGCAAGTCGGATGGAACAAAGCGGCCATGTAGGTATGGTGAACATTTCAGGAAGTACATACGAATACATCAAGGACTTCTTTGAGTGTAATAACCGGGGAAAGATAGAAACCAAGAATATGGGTAAAATAGACATGTACTTTGTAAACAGGATCAAATCTGAATATTCCCTGGACAACCTGGGTATCCTGCCAAATGAATTAATGATCAACCTGGTCAATAAACTCTAGGCTTTAAACTCAAAAAGCCAGCTTTCATATTTGGAATTTAGAAGTTCATAAAAGTTTTACAACGCTTGGGAGTTTTGCACGTAACCTATGACAGTCATGAAGTAGTTTTACCCATGCCTGCAAAAATACCCGAATGGAACTGATACACCTGCAAGAAATTATATTTAACGACCTTCCGCGTGAACGGTTCGATTGCTTCATAGCGGCCTGTGGGTACCAACCCAGGTGTTACTATCTAGCCGAAAAGATCGATAGCATGATACCCAGGAAATATTTGCTTACCATTGATGAACCAGATCAACTGAATAACCGGTGCAAACACCTGGAAATCTTCAAACAGCAGGGATTTAAAAACTATTATACTGCGGTAAATGAATCGAAAGCCATTGAAGATCTTGTTTCGGAAATCTGTGATATAAATTCCGATCAGTTGAATTTGCTCATCGATTACTCCTGTATGCCGAAAAAGTGGTATGCGCTGATCATTGACAGTATCTCCAGGAATAATTTCAGGGCCCGGAAAATCAACCTGTTCCTATCATATACGCCCAAATTATTCGAACGTAATCCTGAAAAGAAATCGATCGATTACATAGGACCGATGTTGTATAACCGGGATAACCTAAAAGACAAAAAGCCTGTTTCCATGATTGCCTCACTGGATAATAATCCTGCGTTTATCATAGAAGCAGTGAACAAAGTGCGGCCACAGCATTTGCTTGCCTTTATCCCCCAGTGTGCACATGATCCCGATTATACCCGTCTAGTCCTGGAAAATAACAAAACCTTGCTTGACCGGCTTGACAATAAAAGTATCATCCCTTACGATGCCAACCGGCCGAAGGACATTAATGCCATTCTGACCTCTCACTGCCTTGATGAAAGGATCACCTCCGAAGTACTAATCCTGCCGCAAGGTCCCAAGACCTTCTCCATGATGTCCCTGTTGTTATCAGTGAGATACCCCGATATTAAGCTCTGGGAAATAGTCGCCGGTGAGCGAAAAACTGATGCTGGTCATGGTTTACCTGCTGCAAATCCTGTTATTGTGAAAGTTACCTTTCTTAACGACGAAGCTGATATTGACTGATTTCCGCATTACTTATTGGAATTTATTTAGTAAATTAGCCTAGTAAGAACCATTTCCCGCTATGAAGAAGATTGATTTCGGCGATTGGGATAATGTGCTGAAATGGTCGTATAGCCTCGCTCGTAAGTACACCATCGAGAAATTAGTACCAGTGGGTGTAACTTCCGCCAGAAAGTTCGACGCTTATAAACGCAGTAAAAAGCCGCTTCCACGCAAATTTCCCCGAATTCCTGATGAGTACTTTATCCGAAAGGGAAGCTGGAAGGGTTGGCGTGATTTTCTGGGATACCCTGAGCAAAAGCGATCGAAATATTATCTCAATTACCGCGATGCTTCACGTGTTGCACGGGAGGCCGGGATTATGAATTCCAAGGATTATATTCACTGGAAGGAACGTCCTGGTAATCTGCCTTCAAGACCCGAGTATTTCTATGATGAGTGGAACGGATGGAAGGACTTTCTGGGTGCCAGTTACCAGGCCCCTGACCCCCGTCATTATACAAAACTTACCATCGCCGATGTACGCATTATCAAGCATCAGTTGAACATGGGCGTTTCCGGAGCTGTGCTGGCAAGGACCTTTAAGGTATCAGAGATGCAAATCAGCCGGATAAAACGGGGTGAGAACTGGGAGGATGTTTAAACGGACCTGTTCGGTACCAGATTCATTATCAATAAATAGTCAATTATTTTTTTTCATATTTTTTTTTTGTAACTTGTATACAGATTTACCTTAATCCAATTTATCATATGACAATTTATGTAGGTAACATCAGTTACACGTTAACTGAAGATGAAATCAAAAGCATCTTCGAGGTTATGGGAAATGTCGAGTCCATTAAGCTCATCCGGGACAAGCGTACCGGAAAATCAAAGGGCTATTGTTTCATTGAAATGCCGGACAAGAAGGAAGCCATGGAAGCCATTAATGCCCTTGATGGCAAGGAAGTATCCGGCAGAAATCTGAGGGTAATCAAAGCACACTCAACGAAAAAAGCAGTTAAAGAAGAAGCCTGAATTCAACCCTTTACAGATTCACAGTTAGCCCGGTTTTCAGCCATCTGCCAGGTTGAATAGCAGATCCGGCATCAATGTACCGGGTATTAAGCAGATTCGAGATTTCTGCAAATATTTCCAGAAACCTGACTTTCCAGCGAACAGCCCCATCAATGATCCATACAGGCTTATATGGCTCTGTGTAATAGCTGTTCTCTGTTTGGCTATAGCCTACTACTGCACCATATCGATCCTGATAACTGAAATTCCATGATAGAACCAGATCTTTGGCCAGGCTATGCCTTGTAGATACGGATAATTTATGCCGGAGACCATAATACTTGGAGACGCTGTCAGGAATTGATTTGTTGGTATTCAGCAGAAAATAGCTTACCGAGACGTAATTAATCCACTTTCTGACCATAAGATATTCTTCAAAATCTGCCATGAAAACGGCCGATAGACCCCAGGCCCGGTATTTGTCAAGGTTAACCGGGGCATACCGGTTAGCGGCATACGACCAAACCCAGTCGATCATGTCCTGCCCTGTCTGAAAATATCCGCTGATATGGGTGGTTACGTTGCTTCCTCCA
>JGI11641J44799_10000626_pt1 | contig 10767 bp, 3 predicted proteins | sample WetSurSiteA1Bulk_FD_44799 | JGI IMG/M metagenome (IMG submission 44799) | reverse complement strand
TATATAGCCTCTTTGCCGCCATCGCCTTCCTGTTCATTTCTGTCTGGGGCTTCCAGCAAAGAGGTGATGCCATTAAAAAAGCACGTGAGGCAGACTCCTCGAGGGAGGAAGCTGAATACAGAAGAAAGGAGGCCGACAGCCTGCGTATACTGGCGGATGGCAGGGCAACCCTGGCTGATATCGAAAAGCTGATGGCCGAAATGAATGCCGATTCAGCAGACAAGCAACGGGCCATAGCCTATTATCAGAAAAAGCAGTCCGATCTGGAAAAACAATTGGCTTTCCAACAGGCTGAGGAGGCAGCCAGGAGAAGTGCACAATACCAGAAAGAAAAAGAGGAATCTGAAAAAACAGCCGTAAAAGCCAATCAGCAGCTAAGTGTTACAGAAAAAGAGAAAAATCTTGAATTCCAGAAACGGATGCTTTCCATTGCCCAAACCATGTCGGGAAAAGTTACACAGGTGGATGATAAAAACCTCAAGGGCCTGCTTGCTTACCAGGCTTACCTGTTCAACAATGATTATAATGGACAGTCGGATGATCCGGATATTTATAATGCACTTTATGACGCACTTGCCGGATTCAACGGTGATTATTTCAATAGTTTGCAGGGACATGAAGGATCCATCCGTTCAGTGGCGTTTCTGCCCGGTTCAGAGGTATTTTACAGTTCCGGTCATGACGGAAAGATTCTGCGGTGGGATCTGAACAGCGGCAGCAAGACCTATAAAACACTCATCAATAATAATTTTACCAACCGGAGTATGTCCATTAGTCCAAACGGCCGTTGGCTTGCCTGCGGGACAACCACGACCGGGATACAGCTTTTTAACCTCAATACCGGCACTGAACCGGAAATCCTGGAAGGGCACAAAGGCTGGGTTGAAGCACTGGCATTTACCGCTGACAGCAAGGGACTATTCTCCGCCAGCACCGATAAAACCATTATATATTATGATCTTATCGAGGGATCCAGCAGCGTATTTATGACGTTGCCCGTTAAAGCCAGGTGTCTTGCCGTATCACCATCCGGCCGTTACCTGTTTGGCGGTACCGACGACGGGAAACTGATCCGCTGGAACATGGACACGAAAGAGGAAACTGTTATTTTCAGTTCTCCGGGCAATTCCATCTCCGCTCTTGACATCAACTCCACTGGCTCACGGGTTGCATTCGTTGACAAGAACGGATCACTGAGACTTGCCGATGCCCGGTCAAACAGCATTATCAGAAATGTCAATGCCCATTCCGGACGTATTATGGATGTCCGGTTTAGTCCCGATGACCGCCAAATAGCCACCGCCAGTGTCGATAAAACGGTCAAACTCTGGGATGTGAATAACCTGGGCAACCGGCCAATAATCATTGGCAGACATGATAGCTTTGTTTTCGCGGTTGCATTCAGCCCGGACGGGAAATACCTGGTATCATCAGGTGATGTTCCTGACAACAAATCAATTCCTTTCCTCTTTTACTGGCCTACCCATGCTACCGCCATGGCCGCGCAAATGTGCGATAAAGTTACCCGTAACTTTTCTACCCGGGAATGGGAAAACTATGTGGGCTACGATGTACAGTTCCAGAAAACCTGTCCAAATAAACCATGATGACACCATATCCTTCTCAACCATCCGGATTTATTAAAATATCCCTGTTGGCGGCTTTTTTGTTTCTCTTGAGCGCAGATCTGCACTGCCAGGATGATTGTGCTGCAAAGATACAGGAAGCCCAGAAATATTATGACCTGGGGATGATCGAAGAAATACCGCAGATGCTTTCAACGTGTATGGCAGAAGGTACACGAACGCAGAAAATTGAAGCTTACAAACTGATCATTCTTTCCTATTTATTCGACGATAATCAGTTTGAGGCGGAGAAAACCATGGTCGAATTCCTTAAAAAATACCCGGAATATGAGATCATGCCCAATGACCCCATCGAATTTGTTTATCTGTTTGAATCCTACCGTACAACCTCGGTATTCTCCTTTGGACTCAGCGCCGGCATGAACCTTACTGATCCGAGGATCATTGAGCCTTTTACAATGCTCGACATGAACAGCGCCACTACTAAAAATACCATGAAGCCAAGCTTTAATGTGGGTCTGGGAGTAGGCCGTTACATCACTCGCAAGATGCTCCTGAACCTGGAATTTAACTTTGTTTCGAACAATTACGGATTTTATGACGAAATCAGCCTGCCTGTGCCGGAAGAAAAGAACGCGATCAATGAAATCACTTATACAGAAAGGCTTTATAAACTTGAAATGCCGGTAACGGTTGCCTATGAATTCAATATAAAAAAGATACACTACTTTGTACGGGCGGGTTTGTCCGCCGCCAAACTGACAGGAATTACAGGCCACGCCTCAAGGAAGTATTCTGAGGATCTCCAACCCCTTACAAGTGAAAACGAGGATATCAGTTATTACCGTAAAAAGATGCTCTATGGTGCCATAATCGGGGCAGGCATGCGGTATAAAGTCCCCAGGGGTGTTATTACAGTCGATCTGCGGGCCAATATCGGCCTGAATAACATCGTCAACGAAGACCGTCGCTATGAAAACCAGGATTTTCTCACAAAATATTACTACCTGGATGATGACTTCTCTTTGAATACCTTGTCCCTTTCAGCCGGTTATTATTTTTCGTTTTACAAGCCCAAGAAACAACGTTAGCCATGAAACTCCTCCGGAATAATGCTTTATTGTTGCTGATCGTGCTGGCATCGGCCTGCTTCGATGAAAAGGATATCACCCCTGCGCAGCAGGAGTCCTTCATCAAGTATTACAACAATTATCCCGTATTTTATGCCGCCGACGTTAAGGTGACCAATCAGGGATATGCCCTGCTTGGAACAGTGGAAAACTCGGTAGGGGCTAACCAGATTTGTCTGCTCAGGACCAATGAGTACGGTAACCTCATTGATTCATTGTATTATGGAAAATCTGTCAACGCCAGGGCTAACTGCCTGCATGTATTATCTGATGGTGGCTTTGCTGTTTTGGGATCCTCTTTGAACCAGGGTACCGGAAAGAGAGAAATCTATTTTTTCCGCACCGACGATACGGGGAACCTTTTATGGACCAGGACAATCAGCAGTTCCGGCAATGTTGAGGCCAAACACTTCGAGATCAATTCAGAAGGTTCGTTCATCATGACCGGGTATGCCGACCTTAGCAATACAGATACCCGGAAGCAACTCTGGATAGGCGCACTGGATAATGCCGGCAACCTGCTTTGGTCGCGGAAACCTTATTCCGACAAGGATGCGGAAGGCCGCTATCTTCAAGTATTAAGCGATAACAGGTTGGTTATTACCGGCTTTTCAAAAAATGATCCCAATCCTGAAGAATCTGCCTTCAGCCATGCATATATCTTAAGGGCAAATCCTACAGGAATAGTATCTGGCACCTATTACCTTCCTGCTTCGTCAGATGAGGAAGGAAATTGTATCAGGGTGATTGATGATAACAATTACCTGATACTGGGCACGGTCAAAACATCATCCTCCGCCATGGATATTAAACTCAGCCTGGTAAGTGTGGTGGATAATGTATTTACCACACAATGGGACAAACCCTATGGAGGTACCGGAAATGATTATGGTCAGCGTATATTGACAGAAGGTAATGATATCTATATATTGGGAACCACAACCACCGTCGGCACCAATACCGCTATTTCTCTCATCATAACGGACAATGCGGGTAATGACCCGAAATACTTTAATTTCGGTTTGGGAACCCAGCTTTCCGCGTCTTCCTTTGAACAAACCCCGGATAACGGCTTCATTATCTCAGGCACCAACAAGCTATATGAGAACAGTGTGTCCGCAACCCTCATCAAGACACTTGGCGACGGTTCACTTTAAATCATGCTGGTTCATTATTGCAGAAATGTCTACTGAAAACAGCTGTTTGAATTCCTATTTTGCCGGGTTCATCAAATAGTTGCATCATTTTACCCTGTATTTTTGTATTTTTGTACTTATCGTGAGAATCAGCCCTTATTGTGAGCGGATTGTTTTTCAGGATCGTAATTTATGGTAATTTTTCAACAAACCTAGTCAGCATGGTTCCTTTTCAATTAAATCAATCTGCCATGAGCGTTTCCAAAGTAACCCGCCTTATACCGTTCTTTTCATTGGTTATCTTTCTGAACCTTGGCTTAAACATGACTGCCCAATCTCCGGTGATTTTCGATGTCCCTGGTCAGGAAATTTTTAACGGTAAGGATCTCTCTCCCGTTCCCCCGGATAACTTCACCTACAAGTCAACTGACGGAACACTGCAAAGCAATACTGCCACCGTTGGTGTTTTGCTTGCTCCGTTGGCCGATCCCCCTACGGACATTGCCCTGAGCGGTACAACCATAGCGGAAAACCAGCCTGCAAACACAATTATTGGCACCTTATCGGCAACTGATCCCGATGCCGGTGAAACGCACACCTATTCCATTACCTCGGTCGACGGAGTGCCGAGTACACTATTCAACATTTCAGGAACATCCCTGCGATCTGGCGTCGCCTTTAATTTTGAAGCCAAATCTTCTTATTTGGTTCTCATCAGAGTTACTGACAAAGATGCACTGTTCTTTGAAGAGGCTTTTACCATCACCATCACCAATGTTAATGAAGCCCCTACTGATATCTCACTAACTGCCAATACCATACCGGAGAATTCTCCGGTCAACACCGTTATCGGAACTTTGTCCGCCAGTGATCCTGATGCCTCGGATACGAGAATTTTCTCCATCGTTTCGGTCGATGGTGGAGCCAACAGCACTTTCAACATCTCCGGAACACAATTGCGATCGAGTGTGGAATTCAACTTTGAAGCAAAATCCTCCTATTTGGTTATGATCAGGGTTACTGATGGTCTGGGACTTTTTTACGAGGAGGAATTTACCATAAATGTCACAGATGCCAATGAACCCCCGGTAGCATCCTCAGTTGCGATCACGCCAACAGATCAGCGGGTTGGGATTAACAATACCGGGACCTTCACTTTTACTGATCCTGACGGGGACGGGCAAGGACCAAACCAGTACAGGTGGTATCGGGCTAATGATGCCTCCGGGAGCGGTGCGGTTACCATATCAGGGGCAACCACCACAACCTACAGGACAGTCAAAGCCGATGGAGGCAAATACATCTGCTTTGAGGTCACCCCTTATGATCAGCACAACATGGCCGGTACGGCTGTAAGGAGTTCTTACAAGTATATCAACACCCCTCCGGTTGCCACCAATGCCCAGATTACGGCTCCGGTTCTTCAGCCGGGGCAAAATATCACCGGGAGTTTTTCCTATACAGATGCAGAGGGGGATCCCCAGGGCAGTTCCGTGTATCAGTGGTATACCAAGACCACGGCTGATTACACACCTGCAAGCCCTGGTACATCTGTCGGAACAGGATCTACGTACCGTCTTAAAGCCGCCGATGCCGGAAGGTATATCTGGTTCAACGTTGAACCCGTTGCCCAAAGCGGTTCAACACCCGGCGATTCAATATGGAGCAATATTATTGGACCTATCGGCGCTTTCAGTGCCAACATAGCTGGCAGCGAAAGTTACTGTTACGGTACTGTAATGCCCATTACACTAACTGTCTCGGGAGGATCACAACCCTATACGGCGATCCTTCACCGCTCAGGCACTATGGCCAAAGACACTACCATCAGCAATATCACAACCTCTACGTATACAATCAATGTCCGTATTCCCGGCAGCTATGTTCTTACAAGCCTGCGGGACAAAGACAATGAACCTGCCACGGTAACTTCCACACCTGTGGTCCTGCAGTTCTTCGCAAGGGTGACAGGTGTATTGACCGGCTCATCAGAATTGTGTGACGACGGAACAAGTACTGCCAACCTGACTTTGAACTTTGGCGCCGGTTCCGCTCCCTGGTCTTTTGTAGTCAGCAGGTTCAGACCAAACGGGACCCTGATCAATGACACAACTTATACCAATGTAAATTCCGATCCCTATGTTTTCCAGGGAAGGATATTCGCAGGCTATAGCGGCACCCTCTACAGGATCAGGTCGCTCACAGACGTGAACAGTTGCCCGGGCGACACCTCCGGGACAGGTACCGTAACACTTACATACTTGCCATCGCCGACTGCCGAGATCTCCGGTATTGACACCATCTGTCCCGGTGATACGGCATACCTGCAGGTTGCACTTACCGGCACAGCGCCATGGAGCATCACCTATTTGAGAAATGGCACCAATCCCTTTGTAATAAATGAGATTTACAACTTCAACTATACCCTGGAGGTACGACAGTCGGGGACTTACACGATTTCACGTGTTGAGGATGCCCTTTGTACCGGAAAAACAGCTGGTTCGGGAATAGTCAGGGCCTATACATCCCCTACGGCAGTTATTTCGGGAAGCACAACCATTTGCGAGCATACCTCAGCCAACCTTACTGTTGTGCTTACCGGGAGTTCCCCCTGGCTGTTCAGTTACCGGAGAAATTCCGAAGACCCGGTGGACATACCCAATATACTTTCAAGCCCCAGAGCCGTTCAGGTGACTGATGCCGGCACCTATACCCTGTATGAGGTTTATGATAAAAACTGCAAAGGCACTGTCTCAGGCAGCGCCGTCATCAATGTTACACCGGCTCCTGACGTAAGCATTTCGGGACTGGCAGCTGCCTATAATAAGCAGTCAACAGAATGGGTGCTGATGACAGGAACACCTGCGGGAGGTACCTTCACCGGACCGGGGGTGATTCCTTACAATACCAACTGGTACTTTGTGCCTTCACTGCCGCCTGTGGGAACCCATAACATTGTTTATTCCTACAGGGCCTCGCCGTCGTCCTGCTTTGGCTATGATACCGCTGTGGTGAGAGTGCTCGAGGCGGATGCCTCCATCGAGTTTGAAAACGACCGGACAAAATACTGCCAGAATGACTATCCCTTCACCGTTACGGGTGTTAATGTTGCCAACAGCATTGGTAGCTTTACGATCAGCGGTGGAATAGGCCTGGTGGATCACCACAATAACACTGCCACTGTGTATCCGGCATTGCTCGCTGTAAATGAATACACCATCACCTATACCTATTTCGATGGCACCACACTGACAAAAACCAGCAAGTTCGATATCGGCAAACCGCCCGTAGCCGACTTCAAATGGGAAAGTGAATGTTATCATGCCGGGCAGTCAATTACCATGACAAATACTTCGGTTCCAAACTTCGGAAATCTCACTGATACAAGCTATTATTGGAAGATAAATACATCAACGGGTTTTGAAAGTTACACCACTCGTGATATCACCCATGCTTTCCCCAGGTCTGGTAATCACACCATTGAACTGCAGATTGAAACCTCATACGGATGTGCAGATACTGTCACCAAGGTTTTTGGTCTGAGACCTACTTATGAGCTGGCAAACAATACCTTTTTTGAAGATTTTGAGGACAGCCCTGTTGACTGGCGGAGCGGAACAGCTCTCACGCCTACTGTCAACAGTTGGAGGCTGGGTGACCCTTCGAAAGGATTTAACGGCGCCTATTCAGGTGACAAGTGCTGGTATACCTATATTGCAAGCAGTCCGGCTCCCCGCGAACAATCCTGGATTGTCAGTCCCTGCTTTGATTTTACAGGTACCGACAAGCCCATGCTAAAACTCAGAATATGGCGCCTGTTCAACTCCAACAGAGACGGTGCCAATATCCAGGCATCTGCTGACAGCGGTAAAACATGGACACTTATAGGTGAGATCGGTGATGGCGTTCTGTGGTTCAACAGCTACAATATTCTCGGCAATCCCGGCAATTCCAGCGTAGGCTGGTCCAATAACAACCTGATCAGCAATGATGCCGACTGGGTAGAGGCACGCCATTCCCTGGACATGCTTATCGGTAAAAAAGATGTACAGTTCCGGATTGCCTACGGATCAGATTATAATGCCCAAGGGAATAATGGTATCGCCTTTGACGATTTCTGGATCGTGAAACGAAACCGTATGGCCATGCTGGAACACTTCACCAATTCTTCGTCAACCGATTGTGTAGCCCCTGATATACAGTTCAATGGCATGGTCAATGAAAATCCAATGAATTTCATTGACCTGCAGTATCATACATCCTTCCCGGGTAGTGATCCCTTTAACCAGCATAACCCTTCAATCCCCAGTGCCAGGGTATTTTACTACGGACTTTCCGATATTCCTTACACGATTCTGAACGGCGGGTACAAAAGCGATTACCGGTTTGATTATGATACCAAACCGCTTGACCAGAATAAAGCAATCGTAGAGTCATTGCGCGACAGCAAATTCTGGATCAACCTGAACTCCCATTTGGCAGGGAATACGCTGTATACAGAAGCTGAAATAAATGCCCTGCAGGATATTGCTGCCTCAGATCTGACCGTTCATGTGGCCGTAATTGAACAGGTGATAACCGGTGTGACCGGAGGCAACGGTGAAACCGTATTTGAAAGCGTGGTGAAGACCATGCTCCCCGATGCTGCCGGAACTACTATTTATCATGACTGGACCCAGGGTGAATCACGGTACCTGGATAATTCCTGGTATTTGCAGCATGTTTTCAACGCGGATCAGCTACGAATAGTTGCTTTTATTCAGGATGAAGCCACAGGGGAAATTTACCAGGCTGCCATGGATACCATTGGTACCTTTACCGGTATTGGAGATTTTCATGGATCCCATCCTGATAATGAATTCATTGTTTATCCCAATCCGGCTCAAAACAAGGCATTTATTTTGTTCAACCGGGAGACAAGTGACGAAGTTACGCTGGAAGTGTACAATAATATAGGAAATATACTATCAGTCAAGCACATCCCTTCAGGAACCGATGAGGTAGAGATAATGCTGGAGAATTATCCGGATGGACTTTACATCCTTAGATTGGTTAGTCGTGATCAGCTTATTGGAATCGGCAAGCTGACAGTGACGAAATGATTTTATTCAGGCATCCGTTGAATAAGCAGGTGCCTGATGTTTTTACAACTGACCCAAAACCCTGCGTTAATGACAATTATGGATCGTTTTCATACCGCTGCCTTGCTCATCCTTGGTTGTGTCGCCCTCAACTGCAATGCAACGCCCTTAACACGGGAGGCCTTTGGGATAGGCTTTGACGCAGCCAATGAAGCCCCAAAACTGGATAAAATTGAGGTTATTGACCTGGTATATACAAGAGGTATTGGTAGGGTTCCGATTACCGACTCTGTAGTTGTCACGGATGCTGATGACAGCAACCTCCGTTCTGCTTCAATACGGATTTCCAGCAATTATACTTCAACAGAGGACTTTCTCAGGTTTACCAATCAAAACGGCATCGCCGGAGTCTGGAACAAAACCACAGGTATTCTTACCTTAAGCGGCAGGTCCTCGGTCGCCAATTACCAGAAAGCGCTGCGAAGTATCCAGTATGAAAACACCAATACAATCAACCCCAATACAAAGACCCGCGTTGTTTCCTTTACGGTAAATGATGGAGAGGCCAACAGCAACACGCTGACCAGGAACATTGTGATAAATTCGACCAATATACCCCCCGTACTATCCGGTATTGAGACTGCCATTCTTGCCTATTGCCCCAATTCAGGCGCTGTAATCATTACCGCAACGATTGGTATCCAGGATGCGGACAATACAAGTCTTTCCTCTGCAAATGTCCAGATCACCGGCGGTTACACGCCAGGCGAGGACTTCCTGCGGTTTACCAACCAGAATGGAATAGCCGGGTCATGGAATTCCCTCACTGGAATGCTCACGCTTACCGGTACGTCGCTGGTCGGCAATTACAGAACGGCTCTCAGAAGCATCCGTTATGAGAATACAAACACCACCAATCCGGGCTCAGGGAACCATGTTGTTACTTTTACAGTCAACGACGGAACTGCTGTAAGCAATGCGGTTACCCGCACCATTAACGTCAGAAAACGGGTAAGCGCGGTACTGAGTGGCAGTACGAGCATATGCAGGGATGATGCATCTGTCATGCTGACTATTTATTTCACGGGAACGTCTCCCTGGAAATTCATTCTTTTAAGGAATAACGCCAATGATGTGGAATACAAAGGCATTACCACTGACCCTTATACCTTTGCCGTGAAAGAGGAAGGCGTTTACACCATAAAATCAGTTTCCGATGCAACCTGCACCGGGGATACCACCGGATCAGGATATGCAAGGATTACCTATATACCCTCACCTACTGCCACCATTTCAGGAACCGACAGTATATGCACCGGCGGTAACGCAAGCCTTCAGATAGCCCTCACCGGTACTGCGCCCTGGAGTATCACTTTTATGCGAAACGGTGGCAACCCAAGGGTAATCAATAACATTACTGATCCCAATTATGTACTGCATTTAACCCAGGGAGGAACCTATACGCTGTCGAATGTTGCAGACGCCCTGTGCACGGGGACCACTTCCGGTACAGGAATAGTACGGGTTTATAGCGGCCCTTCAGCTGTAATTTCTGGAAGCACGACCATATGTGAAAATGTTTCAGCTGACCTTCAGGTTACCCTCACCGGTAATGCTCCCTGGCGGTTCAGTTATAGGAGAAATTCCGGGAACCCCGTGGAAATAAGCAATGTGTACACAAGCCCCCGGCTCCTTCCGGTTAACCAATCCGGAACATACTCACTTTATGAAGTATATGACAAGAATTGTAAGGGTACAGTTTCGGGCAGTGCTGTTATTGATATGATTCCTGTTCCTGAGGTTGATCTGCAGGGACTTGAACAGGGAGCATACA